>Ga0169931_10006394_pt1 | contig 17786 bp, 12 predicted proteins | sample Kivu_15m_20L_FD_129675 | JGI IMG/M metagenome (GOLD analysis project Ga0169931, IMG submission 129675) | Freshwater microbial communities from Lake Kivu, Western Province, Rwanda to study Microbial Dark Matter (Phase II) - Kivu_15m_20L... | ecosystem: Environmental > Aquatic > Freshwater > Lake...
TAAAATCCGGTATTTTTGGTACTGTAATCTTTTCATAAACTATTTGAAATAAAATGCTTGAGAACAAATACTCTAATCAAAATATACTCTTGAGCTAATTTATCCTGGTAATTTCTTGATGTGTAATATACTATTTTCTGAAATGAATTTGATGTTTGAAACATTCAAAACTGTTTTATTTACCATGGTTGGCTTCTCCTATCCATCAAAAAAATTTAAGATCCCAGGCATTTACTTTCCGACATTCTTTTTAACTGACAAGAGAAATCATGTTTCTAATTTTTCTTCCCCGGCCGTTAAACTTCCGCCTTCGGTTTTAATTAACCAAGACTTAATCTTGTTTAGAGGTTCACTAATCGACTTGTTCTTTCTTAAGTTTTTGCAGCAGCTCAAAAATTAAATTACTTATTTTGGTGGATGCCTCAACCTCCAAATAACTTGAGCGAGCTCTCCAGGTTTCATAGCCTCCCAGTTGATGATGTTCAGGAGTTGGTAAGTACCCATTATAGCCATTGGCAAGCGATGTTGTAAAAGTTGGCTTAAAAGGGCTTTTTTCTTTAATATCCAATCCGATCTCAACAAATATTTCACAGGGTGCTGCAGTAATGGCTAAATCACCCAATCGAAAGGCTTGAATAATTAATGGCACTTGCTTTGGAAAATCTTTAATCAATAACGTCTCCCGAGCGTAAATTTCTTCCGCTGTATTCATAATCGGACCATTTGCTTTTGCGACGATATCCTTCGCTCTTTCAATTTCTTTCTGAGCGGGGAGTCGAACCCCTAAAATAATCTCTTTTTGCACCGAACTGAGAGAAATCCAATTGTTGTATTTTATATTCTGATAGGTTTTATAAGCTTCAGCTGCAACAATATTAGCAACCTGACGCATTTTAGTATACGGGGGCAATGCGGGTGCTGGTTCATTGGCAAACCAATTGATGTTATTAATATTGCCGCTGGTTCCATTTGACAGCATGGCTACAAATGGAGGGAATCGATCTTCCTTTGACTCCAGCAATTCCTCCATTCTTTGAGCAAACATGCCAAAATAATCGGCAGATATTTCACCAGGCGCTGTTCCACCGACATAGTGCAAAGAGTAATTTGCCAGAATAGCAATAGGCCTCCCTTCAGCGCTTTGAATTGAGATAACCGGTAGCCCTGGATCTACAGGACCTGCAGGCTCCAAACGATCCGGATTACCCATACCCGGATTCATCTTTACCCGATCTTCTGTACCAAACGGATTCATTAATGGCTTTCCAGGCTTCATTTTCCAGCGACGATTAAACACCTGACTTGGCTCATTCCCAACAGCCCAACCAATGCGGGCAGGAACCAGATTATTATTGGCTCTTACCACTGCATCAGCTATCCGAACCCTCAGAAACTTCAGGTAATCTTGGTCCGGATCACTTTGGAATACAGAACAAGCCGTACCACCCGAATGGGTATGAGTTGCCGACATCATCATATTCTCCACAGGAATTCCGGTTAAGTCATGAGCTCTTTTTTTAGCTGCATCCAGCTCTTCCCTGTAAATCATGCAAAGATCTACCGTAAGCAATACCAACTTGGTTTTTCCATCATCTAAAACAATACATCTGGCATGGGTATCATCATGAATTTGTTTGATTAGCACATCCTTCATGTTCCCATTGATAGAGGTTCCTATTGCGGGACTGATAACACTGGTAGCAGCGCCGGCTCTGAAAACTTTAGAAGCTTGTGCAAATCCAACTTGGGTATCAATCAGAAACTGACTTATTAACAGGATTGATAGGTGCAAAAAAGCAAAGCCGGTCTTAAAGAATTTTAAACAAAAAGTTCTAAGAAGCCCAAAAGCCATAAATGGGTCACTTTCAGGTCCCACGGACCTACTTAACTCCGCTTGTGGAGTATTAAAAATCTCTCTTTTATTCATAATTACTATTTTTTACCCTCTGTTCGATGTTGTCACCATACCACCACACTCCGGCAGGCCATCACATCGACAAGAGGGGCGATACGAAAGGCCATATTATTTCAACTCAGGTGGTAGGTTGCCATAAGCCCATGGAGCCTTAAAAGGTGGTGGAGGTGGAGGTAATGGCACCTTACCGGGCACCATTTGATTTGCCAGTTCAATACCCGCATTGGCAAATTGCCTTCCTGCAGAAACCTCCAGGTTGCTGTAGGAAGTCAGACGGGTTTCATAGCCTCCCCCATTCGGGCCTAATGCCTCTTCAGTTGGCACATACCCTGTAATACCATTGGCCAACTCCACAACAAAAGTAAAAGGAAATTTACTTCCGGCTTTGATATCTAATTGATACTGAACAAAATACTCTGCAGGATTAGATACGAACACCATCGGACCAACCTGTATGGCCTGAACTTCGACTTCCACCAATGGCCTTGCTTTAATGATGGCATCCAAAATGAGAATTTCTTTTGCAAAGGTCCATTCAGTAGTACCCGACTTTTCAGGGCCTGCCTTCACTAGTTCCAATGATTTCTGTACTTTTTCAGGGGTAGGAATACGGCGTTTAACGGTCCAAACTCTCTGCCTTGAATCAAGCGGAATATCACTTCCTGCACCCCTTCGAATGAGCAATAAGGTTTTATAGGCCTCAGCCCCAACCCGGCCTCCAACAATATCCCACCATTCTTCAGCTCCAGGATTTTGAAATTTGGTTAAGTTATCAACTTGGGTGATATCCCCACAAGCACCCTGCATAAATACGACAGGTAAAGCAGCATTTCCGGTAGCGCCACGAATTGTCCTTTCCATTGATCCAATCCAACTGGCAGAAATACCACCCGGACTAGTTGTGGCATGACATGAGAAATTCACAACCGTACCCAATAAATTACCTTTTATGTCCCAAACACCCACAGTACCAACCTGTGGGTCTATCGGACCAGCATAATCAACAATATCAGGATTCCCTGCACCGGGATGGGAATAGCTTAATCCATTTTTCATGCGCAAACGACGGTTGTAAGAAACCTTATCTTCATGTCCGTTCCCAACTGCTAGTTTAGCATCCACACGATTCTCATTAGCCAGGACAACAGCATCAACAATCTGTTTCTTTAAAACCTGAGTATATCCCGGATCAGAAACGATTGAATGATTATTAACTAAATCCTTCACTAAAGGAGAGGCCCGGTCAAAATCTCCCGGCTCTCCCATACCGATAGGGCCCGAAGAATGAGAGTGAGATGCTCCAATCATGATGTCACCCGGCAAGATGCCGCAACGCTTTTGAATCTCGGCACGCACTTCCTGTACCAGATGACGGGTAATAAATAGCAGATCAATACCTACCAAAGCTACACGCTTTTGTCCATCATCAAATACAACAGCACGAACCTTACAAGGATCATGAAAGGACCTATGGTAAGCCTTCCCATAATTTCCAGGAGATTCCATTCCTATATCCGGTGTAATATCACGCTCGGCAAAACCGGCTTTAAAAACCGGTACTGGTTTGGCTGAAGCCATGCTTAAAAATGCAATCAACACGGCAGTGGTTAATGTGAACAGTTTTTTCATTGTTTTACCTGTTTAAAAAGTTTAAGGATTTCGGTTACAATTTTTCTCGAAGCTTCCTGTTCCACTTTATTGGTTCCAAGCCAGGTTTCATAACCTCCGAGTTGATGTTGTTCAGGCGTTGGCAGATATCCATAACTGCCGTTTGCCAATTCAATAGTAAAGGAATTTTTGAAAGGACTTCGCATCTTAATCTCTAGACCTATTTCTGTAAAAACCTCAAAAGGGATTGCAGCTACACCCAGCTCCCCAATACGAAAGGTCTGCATCAATACATTGACATTCTCAGGCCATAAATTCATCTGTAAAGTTCTTTCTGCATAAGTTTTTTCGAGACGATGAACAGGCGTTTCAGTCTCTGACTTTGCCAGAACCTTTTGGGCATAGGCAAGCATTTCTGTATCCGGTCTGCGAACTTTCAAATTCAATTCCGACTGAGCCGCGCGGAGCGGTACCCATTCCTGATATTGTATGGTCTGGCATACCCGCAAAACTTCATTTGCAACATCATTAGCAACGATACGCATTTTAGCATAGGGTTCATATTTTTCTATCGGTCCACGAAAATTGATATTATTGACATCTCCGGAGGTGCCATTTGACATGATTCCAACAAAAGGAGGATCTTGGCGGTCTGCCTTTAACAATTCCTGCATTCGGTCGGCAAATACTCCAAAATAATCTGCAGAAATATGATCCTTAGGCACCCCTCCAACATAATGAAGAGAATAATTGGCTAGTAATCCAATTGGACGACCTTTTAGAGATTGAACCGAGATGAATGAAACTTGAGGATCTGTTGGTCCAGCCGGTTCAAGCAGATCGGGGTTACCGATTCCGGGATTCATCTGAACCTGATCTTTACCACCGAAAGGATTGATTACCGGTGCTTTCATTTTCCATCGTCGGTTAAAAAGGTGCTGAGGAACTTCTCCTACACCCCAGCCTATCCGGGCAGGCTCCAGATTATTCAAAGCAATTCGAACTCCATCCGCTATCCTCCGCACAAGAAATCGCTGGTAGTCGTCAAGCGGCATTCCGGCATTCCATCCGCCTCTTAAGTTGCCAAGCCCGCTTGCACTACTGGCAGAATGTGTATGATCTGATGCCATTAAAATTTGTGAGGCCGGTATTTTAGTTTCTTCGAAGATTAGTCGCTTGGCCTCATCAAATACCTCACGGATAATTCCGACATTATCGACTAGCACAAAGACAAGCTTTGTAGCCCCGTCATCCAACACCAGACTGCGTGCATGCAATTCGTCATGCACAAAATTTGCCGGAGGTGGAATACCAAAATTACCTACTATCCCAGATCCTAAGGGTGGGGTAATATTTGCAGTAGATGCTCCGGCCCGAAAAATTGAATTTTGAGCAAAAAGAGTAGAACAAATAAAAAGAGAAGACAGAATAAAACTGAAAAAAAAGATTAATAGCCTCCTTTCAATTTCCTGGCCGAAAAATTTAAGTGATTTTCCCATCATTAAACTCATTTAAGTTAAACCCATTAACTGAAAAATTATATGTTTAAAATGTATTCTATTCTCAAAGCCAATAGCTCAATTATTCGTCTATTTTACCAAAAAGCTTAAGAATTTCTGCAACAATCATTCGGGATGCTTCTTTCTCAACCTTATTGACACTCAGCCATGTTTCATATCCTCCCAATTGATGCTGTTCAGGTGTTGGAAGATAGCCATAACCTCCATTTGCCAAACCGATGGTGAACGATTTTTTAAATGGACTTTTGTTCTTAATCTCAAGTCCGGTTTCGGCAAATACTTCAAAGGGGATCCCTGCTATACCCAAATCACCAATGCGGAAAGTTTGAAGAATCACATCTATTTTTTGAGGCCATTGGATCATTTGTATGGTTCTTTCGGCAAAAACTTTTTCCAAGGGATGGTCTGATTTCTCCTTCTTCAAGGTATTTTCAGCCCAGCTAAGTATTTGAGCATCCGGCCTTCTTGTTTCTAAAGTAAGTTCCATTTCTGCAGCTCGTAGCGGCACCCATTCTTGATGATTTATACTTTGATAAACCCTGAATACTTCCTGAGCAACATCCTTTGCTACAAGTTCCATTTTAGCGTAGGGTGGATAGGTGCTTGAAGGCCCCCGAAAATTGATGTTGTTGATATCTCCTTCTGTACCATTTGACATGATTCCTACAAAGGGTGTTTGCTGACGATCGGCTTTTAAAAGCTGCTTAAGTTGGTCGGCAAAGAGAGCAAAATAATCAGCAGAGATATGACCTTGAGGAACTCCCCCAACATAGTGTAAGGAATAATTGGCGAGTACCGCGATTGGATTGCCCTTCAACGATTGAACCGACAAAAATGAAACTTCCGGATCGATAGGACCGGCGGGCTCCAGTAAGTTTGGATTAGCAATACCCGGATTCATCTGAACCCTTTCTGGCACTCCAAAAGGATTATTCACCGCTGTTTTCAATTTCCAACGGCGGTTAAAAACATGCTGCGGTACAGTGCCGGCACCCCATCCAATACGGGCTGGTTCAAGATTATTTAATGCTATACGAACTCCATCCGCCATACGACGTACAACGAAACGCTGATAATCATCCAGCGGTTTAGGATATTGACCAATTGAGTGATTACGGATGCTAAGTGAAGGCTCAGGTGGATTAATTTCATGCCCTGCCCAGGTAGAAGAGTGGGTATGAGTTGAGGACATCATTATCCGCTCTTTTGGTATAGATGTTTCTTCGGTAATAAGCCGTTTGGCTGCATCAAATACTTCCCTTGGCAGCTCCACATTATCTACAACCATAATAACCAAACGAACTTTCCCATCGTCCAAAACCAGTGAACGTGCATGCAATTCATCGTGAATATGGGTAGCCAATGGCAAAGGCATCCAACCACCTGCGATGCCATCTCCCAGCGTTGGTGTAATATTGGCGGTAGATGCACCTGCACGAAATGATAATTCCTGGGCAAAGGAGCTAACTGGTAAAAGCAGTTTAGTCGCGGTGCTAAACAGGATTATAGCGATAAAAATATCCTTGATTTTTAGAAAGATCACTACTCTTTTCATTACCTATTCAATATATTATTGCTACGACTGGCGCATTTTTCTATACCATATGGTTAGCCTGTTTACAAGCGGTTCAAAAGCTCTAATCCATTATCTCAAGACACTGCACCCATTACATACACCCTCAAACTTCTTGATCCATGTGCTCCAATCACGAGATTCTGTTCGATATCTGCAGTTTTTGAAGGTCCGGCGATAAATACTCCAAAACCATCTGCTGTGGTCTCAATCCGCTGGTAAGCCTCGTGCATTGTATTCACTATGTTTTCTTCATTGATTACAATCACCAGATGTTGACAAATAAAAGGAATTAGCCTGTTAGACATTTGCTTCTCAGAAATCCACATCGCCCCATTTTCAGCTACACCAAGTTCTGCCCGGAGGTAGCAAGTATCCAGAGACTCTAGTTGGGATGCATGGAGATCCCCCCAATCCTTAGAATGAGGAATATCCAACAAATCAATTATAAATTTTCCTTGAGCTTTTACCTCGGTTAAATCATTTTGTAAAACCAATTTGCTATCCTGATGACATGTTGTTGCACCAGCACTTTTCAGCTTATCAATAAACTGCTCAATCTTATTGGCATACCTGATGGTTAGGGAAAGATCCATTTCCGGCAAGGCTGTGAGGTCAGGCTTATTCTCCGCTACTGCCTTTAAAATTAATTCTCTGGAACTCATGTTTCTTGATTCTCTTTAAACCAGTCTCTAAAACTTTTTTCGGGTGCTGCTGGCATTTCCCGCTGTTTATACCAAACATTTAAGCGATTATTCACGACTAAAGGAAATTTACGCATGACCCAACGGACAATGGTTCCCGATAGACGATACAGCTTGGGATTGGATAGCACCCAGGCCATGCCATTCATTCCGGCTTTCTTCCCTGAGGTAACATACCCATTAGCAACAATCTGCTGCCGCCACTTCCAAAGCTGATCGTGAATATCAATTTTTACCGGACATACATTCGTACAGGATCCGCAAAGCGTGGAGGCAAATGGTAAATCTGAATTCGCTTTCATATCCAGATTGGGATTCAGTATTGAACCGATCGGACCTGCTACTGTTGAATGATAACTATGTCCACCACTCCTCCTGTAAACCGGGCAAGTATTAAAACAAGCTGCACATCGGATACATTTCAGAGAGTTCCTGAAATCAGGTCTCCCCAATTGTCTGCTTCTACCATTATCAACAATCACCACATGCATTTGCTGACCCTGACGAGGTTTGTTGAAATGACTTGAATACGTTGTAATCGGTTGTCCGGTTGCACTTCGGGCTAATAGCCTGAGAAATACCCCCAAATGTTCAGTTTTCGGTATCAATTTCTCGATTCCCATACATGCAATGTGTATGTCAGCAGCATGCACCCCCATATCTGCATTGCCTTCATTGGTACATACCACGAAACTTCCAGTTTCAGCTATTGCAAAATTAACCCCGGTAATTGCCAGTTCTGACTCAACAAAACGTTCCCTTAAATGATGACGGGCAGTACTGGCAAGGTACTGTGGATCAAAATTCCCCTCTTCCGTTTTTAAGTGCTCATGGAAGGTTGCACTCACATCCTGGCGTTTCAGGTGTATGGCAGGCAAAACAATATGACTTGGTGATTCTTCTCTAAGCTGAACAATATATTCTCCAAGGTCAGTATCCAGTATTTTTACACCCCTGCTCTTCAAATAATCGTTTAAATGGCATTCTTCGGTGAGCATGCTTTTGCTTTTAACAATCTTATCAATCTTGTTATCTGCTATTATCTTATGGATAATCCGGTTATGCTCTTCAGCATCAGAGGCCCAGTGAACGATAATGCCGTTAGAAATAGCCCTTTCCTCAAAGTTTTTTAAATAATGATCCAGATTAGAAAGGGTATGATTCTTTATTTGGGAAGCCCATTCCCTGAGAGATTCCCATTCAGGGAGGGTATTAACTGCTTTATCCCTTTTATGCCTGACAAACCAAAGTGTTTCGTCGTGCCAATCTGTGCGGGCTTCATCTTTGATAAATTCCTGCGCAGCTTCTGCATGTTGCTTCACAATCATAGCTCACTATTTAATATTTCCGCAAAATGAATTGTTTTAACGCCGAGTTCTTGCCTCTTTAAGATGCCTTCCATATGCATTAAACAACTGGTATCGCCTCCGCAAATATATTCCACATGGTTGAGGAGGTGTTCATTTATCCGGTCTTTACCCATCTTTACGCTGACCGCCTCTTCAAATACACAAAATGTACCTCCAAATCCACAGCATTCATCTGTTCTTTCCGGTATTAAAAGTTGAAGCCCTTCGACCATGTTTAGCAGCTGTTCTGTTTTAGAATAAGCCGGTGCCACAAGTTCACTCATTGAAGAAAGATGTAAACCTCTCTGCCCATGGCAACTAACATGCATTCCAACTTTATGTGGAAAAGAAGCTTTCAAATGTTTGATTTTGAGAACATCGAGTAAAAATTCCGAAAGTTCATACATACGGTGACGGATTTTTTCAAGCTCAATCGGATTATCTCCATCCTTTAGATGTTCCTTGATATGTAAAACACAACTTCCCGAAGGGGCAACGATGTAATCAAACCCCTTAAAGTTTTTTACAAAATTTATATCACAACCCTTCGTAAGGTTCGAAAATCCACTGTTAGCCATCGGTTGGCCACAGCAGGTTTGATTCGATGGATAAAATACCTCACAGCCCAGCTTTTTTAAAAGTTGATAAGTGGCAATAGCCACCTGAGGGTAAAACTGATCAATATAACAGGGGATAAATAAGCCTACTTTCATAATTTTTTTAGGCAATTAAATCTAGTAACATCATACTCTATTTTAAGTCCTTTGTATTAGGGCTTCCTGGGAAAAAAAAATAATGAAATATAGGTAAATAAATGTGTTTAATCGAAAATTAGTGGCTATTATATCCAAAATTATCCCCAAGTTTCAAACATTCCTGCCAGGGAAGAATGCTCTCTGAAGAGCTCGGATCCATCAAGCTGGCTGCAGCCACATTTACCCCCAACAAGAGGCTTTTCTCCATGACCCAATCTTCATGAATTCCCGCCAAAACACCTGCTGCAAATGCATCTCCCGCACCCACTGTCCCTTTGATTCTATCCAGTGGCATTTTAACACTTGGCTGGAATAATTTTTCCCCATTTTTGTGAATGGCAACACATCCTTTTGGAAAATGAATGATCACCCATCTTTTTACTCCTAAATTCAAAATAAAATCTGCGGCCTTAAACGCATTTGAAATGGAATAATTTCCATACTGATCGCAAATTTCTATGTTGGTTAGCATCTCTGCCTCAAATTCATTAACAAAAAGTATATCTACATATTGTAAGGCTAAAGGAATGACAGATTTGAATCGGTCTGACTGCTCGCTGACCAGATCTGTAGACGTAATCATTCCGGCATGGCTTGCATCTCTCAATACTCTTGCTGCACCGGTCAGGCCATCTGCTCCTAATGCATCCAGCTGATCAAGCAGCAATAAATATCCAAGGTGAAATATTTTGGCTTTACAGTCAGAAAAATTAAAATAGGACTCGTCTAAGAAAGCATTGGCGCCTCTGGAATGAAAAAAAGTCCGTTTGCCTGTGCTCTGTACAGTCATCACATCGGTATAGGAGGTATTAGTCTTCTCTACCTTCCTGATCAGGCTGGAATCAATTCCGAGTTCCTTGCATTCATTTAAAATATATTCCCCTTTATCATCATTTCCAATGGCTCCTATTCCCCTTAAACTAAACTGAAATCCCATCTTACTGATGGCTTTTAAAACACTGTATGGAGCACCTCCATTACTATTACTTTCTCTTAGGATATTCGCCAGTTTCTCTTCCTTTGGATAGACATCTACAATTTTAACATTGTCAATGATCCAGTTACCTCCAGCCAAAATTCCCATAGTGGTAATTTCTTTCATATCGAATAGATTAGCTTGTTAATAAAATATCCTTTTATGTTTAATATTGAGCAATTAGACTATTTTCAAAACGATAGCCCTTTAAATTTATATGCCAGTTTGATCCCCTAAGTGGTCGAATGTTTTAGAAAAAATCATTATACCCTTTCCCGACCCTAAAGGTGCATGTACATCAGAAATACCAAACCAATACGCCCAAAATAAGATTCGACAATCAGTTTTTTAACTGAACAGCCCCACCAATTAAAAAGTTACATTACATCACATCCACAACAGACTTCGTCTCGTGGGATTTTAATGCAGCATGGAATAATTTATGACTAATCAATGCTTCCTCAGGAGTAACACATGCAAAACGACCATTTAAAAATCCTTCCCGCTCTGCAAAATAGGCAGCAAGCATTTGCAAGAAGCAATCGGAAAAGCCGGGTTCAAATATTCCACCGGTACTTACAGGAAAAGGAACTTGAAAACCAAGATCAACACGCTGCCATAGCTGCTCCTTTTCACGTTTGAATGTCCATAAAGCCTTGGTATCTTTCGTATTATAACGTACTCCGCCATCGGTTCCTAAAACTTCAATATACCACGAATTGGTCTCTCCCGGTTTTAAACGTTTCATCTCAAGAGACATGGGTATATCATTGGCTCCAATTTTTACTGAAGCAGATAAACTTGCATTGTTCCAGGTATCGCAATCACTCCATCCACCCTTCCCGTCGGGTCTTGATGTGATTATCTTCTGAAGATGAGCATAAACTTTATCAGGTATCCATCCCAATCTTAACGGAATGTGCATAATGTGCATACCCAAATCGCCCATCACGCCAATTTCACCACAGAATTTAGATTGTCTCTTCCAATTAATCGGCTTAAGTGGATCCATATCACTTGAGTGGCAAAAACCGGCATTAATTTCAATAATTTCACCAATTCTACCGGATAGTACCTCAAGAATTACACGCTGAGGACCCGGTAAAAATGGCATCTCAGAACAACATCTTACAAAACTCTTAGATTTGGCAATTTTTTCATTGATGTTTTTTGCAGCTTTTAGATCCATTCCAAAAGGCTTTTCAGCCAGGAGATCCTTCCCTGATTCAATTACTTCGATATAATATTGTTCATGTAGAAAATGAGGAAGGGCAACATAAATTACATCTACCTTAGGTGAAGCCAGTAATTCTTTATAATCAGTGGTTAATAATTCAACCGAGGGAATTTGCTCATACCATTTTAAAGTATTGGAATCCAGATCACAAACAGCTTTTAATTCTACTTTAACCGGGTAATCATTCAATGAGAACCAGCGCCCAAAAGCACCGGCCACCTCCTTACCCATTAAACCTCCCCCAATGATACCAACGTTTACAACTTTCATTCTTATAAGTAATTATTTAGATGATAATAAACCGGTTTGCCGGTTTTATTCAGTATCCTATTTTTTGATGCGGAGGTTCCAGCTTTCGCTGTAATGACAAAGTTTTTGGTTAATTGGGAGATTCCGGCCTTCGCCGGAATTTACTTAACTTCCTATTCCTTGTCACTCCAATGAAGGCTTGTCATCCGATAATTATCAGATCCCGCGAAAGCGGGAATCTCCAGCCAGCGTCTAACAGGTTTTCAATTATTTCCTTTAACCCAACCTATAACATCCTCCGGCTTTGCACCATCGTGAACAATAGCCATTAATGCTCTGGTCATACCCCCTGAATTAGTATGTTGAACTACATTTCTGCCATAAACAATTCCCTTAACCCCCTGTTTCATTAATCTATACGTTCGATCCAAAAGCTCCTCATCTTCTGCACGACCGCCACCTCTCACCAAAATAGGCACGGAGCCGGCTACTTCAACGACCTTGTGGTAATCTTCAACCTTATCGCACGGATCAGCTTTAATGATATCGGCTCCCAATTCTACTGCCTGCCTTACAAGCGGCAAGATAATATCTATATTCCCATCAACCATATAACCTCCGGCTTGACTGTTTGGACGAAACACCAATGGTTCAATCATTAAAGGCATCGCATAGTAATCACACATTGGTTTCAATTTCAAAATATTTTGAATGCACTGATCAGTAACTTCGGGAGCACCCGGAATACGAAACAGATTAACCACCACGCAGGTAGCATCAAGGCGGATGGCCTGTAGCACAGGCTCTTCAATCATTCTACTGTATAAAACAGATTGAAGTTCAAGCCCATAAACATTGGCAACATCTGTTCTTAAAACCAGAGCAGGCTTCTTTTTGCCCGGCACAGATTGTAAATGGTGGGCCTGTCCAACAGTCAATTGAATAGCATCAGGGTCAGCATCAATAAGAATCTTAACAGACTTCTCAATATTTTCTATTCCACCCAAAAAGGTTAATTCATTAAAAAAACCATGATCAATAGCCACATCAAAACACTTGCCTGATTTTTCATTGAATAATCTGTTTAATCTACTCGCTTTCATCTTTCTTATTTAGTTAATTATTTATTATATGTTAAAGTCAATATTCCTTGTTTTACCCTTGAATTTATAAAATCCATCATTCAGCCACTGTCCACTCCAATTAATTCTAAACCCTTAGCATCTGATAGAGAGAAGTGTAAATACCTTTGCACGAAATTTCAGGTTGAAATCTTAAAGGATTGTTACTGCCTTAGGTATTGGTTTTCACCAGAGACAGTCTATCAGACAGATTAACCGGAACGCCCCCAAGCCTCTTACTTTCATCTGCTGCATCCATAAAGGCATAAATTTCTATGGTTTCCTCCTCGCTTACCGGTACTATGCCTGTTCTGAAGAAATTAACAATGGCTACCACCAATGGGCGATAGCCATTAAATGCCCCAATCGAAGCAATACCTTTATCTCCAAAAGCAGTACCGCCAAATCCACTTTTCCCCTTACGGATTCCTCGAAAAACACCTATGCGGCCATCAGTCCAGTTACCCACCACAACGTCGGCGTCAAGCGTAGAGGTTCGGCTAACCGTTTTGCATCCTGTTCCACCTAATACCGTATAGAGGGATTCGACTGCATGAATTCCATCCCAAAATAGATCTACGTGTGATTTCTGCAGGGGTGCCGGTCCATAAGCACTAGCCCCAAAAACCTTTCCGACAACTTTTCCTTCACGGATTTCCTGGGCTTCCTTAACATAACGAAGTGGTGAACAGGAAAACATGGGAACTTTGTATTTTTTAGCCACCTTGAAGATTGCCAAAACATCAGATAGATTTGCAGCAAGAGGTTTATCTACGTAAACAGGTTTTCCAACCTTTAATACCGGAATGATTTCTTTCAAATGAGGCCGTCCATCGTTGGTTAATAACATGACTGCATCAACCATTTTCGCCAATTCTTTGATAGAACTTACAAATTCAACGCCGTGAGCCTTTATCGTATCGGTGAAACTTTGAAGCTGTTTTTCAGAAAATTCAACATCAGGATTACCCGCCGGATGGAAAATTGCCACCACTCTACAGCCACTAAAATCCGGACTAGAGGCCCCTGAATTGATGATTTCAGTATATGCAGCACTATGAACCGAAAGCCCGATAACACCAACTTTAATCTCCTGTTGGGAAAAAGGTTTTGCAGAAGCAGTACCTTGTAGGCCAACACCTAAGCCGGTCGCTAAAATCTTGTTCATCAAGATTGGTTGCTTAGCATTTCTCATTTTTGAATTCGATTTCATATCAGCCGAAGTTCAGTAGCCTTTTGCAAATAATATCCTTTCCATTTATTTAACCACCTTCATGATCCCACGCATCGTAAAGGAGTGACCCGGGAAGGTACAAACAAAAGGATAATCACCTGCAGTTGTCGGTGCAGTAAACTTAATAGTCTCTTTGCCGCCGCCCATTAATAACTTGGTTGCAAATAACACCATGTCGCCATCAGGTACATAATTCTTTGCCGCCCCATTTTCTCCAAGTTCAATCGCCTTTTGCGAAACTACATCCACCGTACCCGGTTTAGTAATCAAAAGATTATGAGGCATTAAACCAAGATTCTCAACTGTAATTTCTACAGCTTGAGCCGCTTTAACGGTAAAGTCTGATAATAGTTTGCCCTTGAATTTGAAACGTAATTCATCCGTCGCTTCGATGGTTAGAACAGCGACTTTCTCATTTTGTAAATCCGGTCCATTATTACCGCCGGTAACAGGAGCAACCGGGACTGCAGGTTTTGGAGCTTCAACTTTATGAGCCTGATGATTCAAATCTGTATATCCCGGAACTTTCCAGAATTTTTCATAAAAAGTTCTGTTCTGCATACCGGTAACGCTGGCCTCGGATTTAGCAGGTTTAAAAGTATCTTTACCACTCCAGAAAAAGTTTACCTTTTGAGCTGCCAGTCTTGCCTGATATTCGGGCGAGCTAAGTAATTTAACGAGTAATGGCCTGTTGATCACATTATGTTGTTGATGCAACCATAGGATTTCAAGCATCGGTAAAGCATCTTCTTTCTTTTTAGGATCCAATTTTGCCACCCATTCTTGTGCTTTCTGAATAACTTCATCAGTATTTCGGCCACTCAGTTCAACACGCACCGCATGGCGAATTCCATCAATTGGATGCCTGAAAAACTCTAAAAGTTTTTCAATTGGCTCACCATAAATGGATACCGGCTTCTGAAGAGGTCTGTTCGTGGCAACCATCCGATAAATGCGGCCATGTTCATGATCACGGCTAGCATCTCTCAGGTTATATGGAGAGTGTGTAATTACTGCTTGATGCCAGTCACCAAAATAAAGAGCCCCATCAAATCCCACTACACCATCACTCGGACGGAAGTTTGGATCACCCGTATAATCTTTGCCAACAACCCTTGGAGTGGCTTCTGAACTCGGCGCAAATGCAGGATTACTCCCGGTAAAAATCAAATTCCCAGCTTCTTCCCCTTCAATAACACCTTCATCCAGGTAATTCAATTTATATCGCTTAATTCCTTGAAAACCGATAACATTATAAACCAACAAGTTATTTTGGTACTCCTCAGGAAAATTACCACTGGATAAGATTTGGCTGGAAGTGTATGGTCTGATTGTCTGTTTAAATAAAGGTCGCTTCTCAAAATCGCCTTTATCTGTAGTAGAAGTTACAGTACGCTTGAAATATACCTGAAAAGACTTACCTGTTGTTCCATCAGTAATAAATTGGTTCCCCCATTTATCAAAACTTATCCCATGCGGATTTGGGCTATTATCCACCACAAGAGAAAAATCGAAGGTACGCGGATTGAATCGATACAAACCAGACTCCCCAGACTCGGCACTTTTACGCCATGGCGTTTCAATATTCTCAAGAATAAAAATACCCCTCTGGTAATAAATATTACCATCCGGACCATAAATAAGATTGTTGGCGGTATGGTGTGTATCATCAGAGCCTAAACCTCCCAGCATACGATACCGAATATCGGCAACACCGTCTCCATTAGTATCTTTGAGGAATAAAATATCAGGGGCAGAAACTACAATCACCCCTCCGTTCCATAATTCAAAACCTGTAGGGTTCGTAACATAGGCGAAGGTTGTGGCTTTGTCTGCTACTCCATCTCCATCCTCATCTTTGAGAGTAACGATTCTATCTCTCATTGGTTTCATCGGCTCCCATTTTGGATAATCAGCCCATGAAGCTACCCATATCTGACCTTTGGTATCAATCTGAATAGCTACAGGATTAGCTATCTCAGGAAACTTATCCTCAGATGCGAACACGTTTACTTTAAAATCCTGAGGTATACTCATGCGCTTAATCGCTTCTTCGGCACCGATGTACTCCACATTTCGGGTAATATGTGTACCTACCGGATATGGCTCAGGAACATTACTGTCATCAATCTTAATGTCTTTACCCTGTGCTCTTGCCCAAACACGTTTATCTCGGTTGGCAGTCATCACCTCAAACATTTTCAATTCATTTTGCAAGGTGACATGGTTGCCATCCTGAATCGTACGTGTTCCCCAAACATCATTACCACTGGTAGAACGGTAACGATTAAACCAATGCCAGTTTTTATCTACAACTGCGCTTCTTAAAGAATCCAAGCCAACCTTGGCCATACTTACTTTTTTGCCAAACAAGTTTTCGGTGATGTAAAGACCCACTCTTCGGTTTCCCTCTGAATTTAGATGAACCCCATTAATTGTTAATGGTTCTGTTGTACTATCATACATTTTCTGGGTAGCATTGAACAAATCCAGAAAAGGGACACCCTTCTCTTTGGCTACCTGCCCCATGGCAAGTGTATAAGCGGCTAGACGTCTATTGTTCTCTTTACCATCAGGTAAATTTCTAGTGTTCAGATTCTCATGAGCGATTGGTGAGAACAAAACCAAACGTGGCGCAGACTTACTATCATACTTTTGTTTCCGTGAATAGTCTATAAAAGCAACTAATTGCTTTTTAAACTCTTCGGGCTTGTCTTCAAACGATTCATTATACCCAAAAAAGGCGAAAATAACGTTAGCCCCAACATTTGTTAAATGCATATCGCTATCTCCAAAGCCTTCATGTGAGCGTGGACGGTAGTGTACCTGATCACCGGTATAACCCAGCTCTCGGAAAACTAATTTTCCACCAGGATAAACAGATTGTACATAAGTCTCCAGCCAGCCATCATGCTGCATACGATCAGCAAGCCCATTACCAACTATCGCTATTCTATCTCCAGGCCTGAGTTCAAACTTTGGACTTTGGGTCCAACTCACCAAAAATATAATCAAAGGGATCAAGAGAGCCGGAACAACCAGTTTAAAGACATTTTTGCCATTAAGAAAAGTAGGTTGTACCAATAATTTCCTTAGTTCTTTGAATTGATTCATCGTTTATCTATTAAATCTGTATTTAATTGAGCAAGACTTCTGCTTTATTTAGTGCATCTCTACTGAGCATGAACCCAAACCTGATCTCAGAAAATTAAACTGAACATTTGGATGATCTGCAAGTACAGACATTGGAACAGATACGTCAGGAATATTATTTGAAATCATATAGGTAGTTAATCTTTGTCCGAAAGGATTATCATGAGCACCTGCATGCCAAATGGAAACTTTTTCAGCCTGCCAGGTTTCCTTTGGTCCGACGGAAACTGCCTGTGTTGGAATGGTAGGAGCATTACCTCCGCAATGTAACCTTGAGTTCTGCGCAATAGTTATTGGATGCAGGTCAAGTACCCGAGTTGTCAATTGCTTGTATTCTTCAACTGTAGGCGGATTATCAATATATTTCCCCTCACGTTTAGGTGGTTCATTAA
>Ga0169931_10006395_pt1 | contig 17785 bp, 14 predicted proteins | sample Kivu_15m_20L_FD_129675 | JGI IMG/M metagenome (GOLD analysis project Ga0169931, IMG submission 129675) | Freshwater microbial communities from Lake Kivu, Western Province, Rwanda to study Microbial Dark Matter (Phase II) - Kivu_15m_20L... | ecosystem: Environmental > Aquatic > Freshwater > Lake...
CCTGTTGGAGTATAAGACCTATAAAGAAGCGGCCCGCCAGCTCGATGGGCAGGAAAAGATGTGGCGCGAAATTTTCAGCCGCGAGCCGGGTCCGCCCGTCGAAGTCGAGTCCGACGAAACCCTGCTGGAGAATGTCAGTTTGTTCGATCTCGTGGACGCGCTCAACGGCATCATGCAGCGCAATCCCGAGGGGAAGAAACTGATCGAGATCATTCCGGACAATCTGACGGTTCGTGAGCGGATGAATGTGATTCTGGAAACGCTGGAGGGCAAGGAGTCCGTGGCCTTTGCCGCGTTGTTCGAAGAATCCTGCCACCGGCTGGTGGTGATCGTCACATTCCTGGCGTTGTTGGAACTGATTCGGTTGCGTGTCGCACGGGTCTTTCAAGGGGAAACGTTCGGGCCGATCCTGGTGTCGCGGGCGTTCTCTCTCGTTCCGGACCCTGCCGAGCTGGACGATGCAGATGCTGAATGGAGGGGGACATGACGCCCATGACCGACGAAATGACCGACGTGACCGCCGGGCCGGAAGCGAGTCCGGTTGCGGAGGTCCCGGAGCCGTTCGAGCTGAGTGCCATTGAGGCGCCAGTCAAGCCGAGCGCGGCTGTCCAAGCGATCGCAGAGCGGGAGCTGAAAGGCATTCTGGAATCGCTGTTGTTCGTGTCACCGGAGCCGCTGTCGGTTCAACGGTTGCTCGCCGTGATCGGCGACGTCAGCAAGGCGGAGATTGTGCGTGCCTTGCAAGGGCTGGGGCAGGATTTGGAGCACGAGGGCCGGGGCGTCCGGCTGGCCGAGATTGCCGGCGGGTATCGTCTGGTGACGAAGCAGGAATATGCCTCCTGGATTAGGCGCTTGGACAAGGCCAAATCTTCGGCCAAGCTGTCCCGGTCGGCCCTTGAATCGCTGGCGATCATCGCCTACAAGCAGCCGATCGTGAAATCGGAGATCGAGGACATTCGCGGGGTGGAAACCTCGGGGGTCGTGCGGACGCTGCTGGAGCGGAAACTGGTGCGCATTGTGGGCCGCAAGGAAGTGCCGGGCCGCCCCATCATGTATGGCACGACGAAATTCTTCCTTGAGCATTTCGGGCTGAACGATCTCTCTCAGTTGCCGCCCTTGCGCGAATTCAAAGAGCTGGGCGAGTCGGAACAGTCGATGCTGCCGATGAGCGAGGCGGATGCGCTGGCCGTTGAGGGGCAGGTGCCGGTGGCGGAGGCAGACGTAGTGGTTCCTGCGAGCGAGCTGTCGGTGGCGGAGGTTGAGGTGGCGGAGGTTGAGGTGGCGGCGCAGCAGGGCCTGTTGAGCGGTCAGGATGGCGTATCGGTTGAAGTGGCTGTTTCAAAAGCGCTGTGTGCCCAGGGCGGTATGCCGGAAGAGGCGGCTGAGGGCGCTCAGCCATCGAGCGTGGACGGCGAACTCGCCGGTGAGCCGCTTGAGCATGCCTAGCCCTGTGGTGGTGACGACGGGGGAACGCGCAGATTCCACGGCAGTCCTCGCCTTGACTCTGTTTCAAGCCCTTTGTTAGACTCGCCAGTCCAATCCTAAGTTATTGAAAGAACCATTGTTCTTGGCACGGGACCGCTTTAGCAACACGAGGCAACACCTATGATGAAGGCATGGCTTCTCGACGAGATGTTCCGGTTCGACCGGCTGGTTTTATCTGCCGAAGGCGCGCAGAGTGAATGGGGTGCCGGCGATTCGGTGGCCGCGGATGAAGAGCTGCCGCCGCCTCCGCAACATGTGCAGGCGAAACCGGGAAATGGCCGGGTCACGATCACGTGGGATCCGGTGCCCGATGCCATGTACTACAACCTCTATTTCCAGACGACCAAGGGCGTGCAGATCAAGTTCTCCGAACTCACGCGCCCGATTGCCAGCGCCGAAGATTTCAAGGCGGTCATCGGGGTGAAGAAGGAGAAGGCGAGCTGCCTGGAGGGATCGACCTCGCCGTTCGTGCATGACGATTTGGCGAACGGGACCTGTTACCACTATGTGGTGACGGTCGTGACGCAAAAGGGCGAGAGTCCGGAGTCGCAGGAAGTCATGGCGATTCCATCGCCCTATCTGCTGGCCATGGTCATCGGCCAGGAAGGGCCGGATGACGGCGAATTCAGCTCTCCCACCGGCATTACGCTCGACAAAGACGGCAACATCTATGTCGCCGATACCGATAATCATTCGATCCAAAAGTTTTCGAAGGACGGGAAGTTCCTGGCCCGCTGGGGCAGCGAGCCGAGTTCGCAGGAAGGGTGCTTCTATTATCCCCGCGGACTGGCCGTGGGGCCGGACGATGTGCTCTACGTCGCCGATAGCGGCAACAATCGCGTGCAGAAGTTCGATCTCGAAGGCAACGTGATGAAGGCCTGGGGCAAGTTCGGCTTCGCCTGGCGGGGCGCGGACATGGGCAAGTTCGATGTGCCCTGGGGGCTCACGACGGATCAAGATGGCCATGTCTACGTCTCCGATACGAGCAATGCCCGCATTCAGAAGTTTCAAGCCGACGGCCAGCCGCTCTTGAAGTGGGGGCGCGACGGGAGCTTCGACGGCGCGTTCTTTTTCCCGCGCGGCGTGGCGGTGGATTTCGTCGGCAATATTTACGTGGCCGACGAGAGCAACAACCGCATTCAGAAGTTCGATGCGCGCGGCAGCTTCCTCATCAAGTGGGGGCGTGAAGGCAACGGCCCAGGACAATTCAAGTCGCCCTGGGGCATTGCCTGCGACGCCCTCGGCAACGTCTACGTGGTCGATAGCGGCAATCACCGGATTCAAAAGTTCGACGGCAACGGCACGTTCCTCTGCTCGTTCGGCAATCGGGGCAAGACAGAGGGGCAGTTGAATTTCCCCTACGGCATTGCGGTCGATAAAGAAGGCGCGGTGTATGTCGTCGACAACGGCAACAACCGGATCGTCAAGTATGTGCCGACCGAGGAAGAAATCTCGCGCGGGAAAGACCAGTCCGCCAAGGCGCCGGCGGCCGGCACGGTCCAGCCTCCGCGCAGCGTCGCGGTGAAGCCGGGCGATACGGAAATTTTCCTGAGCTGGATGGACGTGCCGGGGGCCGTTTCCTACAACCTCTATTTCGGGACGGTGCCGAACCTGACGCTGCAAAGCGGGACCAAGGTCGAGGGGGTCACCAATCCGTACACCCATACAGGATTGACCAACGACACGCCCTACTTCTATGCGATCAGCGCCGTGTTTGAAGACGGAGCCGAAAGCGAACTGTCCGAAGAAGTGACGGCCATTCCGGTGCTCATCGATATCACGGCGCCGCAGAATCCCTATGCGGTCATCAATCACGGCGCGTTCATGACGAATTCGCCGGAAGTGGTGGTGACCATTTCGGCCACCGACTTGGATACCGGCGTCGGCGCCTACTTCATCTCGGAAAGTCCGTTGACGCCGATGGCGGGCACGCCCGGCTGGGTCGAGGTTACGTCGGCGGTCAAGTTCGGCGCGACGATTCCGTTCATTCTCTCGCCGGCCGACGGGCAGAAGACGATTTATGTCTGGTTCAAGGACGTCGGGAACAATGTCTCGACGCCGGCCAGCGCCACGATTCTGGTCAATACCTCGGGCTATCTCTGCGTCTCCAAGTGGGGCAAGCCGGGCCGCGGCGCGTCGCTCCTGCACGGCGGCGAATTCATGGCCCCGATGTATGGATTGTGCGTGGACCAGCAGGGCTCGCTGTTCGCCGTCGATAACGGCAACAACCGCATTCAGAAGTTCGACAATGCCGGGAACTTCATTATTCTCTGGGGGAATTTCGGATCGGCCAACGCCAATTTCCACAATCCCACCGGCATTGCCTGCGACGGCAAGGGCGATGTGTGGGTGGTCGATACGAACAATCACCGCGTCCAGAAATTCGACGGCAAGCTCGGCGGGTACCTGATGAAGTTCGGGTCGCGTGGCAACGGCGAAGGCCAGTTCAATGCGCCCTGGGGCATTGCGGTCGATCGCGTGCGCGGCTTCGTCTATGTGGTGGACAGCGCCAACTTCCGTGTGCAGAAGTTCGACATGGCCGGCGAGTTCGTCATGGCCTGGGGCAGCTTCGGCAGCGGCGACGGGCAGTTCTACTTCCCGCGCGGCATCGCCGTCGATCAGAACGACGGCGCCGTCTACGTCGTGGACATGGGCAACCACCGCATTCAGAAATTCGACACCAGCACGAACGTGCTGCCGCAGTTGCTGACCAAGTGGGGCGGCAGCGCCGAAGCGGGGCACGCGAGCAGCGCCTTGGCCCAGGAGGCGGGGCAGCTGCGGAACCCCTGGGGCGTGGCGGTGGACGGCGCCGGCGATGTGTATGTGACCGATGCCGGCAACCAGCGCATCCAGAAGTTCGACAAGGAAGGCAATTACATCACCCAATGGGGCGGCTACGGCAACGGCGACGGGCAGTTCAACTTCCCGTACGGCATCGCGGTCGATGCCAAGGGCAGTGTGTTTGTCGTCGATAGCGGGAATACCCGTGTGCAGCAATTCATGCCGGCCGACGAAGGCAGCGAGCGGCTGCAGGAAGACGCCGAAGCCATGGCGGAACTCGACAAAGGGCAGAACGCGCAACGGGTCTAACGGACGCGCAGTTGTGATAGGGCGAGGAGAGCATGCTGGATAAAGAGCCGCGATTGGGTCTCACCTACGATGATGTGGTCCTGATCCCGTCGAAGTCGCAGGTGTTGCCGAATGAAGTCGAGACGCACACCCAGGTGACGCGCAACATCCTGATCCATATCCCGATGGTCAGCGCGGCGATGGATACGGTCACCGAGTCGCGGCTGGCCATTGCCATGGCCCGCGAAGGCGGCATGGGCATCATTCATCGCGTGCTGTCTCCGGCGGATCAGGCGACGGAAGTCGATCGGGTGAAGAAATCCGAGAGCGGGATGATTCTCGACCCGATCACTATTTCGCCGGATGAAACGATTCGCGATGCCCATGCGCTCATGGCGAAATACCGGATTTCCGGCATTCCCGTGACGAAGCACGGCAAACTGGTGGGGATTCTGACGAACCGCGATTTGCGGTTCGAGACCCGGATGGATCTGAAGGTGTCGCAGGTGATGCGGCGGGACAAACTGGTGACGGCGCCCGAAGGCACCAGCCTGGAGAAAGCCCGCGAGATCCTGCACGAGCATCGCATTGAAAAGCTGCCGGTCGTGAATAAGCATTTCGAGCTCAAAGGGCTCATCACGATCAAGGATATCGAAAAACGGATCAAGTATCCCAACGCGTGCAAGGATGCGCATGGACGCCTCCGCGTCGGCGCGGCGCTGGGCGTGGGGCCGGACACCGATGAGCGCGCGAGCCTGCTGAAGAAGGCCGGCGTGGATCTGGTGGTGGTGGACACGGCGCACGGGCATTCGCAGGCGGTGCTGGACACGGTCAAGCGCGTGAAGAAGAATCATCCCGATCTGGAATTGGTCGCCGGGAACATCGCGACGGCGGAAGCGGCGAAGGATCTCCTCAAGATGGGGGTCGATGCGGTGAAAGTCGGCGTGGGCCCAGGGTCCATTTGCACCACGCGCATCGTGTCGGGGGCGGGGATGCCGCAGTTGACCGCGATTGCCGATTGCGCCAAGGCGTTGCGCGGAACCGGGGTGCCGATCATTGCCGACGGCGGGATCAAGTTTTCCGGCGATATCGTGAAGGCCCTGGCGGCGGGCGCATCGTCCGTCATGCTGGGCGGATTGCTGGCGGGCACCGAAGAGTCGCCGGGCGAGACCGTGCTGTATCAAGCCAGAACCTACAAGGTCTATCGCGGCATGGGCTCCATCGGCGCGATGGAGCGGGGCGGTGGAGACCGGTACGGCCAAGGCGGGCGGCCGGCGCAGAAGCTGGTGCCAGAAGGCATCGAAGGCCGTGTCCCGTACAAAGGCCAGTTATCGGCCGTCGTCTATCAGTTGGTCGGCGGGGTCCGCTCCGGCATGGGCTATTGCGGGTGCAAGACGGTTGAGGATCTTCAGCAGAAAGCCCGGTTTATCCGCCAGACGGTGGCCGGCCTGCGTGAAAGCCACGTGCACGACGTAATCATCACCAAAGAAGCACCGAACTACCGGATGGATTGGGAGTGAGCCGGAGCGAATGGCCGATGGCGCATAGCTGATAGCAGAAGCGCCGGATGCCGACTCTTCACGACCTGCCGAATCCTCGTTCTGAACGATCAGCCATCAGCGATACGCTCTTTACATCATGGAACTTTGGCATAATAGAATTCTAGTCCTCGATTTCGGTTCGCAGTACACGCAGTTGATCGCCCGGCGGATTCGCGAGGCGCAGGTCTACTCGCAGATTCTTCCCTGCACGGCGCCGCTGGCGACGATTCTCGCGTATCGTCCGCAGGGCATCGTGCTCTCCGGCGGTCCGTCGAGCGTGTATGAAAAGAAGGCGCCCTCCGTTCCTAAAGAGTTATTCGAGCAGGGCATTCCCATCCTCGGCATTTGTTACGGGATGCAGTTGGTCACGCATCTGTCCGGCGGGAAGGTCGTGAAGGCGCCGCATCGGGAGTATGGCCGGGCGGATCTGCTGATCGATGACCGCAGCGATCTCTTCAAAGGCATCGGCACAGGCGGCTCCTCGGTGGTCTGGATGTCCCACGGGGACCGGATCGAGCGCATGCCGTCGGGATTCCGGTCCATTGCCCATACGAGCAATTCGCCCGTGGCGGCGATGAAGCGGGTCGATGGCGATCAGCGCATCTACTGCCTCCAGTTCCATCCGGAAGTCGCGCATACGCCGGAAGGGGCGGCGATTCTCAAAAACTTCGTCTACGAAATCTGCGGCTGCACCCCGACCTGGACCATGCAGTCCTATGTTGAGACGGCGGTGCAGCAGATCAAGGAGCAAGTCGGCAAGGATCGGGTGATTTGCGCCTTGAGCGGCGGCGTGGATTCGTCCGTGGCGGCAGCCTTGACCCATCGGGCCATCGGCAATCAGTTGACCTGCGTCTTCGTCGATAACGGACTATTGCGGGCGGGCGAGCGTGAGCAGGTGAAGAAGACGTTTGCCTCCCAGCTGCATCTGAACATGCGGATCCTCGACCGGACCGGGCCGTTTCTGGGCGCCCTCAAGGGCGTGTCCGATCCTGAGCGGAAGCGCAAGATCATCGGCCGGCAGTTCATCAAGAATTTCGACGAAGAGTCCAAGAAGCTGAAGGGCATCACGTACCTGGTTCAGGGCACGTTGTATCCGGACGTGATCGAAAGCGTGAGCTTCAAAGGCCCGTCGGCTACGATCAAAACGCATCACAATGTGGGTGGGTTGCCGGCTCGCATGAAGTTGAAGCTCATTGAGCCGTTGCGCGAACTGTTTAAAGACGAAGTCCGTGTATTGGGCAAGGAATTGGGCTTGCCGGACGAGATCGTCTGGCGGCAGCCGTTCCCCGGTCCCGGTCTCGCGATTCGGGTGCTCGGTGCCGTGACGAAAGCGCGACTGGCGATCCTGCGCGGGGCGGAAACGATCGTCGATCAGGAAATCCGTGGCGCGGGTCTCTACCGGGATATCTGGCAATTCTTTGCCGTGCTGTTGCCGATCCGGACGGTCGGCGTCATGGGCGATCAACGGACCTATGACAACGTCGTGGCTATTCGTGCGGTGACCAGTGTGGACGGCATGACCGCCGACTGGGCCAAGATTCCGTATGAGGTCCTGGGCCGCATGTCGAGCCGGATTATCAATGAAGTGAAGGGCGTGAACCGGGTCGTCTACGATATCAGTTCGAAACCCCCGTCCACGATTGAGTGGGAATAATGAGATGGCAAGAGGGCCGAGGCGAGAGGCAAGGGGATAGCAGGGAATGACGGAGAAGAATAGAGCAACGATTCCGAGCCGCTCGCCTCGTGCCTCTGGCCCCGCGCCTGAAGGCAGCGTGCGGCTACAGAAAATCATTGCGACGACCGGTCTGGCATCCCGCCGGAAGGCCGAGGAGCTGATTGCGAGCGGCCACGTGACCGTCAACGGCAAGGTGGTGACCGAACTCGGCACGAAGGTCGATCCGGAGCGCGATCACGTCAAGGTGGATGGCAAGCATCTGACCACCGTCCAGCCCTTCGTCTATCTCATGCTGAACAAGCCGAAGCACGTCATGTCCACGCTGGACGATCCGGGAGGCCGGACGACCGTGAAGGACTTCCTGCACGGCGTCTCCGTGCGCGTGTTTCCCGTCGGCCGCTTGGACTTCGATAGCGAAGGCTTGATGCTGCTGACGAACAACGGCGATCTGGCGCAGGCCCTGCTCCATCCGCGCTATCACGTGCCCAAGACCTATCTCATCAAGGTCAAGGGCGTGCTGACAGACGACGAAATCGCCGAATTGCAGCAGGGCGTGAATCTCGAAGATGGCATGACCAGCCCGGCGACTGTGAAAAAGATCCGCAAGGCCGAGGCCAATTCCTGGGTGGAAATTACGATTCACGAAGGACGGAAGCATCAGGTGAAGCGGATGCTGGAAACCGTCGGCCATCCGGTGATTAAGCTGACCCGGGTCAAGATGGGGCCGTTGATGCTGGGCGGATTGGGGTCCGGCGAATTCCGTTTCTTGACGGATCGGGAGGCCAATGCCTTGCGCGAGGTGGTCGAGCAGCGGCGGACATTGGTGCAAGAAGGCAAAGATCCCGGTGTGCGGCCCCCGCGCCCCAAGCGGCGCGCAGGGTGGGCCAAGCCCGGGAAGACGAAACGGTACGTGCCGAAGAAAGCGAGACGAGTGGCATGAAGGCGAGAACGCATCGCTGCGGCGAATTGAACAAGGCCCATGTCGGGCAGACGGTCGTGTTGAACGGATGGGTCCAGCGGCGGCGCGACCATGGCACGGTGATGTTTGTCGATCTGCGCGACCGCACGGGATTGACGCAAGTCGTCTTCAACGCCGAACGCAACAAGGCGGTGCATGAAAGCGCGCATGTCCTCCGCAGCGAATGCGTGGTGTCGGTGACCGGCCAGGTCATGGCGCGGCCGGATGAATCGAAGAACTCGAATCTGCCCACGGGCGAGATCGAGATTTTTGTCGATGCCGTCGAGGTGCTGAACGAATCGAAGACGCCGCCGTTCCTGATCGAAGACGATGCCGAGGTGACGGAATCGATTCGCCTCAAGTACCGGTATCTGGATTTGCGCCGCCCCCGCATGCAGAAGCTGGTGAAGACCCGGCACGATATCGCGCAGGCGGTGCGTGGATTCCTGCACCGGGAAAGCTTTCTCGAAATTGAAACGCCGATCCTGACGAAGAGCACACCCGAAGGCGCGCGGGATTATCTCGTGCCCAGCCGTGTGAATCCCGGCACCTTCTTTGCCCTGCCGCAGTCGCCGCAGCTCTTCAAGCAGGTGCTCATGGTCAGCGGCATGGACCGCTACTACCAGATTGCCCGCTGTTTCCGTGACGAGGATTTGCGGAACGACCGCCAGCCGGAATTTACCCAGATCGATCTGGAAATGTCGTTCGTGGACCGGCTGGACGTCATGAGCTTGATGGAGCAGATGATTGTCACCGTGTTCCGTGATGCCGGCGGTGTGCAGTTGCCGGCGCCGTTTCCACGAATGACCTATGCGGACGCGATGGGACGGTATGGATCGGATAAGCCGGACTTGCGGTTCGACATGCCGCTGCACGATGTAACGTCGTTCGGGGCGGCCAGCGAGTTCAAAGTGTTTAAAGAGGCCGCCACGAAGGGCGGCCTGGTGAAGGCCCTCATCGTGAAGGGTGGCGCCACGATGCCGCGCAGCCGCATCGACGCGCTGGGAGAAACGGCCAAGACGTTCGGCGCCAAGGGCCTCGCCTGGCTCAAGATTACGGCGGAAGGCCAGTTGGAATCGGTCATTGCAAAATTCCTCGACGCCAAGGCCTTTGCCGCGGCCTTGCCGGAAGCCCAGCCGGGAGATCTCGTGCTCTTCGGGGCTGACAAGCCGGCGGTGGTGCACGATGTGTTGGGGCGGATTCGCCTCTTGCTTGGCGAGGAGTTGAACCTGATCGATAAGACCTCCTGGAAGCCGCTCTGGGTGACCGAGTTCCCGTTGTTGGACTATTCGCCGGAAGAAAAACGCTATATCTTCATGCACAACCCCTTCGCTGCGCCGATGGACGAAGATCTGGCCTTGCTGGACTCCGATCCTCTGAAGGTGCGGGCCAAGGCCTACGACATGGTCTTGAACGGCAGTGAGATCGGCGGCGGGAGCATCCGCAACCACCGGAGCGATATCCAGCTCAAGATTCTCGATCTGCTCGGGATCAACAAGGACCAGGCGCAGGCCAAGTTCGGCTTTCTCCTGGAGGCCCTGGAATATGGCGCGCCGCCGCACGGGGGAATCGCCTTCGGGCTGGACCGGCTCATCATGTTGCTGGGCGGAGCGGATTCGATCCGCGATGTCATCGCCTTTCCGAAGACGCAGAAGGCGCAGTGTCCGCTCACGGATGCGCCCTCGGCTGTCAGTGCCGAACAGTTGAAGGAATTGAGGATCAAGCTGGACCTGGTGGAGTAGAGGGGCATGGCCGGCAATACGTTCGGCAGAATCTTCACCGTCACCTCCTTTGGCGAAAGCCATGGGCCCGCGATCGGCTGTGTCGTTGATGGATGTCCGCCGGGCCTTGCACTCTCCACCGAAGACATTCAAAAAGATCTGGACCGTCGCAAGCCGGGCACCTCCCGCCATGTCACGCAACGGCAGGAGTCCGACACCGTCGAGATTCTGTCCGGTGTCTTCGAGGGAAAGACCACCGGCACACCCATCGCCCTCCTTATCCGCAACGAAGACCAGCGCAGCCGCGACTACGGCAATCTCATCGACACGTTCCGTCCGGGCCACGCCGATTACACCTATTGGCAGAAGTATGGCATTCGAGACCCCCGCGGCGGGGGGCGGTCCTCGGCGCGCGAAACGGCGGTGCGCGTGGCCGCTGCGGCCATTGCCAGGAAGTGGCTGCATGAGAAGCATGGCGTGGTTATCCGGGGCTATCTGAGCCAGTTGGGACCGATCGAATTGCCGTTCAAGACCTGGGAGGCTGTCGGCGCCAACGCCTTTTTCTCGGCCGATCCTGACCGTGTTGCTCAGTGTGAAGCCTTCATGGATGACCTGCGGAAGGACGGGGATTCCGTTGGGGCGAAAATCACGACCGTGGCGGAGCATGTGCCGGTCGGATGGGGCGCGCCCGTGTATGCGAAGCTGGACGCAGATTTAGCCAGCGCCATGATGAGCATCAATGCAGTCAAGGCGGTGGAGATCGGATCGGGGTTTGCCTCTGTGACGCAGCGCGGGTCCGAACACGGAGACGAGCTGACACCGGAAGGATTCTTATCGAACCACGCCGGTGGCATCCTCGGTGGGATTTCGACCGGCCAGGATGTGGTTGTGACCATCGGGATCAAGCCCACGTCGAGCATTCGCATCCCGCGCCGCTCCATTGACAAACAGGGCAATCCGGTCACGGTTGAAACCAATGGCCGTCACGATCCCTGTGTCGGCATCCGGGCCACGCCGATCGCCGAAGCCATGCTGGCCCTGGTCCTCATGGATCACGCCCTCCTCCATCGAGCGCAGAATGCCGACGTGAAGACGGCGACGCCGAAGATTGCAGCCTCTCCGAAAAAGACTCACTCCAATCCCCACGAAGCCTAGCGGGCTTCTATGTCCTCCATCATCGATATTCACAAAGCGACCGTCTATCGGGGAGAGACCTGCGTCTTTTCCGACTTTTCTTTTGCGCTGCAGGAAGGCGAGCATGCGGCGATTCTGGGGCCGAACGGCGCCGGGAAATCGACCCTGCTCAAGCTCCTGGCTGGCGGCGTGCACCCGCTGCCGTTGGATGAGACCCATGTTCGTCTATTCGGTGAAGAGGGCGGGAATGTGTGGGACGTGCGGAAGCGGCTCGGTCTCGTCTCTCACGATTTGCAGCGCGACTATCTGATCTGCGCCGAGGGGGTGAACGTCATTCTGTCCGGTTTCTATGCGAGCAATGATACGTATGAGTATCAGGCGTTCAGCGAGGCGCAGGTCGCGCGGGCGCGTGAGGTGATGAAGGAGTTGGGCGTCGAATCATTAGCCGGCCGCCGGTTCGGTCATCTCTCGACCGGCGAGCAACGCCGGTTTCTCCTCGGCCGCGCGTTGGTGCATGAGCCTTCTGTGCTGGTTCTGGATGAACCGACGAGCGGGCTCGACCTGAAGGCTTGCTTCCAGTATCTAGATCTTTTGCGTGCGCAGATACGCAAAGGAAAGACGGTGCTTCTCGTGACTCACCATTTGCACGAAATTCCGCCGGAGATCGAGCGGGTCGTCTTGCTCAAGGGAGGGCAGATTGTCGCCGACGGCAGCAAAGCCAATCTGCTCACAGATGTCAACCTCAGCTGGCTCTTTGACCAGCCAGTGACGCTTGTGCGAGCCAATGGCTGGTATCAAGCCTTGCCCGGTTGACCGTTATCCTCCTCCTAGTGTCACCGTAAAGGTCAGATCCGCGTCGATGCGGCGGACTTTCACGCGGACTTGTTGGCCGGGGGTCGTGCGCTCGATCAAATAGTTCTTCAGATGGGCCGCGTCGTTGATCTCGGTGTCGTCCACCGCGATGATGATGTCGTGCTTCTGGATGCCGGCTGACTTGGACGGCTCATTCACGTCTTTCACGGCCATGCGCCACTTGGTGCCATCCTTCACCGCCATCATATGAATGCCCATTTTTGAGAAGGTCAGGGGCTTTCCTTCAAGGGCCGCGTTCACGATCCGATTGGCGAGGATGGCCGGGATGGCAAAGGCCATGCGGCTGCAATGGGCGGTGGAATCGTCGCGCTCGGTTTGAATGATGGCGTGCATGATCCCGACGACCTCGCCCTTGTCATTGAAGAGCCCGCCGCCGGAATTGCCGCTGCAGGCGGCTACATCGGCCTGGATCAGCCTGGTGTCCACCGTCTGCAGAAACGTATTCGTATTGCCCAGGTGCCCGAAGGCCATGGTGGGGCCCCAGCCCATCGGATAGCCGACGGTGAAGACTGCCTGGCCTGTCTGCACCTCGCCGGAGGCAAACGGAGCGCTGGCGAGCAGCTTCGCACGATGGGCTTCGACGACGCGATAGACGACGACGTCCATGAAGGCGCTGTCTCCAACCAGATTGGCGGGCAGTTCGTGGAGATCGGTCGTGAGGATGCGGATCTGTTTCTCCAGAACGACGCCGGTGGTGGCATCGTGTTTTTCCGCCGCATGCCGGGCGGTGACGATGTAGGCGTCGCGCAGGTGAAAGCCGGTGCCGCGAACAAGGATTTTCCCAGGCTTGTCCGGGGTGCGTTGATCCTGCGTGTCGTCCAGGATGCCGACTGTGGCCTGTTTGGCGCGCAGAAACATGTCCTGGTTGAGCGGCGCCGGTTCCGCCCAGACTGGAGCGGTCAGCAGGGTGATGCCGGTCCAGATGGTGAAGAGTAATAGCCGTGTGGAAGCGGAAGACAACAGACTGCCGATACGCATGGATAATCCTTTCGAAAGAAGCCGCAACGTTCCCCCAGTATAATCAGCCGGCGTTGTTTCTGAAAGAGTGGGCGCGAGACAAATTACGGTTGAAGTGGTAACGTCATAGGGCCAATCGGAGGATGTCATGAAGAGTCTACGGAAGTGCGCCGGATTGAAAATCGGAGTCTTCTTTGTGGTGTTCGTCTGCGGGGCGGTCACGGGAGCGTTGGCCGTGGAGCCTGAAGGGAAGGGCAAGGAGTCCGGTGGCGTGGTCGATCAGATCGGAGCGTCGGTGAAGAGTCTGGCGGAGAAGATCGAAAAGGAAGTGACCGGCGCGGTCAAAAAACTGGAAGACAGCGACACGCCGAAGAAGGTCGGTAATGAGTTGAAACGTTCGGCCAATTCGCTCGGCGAAAAAGCTGAACAGGCCGGTCAGAAACTGAAAGAATCATTCAAGTCCAATTAACCCCGCCTATTCCCTGCTACAGCAAGCTCGGGCCTGGGCGGCCATCATGGAGGCATGATGGCCGCCCCGGTCGCGGACGGGTTATTTCCCGTCCGAACCGGCGGAGCCCAGCTGTCCTGAGATTTTCGAGAGGTCTTTCGGATGGAGGACGATTTCGATGCGCCGGTTGGCGCCCCGTCCTTCTTCGGTCTCGTTCGGGCCTACGGGGCGGGTTTCGGCGTAGCCGACCGCTGAGAGATATTGGCGGTCCACGCCGCCCTGATCGATCAGGTAGCGCACGACGGTGGTCGCCCGGGCCGTGGACAGCTCCCAATTCGTTTTGAACTTATCTTGCAGCTTGGCGCTGATGGGGATGTTGTCCGTGTGCCCTTCGATCCGGATTTGCTTGTCGGTGATTTTGTTGAGTACGTCGCCAACCTGCTTCAGGACTTTCATCCCGGCCGGTTTGACCTGCGCCTGGCCGGAATCGAACAGGACCCGGTCCACCATGTTGATGGTGAGCTGATCGCGGACTTGCTGAATGGTAATGTTGCCTTTGGAGATCTCGTCCTGGAGCGACTTCGAGAGTTCTTCCTGCGTGCGTGTCAATCGGGCAATCTCGGCTTCCTTGGCGGCCCGCTCTTGTTCGAGGCGGGCTTTCTCGGCCTCCTCCGATTTCAGGCGCTGGCGTTCCTGTTCGAGGCTGGCCGTCAGCTGAGTCTGTTCCTGTGCCAGGCGGGTTTTTTCCGCCTCTTCGGCTTTGAGCCGCGCGCGCTCCTGGTCGAGCGTCGCGGCGAGTTGCGCTTGCTGCTGGCGCAGTTGCTCCCGTTCCTTGGCGACTCGGACCGCTTCCGCTTCCAGGTCAGCCGCGCGCTGCAGCAGTTTGGCAATCTCTCCCTGCGCGGCCGCGGTTTTGCCGGTCAGCTGCTCGTTGTTCTGCTCCAGGGTGCTGACCTGGGCCGTTTCATCGGCCAGCTTTTTCTGGAGTTGTTCGATCTGTGCGCGGACCTCGCCCAGGTCTGAACCCAGTTGCCCCTTCTCCCGTTCCAGTCCATCCAGCTTGGCTTGCAGCTCCGCGGAGCGGGCTTCCAGGGCTTCGCGTTCTTTGGCGATCGCCGCGGCCGCGTCCTCTGCCGTTTTTCTTTGGGCCGCTTCTTGCTCAAGGCTCTGCTGGAGTTCCGCCAGTTGCTGCTTCAAGTGATCGGCTTGCGCCCGCAACTGCTGTTTGAGTGCGTCCAATTCCGTGGCTTGTTCCGTGGAGAGCTTTTTCGCGGCATCCAGTTCCCCGAGTGTCTTGATGTGGGTGTCTTTTGTGACACAACCAACTGGCGTGATGGCGCACAGCAGGATCAGAGAGGCGGTACGGAGTGAGAGGGCTGGAAATAGTGTGTGTGGGCGCATGATCTCCTCCTGTGAAGGATGACGGACGAATAGATATCCGTGAGCAAACTCAATGCCCAGGGTTTTGCGCAGGGGAGGCGCTTGGAATTGCTCCCTTCTCAATGCGTTACGCGAGGGAAGGGCTTTGTGCAGAAACGCCTGGTGTAGTCTGGGGCGATGGGTTTGTAGGGTTTTCCCTACAGGCCATCGGGTTGTGTTGTGGTGAGGCTTTCGCCAGGCTGGCTTGACCTGGACGCAGGTGCCTGCCAAGCTGCTCGACAGGTCATGGCAATGCCGCAACGCAAGACGATCGTTTTTAACAAGCCCTATTTGGTACTGCCGTGCTTTACCGATCCTGAGGGGCGGCCGACCTTGGCAGATTATATCGATCTGCCCGGCGTGTATGCAGCGGGCCGGCTCGATCATGACAGCGAAGGGCTGATGATTCTTACGTCCGATGGCGGGCTGGCCCATCGCATTACGGATCCCCAGCACAAACTTCAGAAGGTGTATTGGGCGCAAATCGAGCGGATTCCCGGCGAAGAGACCTTGCATCAGCTGCGGGAGGGGGTGCTGTTGAGCGGCACGCGGACCAGACCGGCGGAGGTTCGCTTGCTACAGCAGGAGCCAGCGCTTCCAGCTCGTCCCGTGCCCATCCGTTTTCGCAAAACCGTGCCGACGGCCTGGGTGGAAATTACGTTGCGGGAAGGGATGAACCGGCAAGTCCGGCGTATGACCGCCGCGGTCGGGCATCCGACGCTGCGGCTGGTGCGTGTCGCGATCGGGCCGATTGCGCTGGGTGATCTTCAGCCTGGCCAGTGGCGGGCGCTCACCGCCCAAGAGGCAGCGCAGCTGGCTCAAAGGGGGGAGCAGGGCGACAAGCCAAGGGGGGCGACGCGCCGGTGACGCCGCATCCCTGCGGGCGATGCCGTTGATTTATATTAGGTAAATCCACTATGACAATCATGTTGACGGTGGGCTTGTGTTGAAACGGCGGCTGTATTAGTCTATAAATCGTCAATCGCGAGGAGGTGCCGGTCACCTTCCTCGCAAGGCCATCAACCTTTCACTCTGTAGTTGTTATACATCATGAAATCTAATCGCCCCGCAAAACCAAAGACACGAATTACCTTGTCGTTGCCGACGGTCCTGATCGAGCGCATGCGCACCGTCGTCTATTGGACTCCCACGCTCACGCTGACCAGCATCGTGGAATTCGGCATCGAGTCTCAGCTCAAGAAGCTTGAGAGGGGCCGGCGCTTCCGGGCCAGAAAGGGCAAGATCCGCGTGGGCCGCCCTCCCAAGCATCTGGCAATCCGCCGCAAATAATACATCCAGCAGTCCGTTCACTTGCATGGGTATTTTCAAGGGTGTCGTGTGTGCGCAGCGCGCAAGCGCAAAGTGCACACTCGGCGCCCAATGAATTGTGTCCGCCCACGCCGTGCGGCCATCCCGCTGTGGATTTTGTCCTCTTCTCCGTCGTCGTCAGCGGCCTCATCGTGCTGAAGGACAAGGAGAACATCGAATGGCTGTGGGACGGGACGGGGAGCAGGATTGGGCAGCGCCGCTGACCCTCTGTGCTCGCCCACCGCGCACGCAAGCCCCATCGAACTTTTATCGAATCAGGCGGTGCTCGGTGGACGCGCGCACGTAAGGATCAGCAGGACTGCCTTTATGAAAAAATAGGGTGAGAGATGATGTGCTGGAGTGAACAACGTTGTGATGCTCCATTATTGGGCCTGAAGTAGCAGATGCAAAAATGAGGGTGGGTAAAGTCTAAGTTGCTTCTGGTGCTTGCTTGTTAGAGGTAGCAGGTTGGTCGAAGATGTTTCGCATGTAGAGTTGTGCACGTCCGCCCTTCTTTTCTGTTAACCCAATCTCGAAGACTTTCTTGGCTGCCTTATCATCGAGGCAGGTTATCTGGATTGTTATCTGATAGGTGCCATCAGGAATGGCCGTGCCATCCCTGTTCCCCAGACGAATATGTCGATTCCAGAAATGGTCGTGGAACGATGCGACATCAACAGATTTTCTCTGGTCTGCTCCAATGGCGATGCAGCCTTGCCCAGTATCGGGGAATGGCAATTGATAGGGTAGTGTGATTGCACCGCAAAGTTGGTCTGGGAATCTTCCAGTCTCGTCGAATATTGCAATGACTTGGGCCTCAACTCCATTCCGAGGCTTTACGGTATTGGAATTGTGAATCACGATTCGATGCGTCGTCCATTTTCCCTCTCGTATACCATGGCCAGTTGGTTCGCTCTTGAGGACGTATCGCCCATTTTCTTCATATTCAATGAGAAGATCAGAGGGCGTTCTCGCTAGGGCGATTTCTAGGGAAGGTCTGATTAATTCACGTTTACACGAAGAACTCTGTTTCTGAATGGAGCAACACAGGTACTCTGCTGGAAATTCGCTAGTCCGGGAGCGTCCGCCTCGGGTATCGCCCGCTGTCGGGCCGCCCGGAGCCTTGTTCGCACACCCATCCGCTAGACTCCCGCCAACACGCGCCGCCGCGCCATGTACAGATTTGCCAAGCCGCAG
>Ga0169931_10006396_pt1 | contig 17783 bp, 13 predicted proteins | sample Kivu_15m_20L_FD_129675 | JGI IMG/M metagenome (GOLD analysis project Ga0169931, IMG submission 129675) | Freshwater microbial communities from Lake Kivu, Western Province, Rwanda to study Microbial Dark Matter (Phase II) - Kivu_15m_20L... | ecosystem: Environmental > Aquatic > Freshwater > Lake...
AATTCTTTTTGGCCAATCCATCTCTCAAGTAGTACATAGGTCCGCCCGAAACACGGCCGTCCGCACTGATTTTGCGGTACTTAACACCCAAAGTGCACTCCACAAATTTGGTGGACATACCTAACAATCCCGCCACAATCATCCAAAAAGTAGCACCTGCACCTCCCAAAGTCATAGCCACTGCCACACTGGCAATATTGCCTAATCCAACAGTGGCAGATAAGGCTGTGGCCAATGCTTGAAAATGCGAGACCTCACCGGGATTGTTTGGGTCATCATAGGCTCCACGCACTAATTGGAGCGAATGTCTGAAACCTTTTATATTGATAAATCCCATCTTGACCGTGAAGAAAACGGCACCAATAACCAACCAAACCACAACCAGAGGTATGTTTTTCTTTATTGGCTTGCCATCTGCACCAAGGACAGGGCTGCCCGCATCATCATAAACTACCGGATCATAGATGCCCATGGCCTCAAATGGATCCCAAAGGAGTACACTTCCCATGGCATTCACCACAGGCTGAAAAGCTTGATCAATTTTTTGACTCCATGTCAGTGATTCAGCGGGCTCGGTAGTGGCATCCTGGGAGAACACTGCCATAGACGTACAAACAAAAACAATTAAAGTAAAGAAGCGGAAAAGGCGATTGATTGAGGGAAATCCGGTTTGCATGGGGGTAAATATAGAAATCATTGGTTATGTCAATTCTCAATCTTCCAAATCCCAAAAGGTGCTTCTTTTGGGACGTAGACGAAAATAAGCGCGGTTCTTTTTTAAAAACCACATAAACAAATAAACAATCAACGGGGAGCCAAGGGTGATAAATGACATGTAGATGAAGGTGATGCGAATGCGTGCAGGATCAATTCCCAACTTGTGTCCCCACCATGAACATACACCGAAGGCCTGTCTCTCGAAAAAAGCAAATATCTCCTTTATCATGACTCTTCTTTCTTGATTATCAGCTGTCCAATGCGGCAATTAAGACATCTCTTTTTGTTGCAATATTCATTTTTTAGTTCCAGCATTCCTTGGCTGTCCAGCGCGTTGGAAGCTGTCAAAGAAAGCGAATTCCACATTCGAATCACGGCATTTTCTTCAGGGCTCAGATTTTCAAGTAATCTGATGGCTTGGTCGATGAGTTCTTGTTTATTATGGTATTTGCCCAGAACAAATTTGAACGGCACCACAACGTTGATAATGATCAAATCAATGGACATTTTGCCCGGTTTTCCATTCCCGGGCTTGGAAAGAGCTTTGCCAAAAGCGTAGTGCTTTGTCCAATAATCAGACACCGGCACAGACAGCGCGCGGACAAAGTCATCGGGCTCGGCCGATGCGGATGTGATGGACATCAACCCTTGACGGCTATGGACAATGGCCGCCATTTGGGCCAGCCTGATTGTTGGAAAATTACGCGGCATAAGTCGCGAAAATTTCCAGATGGATGCCTTCAGCGGGGTCAGACCAAACTTTGAGCGCAGCATGGAAAATTCACGATGTAAGGATGCTTGGTACTCGTCTTTGGGCGCGTCTTCCAAAAAGCCCGCTTGACCAAAAAGCAAAGCCTCCACTTGATGAAGGCTGCCGGCATGTTTTTCCAAAGCGCTGAGCGGCAGCGATCGGGCCAGCATTTCGAATGCGTCATTATTGACTTTAAACCCGAAATAGCGCATCAAGAGTAGATAAAAAGCCACGCGGAAATCACCGTTATGTGCCTGCAAATTGGCCATGATTTCTGCCGATTTGCGCTCGAGACGTTGAATTGCCAGTCGCTCGGTCCAGCCAAAGGTCGTACCCAAGTCCACCTGACTAATCATACGTGCACATGGGATTTTTTCCTTGGACTTCCGCAACTCGGCCCAATTATGTTCATACTGTTTTGGCACAAAAGGAGCGCAAACCCAAGTGGGGCAATCGGGGCCTGATTTGGAATTGTCAGAATAGACTACATGAAGAATCAGGTTATCATAAGCCCTATCACCTTGGTGCCCATGAGCCAGCCAATCACCGGAGTGGAGATGAAACTCTACATTCCCGGCCCATTCAGTTTCGCCAACGCGAATCCTCGCATTCAGAAAATCGGGGCCGGAATCATGATTCAATTGCCCCGGATTAATTACCTCTAATGATTCGCCTTCGGTGGTGCTCCAAGAGCCAAGCTCAAAAAGCCTGAACTGCCAAAGAAAATGCAGAAACTCTTCGCGCATGACTTACGTATGACAGTTGTCAGGTTTATAAATTCCGATAAGAGTTTGATAACAAAAGGTTTAAATTTGCAGCACCAAAAAAATCAATCATGAAAAAGACATTTTTATTCATTTTAGCCGGTTCCTTTTTATTCAGTTCATGCGACAAGCTCAAAGAAAAGAAATTCTCTATGCAACATACACAGAATTTCGAAATCAACATAACTGAAACTGACCCGCTCACCTTTGCTTATTCTGAAGTTTTCAGCTCTGCTGACGATGAAGACGTAAAAGAATACCTACAGTATGTAAAGTCATACAAGATTGTGCAATTGTCAGCAAAGGTTTGGGAATATGAAGGTCCCGCTACTGCCCAAATCTCCGGTTGGTTGTGTTGGGGAAAAAACGATAGCGATGACGTTTGCCACTTTTTGGACGTCACAAAAATGAACGAACTCCTGACCTCACCGGAAAGAGTGGTATTGGATTATTCTGCTGATGACCTGATAAAAATGGAGTCTGTCCTTCTGCAAACCAACGAAATTACAGCAGCGCTGGACGGCATAGTGACTGAAAAACCAATGAAATTTATCTTCCAATTGGTTGCAGACATTGACGTAGTTGTGGAGAAAGAAGAATAATTGTCGCTTTCACAAACAATAATAAGGGGCACAGTTTGGTGCCTCTTTTTTTTAATCCAACAAGCCGGACGTAACCAGAATATTGGTCATTTCATCTCGCATCTTTTTGGCTTCGCGAGCCGCTGCTTCAGCAAAATCACTGCCCGATGAAGCATAGATAATTGAACGTGAGGCATTGACCAGCAGCCCGCAATGGGAATTCATACCGTAACGCGCCACCTCTTGCAAACTCCCACCTTGAGCGCCCACTCCGGGCACGAGGAGAAAATGTTCGGGGACAATGTTTCTGACTTTGGCAAGCATATCGGCCTTGGTGGCGCCCACCACATACATAGTGTTGTCTGCCGATCCCCAGCCTGAAGAAATACGTAAAACGCGCTCGAACAAGGCCTCTCCATCTGAAGACATCATTTGAAAATCAGCAGCGCCAGGATTTGATGTCAAGGCCAAAATAATGGCCCATTTGCCCGAATATTGAAGGAAAGGTTGCACAGAATCGCGACCCATGTAGGGCGCAATGGTGACTGAATCAAAACCGATAGTTTCGAAGAAAGCTTTGGCATAACGATCGGACGTGTTGCCAATATCGCCTCGCTTGGCATCAGCAATGCTCAGCACATCTGCAGGTAAAAATGAACGCGTGGCAATCAAATCTTCCCAACCCGCAGCCCCTTGAGCCTCGAAAAAAGCGGTATTGGGCTTAAAAGCAACTGCATATTCGGCTGTAGCCTCGATGATGGCCCGATTGAAAGTCAATACAGGATTGGGATCATTGCGCAAACAGTAAGGCAATTTGGCCGGATCAGTGTCGAGGCCAACGCACAGGAAAGACCTTTTGCTTTTTATTTGATGGAAAAGTTGTTGACGGGTCATAGTATTCAGATAGTTTGTCCGGCTTGCAGTTTCTCGGTGTTTTCGTGCAATTTGAGTGCTTCCGATATATCCTCCAAATCCCCTTCCATGATGGCGCCCAGGTTGTAAAGCGTCAACCCGATGCGATGGTCGGTCATTCGGCCTTGGGGAAAATTGTAGGTTCGGATTTTGGCACTGCGGTCACCGGTGCTCACCAATGATTTGCGGTGAGCGGCTCGTTCTGTGTTTTTCTTTTCCAATTCAGCCTCATACAAACGAGAACGAAGCACGGTGAGTGCGCGATCATAGTTCTGATGTTGGGAACGGCCGTCTTGGCATTCTACTACCAGTCCTGTTGGGATGTGGGTGAGCCTGATGGCTGACTCTGTCTTATTCACGTGTTGCCCTCCTGCCCCACTCGACCTGAAAGTGTCTTTGCGAATATCATTCATATTCAACACCACATCCACTTCTTCAGCTTCGGGAAGCACTGCAACCGTGGCAGCCGAAGTGTGAACTCGCCCTTGGGATTCAGTTTCAGGCACCCTTTGAACACGATGTACTCCGGATTCGAATTTCAAAGTGGCATACACCTCTTGACCTGACACGCGAAATACAATTTCCTTCAATCCGCCCAGCGTGCCCTCAGTCAGATTTAGCACTTCCAGCACCCAACCCATGCGTTCGATGTATTTACTGTACATCCTGAAAAGGTCGGCAGCAAAAATACCCGCTTCGTCACCACCGGTGCCCGCCCTGATTTCCATGATGCAGTTCTTGTGATCTTCGGGGTCTTTGGGAATGAGCATCATTTTGATTTCACTCTCTCCTTGCTCCTTTTGCATTTGCAGCGCGGCCAATTCTTCGATGGCCATTTCGCGCATTTCGGTGTCAGTCTCGGTGCGCAGAAGCTCTTCGGTAGAAGCAATGTTGGCCACCACCATTTCATATTGTCTGAATGCCAAGACCAAAGCCTCCAAATCACGGTATTCCCGCATGAGGCCCGCATAGCGCTTTTGGTCGCTGATGGTGGCCGGGTCAGTGACCAGCTTGGCTACTTCATTGTACCTATCGGCTGTTGCAGCCAATTTCGCGGTCAAGTCATTCATGGCTTGATCAGTATTCAAATTTGCCGTAAGGCGATGTAATGGTCAGTTTGTTTTGATTGGCAGCAAGACAATGCCCCACCACTTGTGCTTCGATACCAAATGATTGGGCGATTTCAATCACCCGATTGGCTTTATCGGCAGGCAAATAGACTTCCATGCGGTGGCCCATATTGAAGACCTTGTACATCTCTTTCCAATCAGTTCCGGACTGCTCGTGAATGAGCTGAAAAAGCGGAGGCAAAGGAAAAAGATTGTTTTTGACCACATGAAGGTCATTGATGAAATGGAGCACTTTGGTCTGACCGCCACCGCTGCAATGCACCAAACCATGAATGTCTTGGCGCATTTCAGCTAACAATTGCTTCATCACCGGTGCGTAAGTTCGCGTGGGGCTGAGCACCAATTGTCCCGCATCCAGCGGAGTGCCCGGAATGGCATCAGTGAGCGACTTGCTTCCTGAATAAACCAATAACTCGGACACAGCCGGGTCATAGGTCTCGGGATATTGGCGCCCCACATTTTTATTGAAAACATCGTGGCGGGCCGAAGTGAGCCCATTGCTGCCCATCCCGCCATTGTATTGCCTCTCATAAGTAGCCCGGCCATAAGAGGCCAATCCCACAATGACATCACCCGCTGCAATGCGTGCATTGTCTATCACATCCGCCCTGCGCATGCGGGCTACCACTGTGCTATCCACAATGACAGTGCGTACCAAATCGCCCACATCGGCCGTCTCCCCGCCTGTCAGATGGATACCGATGCCGTGGTTGCGCATTTCCTCCAGCAATTCTTCCGTTCCGTTGATGATGGCCGCTATCACCTCACCCGGAATCAAATTTTTATTGCGACCAATGGTGGACGAAACCAAAATATTGTCTGTGGCGCCCACACACAAAAGGTCGTCTATGTTCATCACCAAAGCATCTTGGGCAATGCCTTTCCAAACCCCAAGGTTGCCGGTTTCTTTCCAATATGCATATGCCAATGATGATTTGGTTCCGGCACCATCGGCATGCATCACTATGCAATGCTCGTCACTGCCGGCTAGCAGGTCGGGGACTATTTTGCAAAATGCTTTGGGAAAAAGGCCTTTGTCCAAATGACGGATAGCAGCATGCACATCCTCTTTGGAGGCTGAAACTCCTCGTCCACTATATCGTTCGTTGCTCATGTTTTCAAAAAAAAAGCCCCCGCTCGGAGCGGGGGCCAAAAGTAACTATACTTTAAAGTATCTACTTCTTCGGTTGATAGTCGAATGTCAAAATCCTGAACACCGTTCTCCGGTTTGTCTGGTGAGCTGATTCTTTCTCCGGTTCAGTCTTCATTTTCTCAATCTGAGCATCTGTGATTTTCGGCTCATCCTCTCCTTTACCGATCGGTTTGAGACGATCTGCTGCGATACCTTTCGAAATCAGATAATCAACGCAAGTTTGAGCGCGCTTTTGTGACAGGGTCCTGTTATAGTCCGCTGCACCGCGAGTATCAGTATGGGCCTCGAGTGCAATGATGAAATTGGGGTTACGAGTTAGAACATCAAAGAGATAGTTCAGTGAGTCTTTCGAATTTACGGTTTCGTTTATAAGCAGATCCCATTTGTCGTATGGGTAAAGAACCAATGGCATGGTGTACTCTTTGTTTTTGATAGGTTGCAAGAAATACTCACGGGCGAATGTTGTTGACTCTTTCAGACCTTGAGTAGTAAACTTGTCACCGGTACCGATGTAGCCCGTTTTCGATACGTCCACATTGTAATTTGTTTCTCCTTTGATTTCTCCCTTTTCCAGTGAAATACCGCCATTTCCGTCAGTAGTAACGTCATATGATGAACCGTCCGAACCTGTAACCACCACTTTTGCCTTGGCAATAGGGGTACCTGTGTCGAAGTCATAAACGGTTGCAATCAATTTGAACTCCAAAGGCGGCATGCGGAATGCGTAGATATCGTCTTTTCCTTTGCCACCCGGACGGTTAGATGTGAAATATCCTTTGTCTTGGCCGGGCTCGAAGATCATTCCGAAATCATCAGATGAAGAGTTGATGGGATAGTTCATGTTTACAGGCTTGCCATAAACCATATCACCGGTTTTCTCAGACTTGAAGAGATCCAACCCACCGAGACCGGTGTGGCCGTTTGATGAGAAGTAGAGTGCTCCGCTCTCATGGATATAAGGGAACATTTCATCCCCGGCAGTATTGATGGTATTGCCAAGGTTCTTGGGAGTACCCCATGCTTTGGCTTTTTTGTCGTAGGCCATATACCACAAATCACGTCCTCCATAACCTCCGTGCATGTTGGACGCGAAAATCATGAATTGCTCATCTGCAGTGAGGGTCGGGTGTCCCACGCTGGTGCTGTCATCCGTGTCACGGGCAACGGTGACCACCAACTCCGGAGTTTGGTAATTTTTACCCGAACGTTTGGCTACATAAATATCACAACCCATGCGGTTCTTGCCCTTATCTAAGTATAGACAACGAGTGAAGTACAAGTTTTTATAGTCGTTGTCAAAACATGCGGCACCTTCGTTTGATTCAGTATTTACAGTGTTGGACAACAAGGTGGGTGTGCTCCACTTTCCTTTTTTATCACGGAACACCATAAACAAGTCCATGAAACTGTCACCTGTCTTGGGGTCGGCTGCATTTCCTGTTGAATTGTTTCTGGATGACGAGAAAACCACTTCATCACCTTTTTTAGCAGCAAAAGCAGGGGCAAAATCAAATGCGGGCGAGTTGAGTGCTACTTCGCTTTCGATGACGTAGCGAGATTTGGGAGCGTTGAGCTGCTTAGCTGCATCTTCGGATTGAGCCACCATTTCCTTCGCTTTTTTGCCGTCTCCGCCTTTTTCGAGATACTTATTGTATTGCACGATGGCATCGTCAAACTTACCTTGGAGTCGCAATGACTCAGCATAGTTGAAGTAGACTTCGTTGTCTTGTTTAAAATACTGCGCAGTTATTGCTTTTTTATACCACTGCTCAGCTGCTACGTAGTCTGTCATCAGTCGGTAGCACTCACCGAGGCGGTAAAGAATTCGGTTTTGGATGTCAAGCGACTTTTCCTTTTTGTAAGCGAATTGATACTTCTTGGCCGCTTCGAAATAGCCTCCGTTGGAGAATTCCGTGTCGGCATCGGTGGTCCATTTTCCTTGGCTCATTCCAGGTGAGACAGCCAAAAGGCTAAGGACCAATAACAACGATAGTTGCGCAATTTTCATAATACTACTTTGATTTAAGGGCTTCAATTTGGTTCAACAGGTGGCGAAAATAAGCAAATATGTTCAGTCGCAAAATCTGTTAATACTGCCTAAATACCAATACAGACAAGGTTTTCGGAGTGACATGGAACAATTAAGAAATAAAAAAGGCCCCCGTTTGAGAGCCTTTTTGAGCTGTTTTATCGCGTAAAGAGCATTTCTCTGAGTTTGGGCAGAGGCCACAGACTGTCATCAATCAAAATCTCAAGTCTATCTGCATGGGTGCGAATGTCATCCATCATGGGTTTGATGGTGTGGCAGTATTCTACTGACTTTTTCTCGATATCAGTAAGCGCGTCCGTTTTCTTGCGTTTTTCCCAAAGTTGATCAGCCAAGGTCTTGACCGCATTGATGTGCTCCGAAAGTTCTTTGACCATCTTGATCTGGGTGGCCGCGGCTTTTTTAGTTTCGGTTTCCCCGAGAACTTTTTGCATGCTTTCGACATTGGCCAGCAGGCGGGTTTGGTATTCGATGGCTGCGGGCAGGATGTGGTTGAGGGCCATGTCGCCACAGATGCGGGCTTCTATTTGACGTTTCATCACATAGTTCTCGAACTGAACGTCCATTCTGGCATGGACTTCTTCAGCCGAAAGGACATTGTGGCGGCTGAAGACTTCTACTACTTCTTTTCGCTTCCACACTTTAAGGGCCGATGGAGTGTCCACCAAATTGCTCAGTCCTCGCTTGGCGGCTTCCTTCTTCCACTCATCGCCATAGCCATTGCCTTCGAAGCGGATGGCTTTGGTTTCTTTGATCATCTTTTGGAGCTCGCGGAGGATGGCTTCGTCTTTTTTCTCCCCTTTTTTGATGCGGGCGTCCACGTCTTTTTTGAACTTGATGAGTTGGTCGGCCATAATGGTGTTCAGGATAATCATAGCCAAAGCGCAATTGGCGCTACTTCCCACTGCTCTGAACTCGAACTTATTACCCGTGAAGGCCATGGGCGAGGTGCGGTTGCGGTCTGTATTGTCCAACAGCACTTGCGGAATCCGGCCAATTTCGAGTTTGAGCTCGGTTTTGGTCTCGGGGGTCATTTTGCCGGCCTTGATGTTTTTTTCCAATTCATCCAGAATGGCGGACATCTGAGAGCCGATGAACATGGAGATGATGGCGGGCGGTGCTTCGTTGGCGCCCAATCGGTGGTCGTTGCCGGCTGATGCGATGCCTGCGCGCAGGATGTCGGCATTTTGGTGCACGGCTTTGATGACATTGACAAAGAAGGTGAGGAACTGGAGGTTGGACTTGGGGTTTTTGCCCGGTTGGAGCAGGTTGACCCCTGTGTTGGTGCCGAGTGACCAGTTGTTGTGTTTGCCCGAGCCATTCAGTCCTTCGAAGGGTTTTTCGTGAAAAAGGACGCGGAAGTCGTGTTTGCGAGCTGTCTTGTCCATTACGTCCATCAAGAGCTGGTTGTGGTCGTTAGCCAGATTGGCTTCTTCGAACATGGGGGCGCACTCAAACTGGTTAGGCGCAACTTCATTGTGGCGGGTGGTGACGGGAATACCCAGTTTATGGCACTCCTGCTCGAAATCACGCATGAAGGCCATGATGCGCTCGGGAATGCTGCCGAAATAGTGGTCGTCCAGTTGCTGGCCTTTGGCGGGGCTGTGGCCAAAGAGCACGCGGCCGGTCATGGCCAAATCGGGGCGGGCATTGTGCAGGGATTTGTCCATGAGGAAATATTCTTGCTCCCAGCCGAGGGTGGCCCTGACGGAGGTGACGTCTTGGTCAAAATAGCGGCATACCTGTGTGGCGGCTACATCCACAGCATGGAGGGCTTTGATGAGCGGCATTTTGAAATCGAGGGCGTGGCCGGTGTAGGATATAAATATAGTAGGGATGCAGAGGGTGCGGTCTATGATGAAGGCGGGGCTGGAGGGATCCCAGAGGGTGTAGCCGCGGGCTTCGAATGTGTTGCGGATGCCACCGCTGGGGAATGAGGAGGCATCGGGCTCTTGCTGGACGAGGAGCGAGCCGTCAAATTTTTCGATGGCGCGGCCTTCGGACGAGGGTTTCATGAAGGAGTCGTGCTTTTCGGCAGTGGCTCCGGTGAGGGGCTGAAACCAGTGGGTGTAGTGGGTGGCTCCGTTGACAATGGCCCAATCTTTCATGGCGGTGGCCACTTGGTCGGCTATTCTGCGCTCGATGCGGGTGCTGTGGTTGATGGCGTCCATCACGGATTTGTAGGCTTCATCGGTGAGGTATTCGCGCATGACATGTTGGGAGAACACGTTCTTGCCGAAATACTCCGAAATTTTGGCCGAAGGGGGGGTGACGGGTACCAAATGGCGGTGCTGGGATTCGCGGATGGCATTGAAACGGGTGGTTGATGACATTTTTTACTTTTTTGGGCAAATGTATGCCTTCCAAGAGGGGGTGTCAAGCCGTATTTATTCCTTTTTTCGGACAATACCCCCTTATTTTTTCAACAATAGCTCCAAAAAATCCTGATGTTGATGTTTTCACGGCTTTCTGGCATTCATTTGTGGCCGGGCGCGGTCCAAAGAACTACAATTAGCGGGAAATGGGTTGAGGATTGGACCCACCATCAGGATGACAAACAAATCGATTTTGGAATTCATGAAGGGCTCATGTGGGACGTTGCCTGCCGCGTAAAAGTCGGGATGCAATACACTGTGAATCCGGCCAATTCACTCAGATTGACAGGAGGTTTAGCAATCCCGTTGGCCCGTGGCTCTGAGCGAGTCCATCATTTCTCACCCGCCCCATACTCCAACGCGGTAATCGAACTCACTTGGTTTTTTGAATAAGTGACTTGAGGTAGGTTTCGGTTGTACAAAGCTCCAATAAGAACCACCTTTGACCCCATCATGAAAAACACCCCTACAGGCATCATAGGCTCGGGAGCCATGGGCAGCGGCATAGCCCAAATAGCCGCCACCAACGGCCACCACACCTACATCGTGGACACCAATCCTGCCCAGCTGGAAAAATGCCGCTCGGGCCACCAAAGCACTTTTGACCGGCTGGTGGAAAAAGGAAAAATCAGCCCCGAAGAAGCCCGTGCAGCCCTCAGCCGCCTCACATACACCACCCAATTGGGAGATTTGGCCTCGTGTGGCCTCATCATCGAAGCCATAGTGGAAAACCACCAAGCCAAAGCCGACCTGCTGCGCCACTTGGAGTCCATCGTGGGGGCAGATTGTGTGCTGGGCACCAACACATCGTCCCTCTCGGTGACCGCCCTATCCGGAGCTTGCCAACACCCCGAACGCGTGGTGGGCATCCATTTTTTCAATCCCGCCCCCCTAATGCCCCTGGTGGAGATAGTCCCCGCCCTGCAGACCGATGAACGCCTCACCGCTGACACCTTGGCGCTGGTACAATCGTGGGGCAAAACCACAGTGTTGGCCAAAGACACCCCCGGCTTCATCGTCAACCGCGTGGCACGTCCATTTTACAGTGAAGCCATCCGCATCTATGAAGAAGGCATCGGTACCATGGCCCAAATAGACAGCGCCATGCGCCACATGGGATTCAAAATGGGGCCTTTTGAGCTGATGGATTTCATAGGCAATGATGTCAATCTGGCTGTCACCCGCACGGTGTGGGAAGCCATGTTTTTCGATCCCCGCTATCGCCCTTCCCTCACCCAGCAAAAATTGGTAGAGGCCGGTCGCTTCGGACGCAAATCGGGCCGCGGCTACTATGACTATGCCAACGGGGCCGTGGCCGAACAAGCACCCGTTTCGCCCCAACTGCAAGAAAAAATAGGCATGCGCATCTTGGCCATGCTCATCAACGAAGCTGCCGATGCCCTGCACCTTGGCGTGGCCTCAGCCCGAGACCTCGACCTGGCTATGACCCGCGGAGTCAACTATCCCAAAGGCCTGTTGGCCTGGGGCGATGAGCTGAGCCCCGCAGTGGTCCGCACCATCATGAACCAACTGTATCAGCGCTATCAAGAAGACCGCTACCGATGCAGCCCCCTCATCACCGACTGCGTGGACAAGGGGGTTGGTTTTTTGGAGGTCAAACACTCTTCCTAAAGAAATTTTATTTCCGGATAACGGACTCTTTTTTTTTACTTCACAGCAAATTTGAACTGCCGGGCAGCCTTTTCACGAGCATTCTCACCAACTGTCCCCATTCCATAAACAACCATTGTGTCCCAAAGCAGGTCAAATTCCGGTGGTTTATATTTGTCTCGCAATGGGAATAACGAAATCGAAACGCCTCGGCTTGGTATGGGCATTTTTAATTTTGTTGGTGCCGATGTCCGTTTTGTCACAGGCCGGACAGATTGACCTTACCTTCAACCTTGCGGACACGGGCACGGGCCTCGGAGCTGATTTTTTTGTCTATGCCACTGCAGTCCAAGCTGATGGCAAAATAATCATAGCCGGGGATTTTGTTAATTACAATGGTACCATGCGCAGTCGACTGGCGCGCCTCAACCCCGATGGCAGCCTTGATACCGGTTTCAACCCCGGAAGCGGAGTACCCGATGGTGAACTGGTGCGCAATATTCTGGTCCAGCCCAACGGTAAAATACTGGTTTGTGGAAGTTTCACTTCGGTGAACGGTACGATGCGGAATCGCATTGCTCGCCTCAATGAAGACGGCTCTATAGATTCCTCGTTCAACCCCGGTGCGGGAGCTACCGGAACGGTCCACAGCATGGCGCTAAGGCCCGATGGCAAAATCTACATCGGTGGCGAATTCAACAACTTTGGTGGTGTACCTCGAAACCGCGTTGCGCGCCTCAATCCTGATGGTACCACTGACATTGCGTTTGACCCCGGGTCAGGAGTCAGCGGCCCTGTTTATGCTGTGGCTTATCAACAAGACGGGCGCTTGGTGGTTGGTGGCGATTTCAATTTCGCCAACGCCATTGCCCACAATCGTATCGTACGATTCAACCCGGATGGAGCTGTAGACGCTTCGTTTCAGATAGGCAGCGGTTCGAGCAGCGTAGTGCGATCAATCGCACTGCAGCCTGACGGCAAAATCTGGATTGGTGGCAATTTCAGCTCGTTCAATGGCACCTCACGCAACCGCATTGCACGCCTGAATACCGATGGAAGTCTGGACACAGATTTTGTGCCCGGACAAGGAGCAGGCACAGAGCCGGGCACGGCAGTTTTACGCATCTTGCTGCTGGCCGATGGCAATGCCATCATAGCTGGATCCTTTTTAGTCTATGGCGGCCAACCAAGGCAGCGTGTAGCAGGAGTAAACGCTGACGGCAGTCTCAACACCGATTTTGACCCGGGTGACGGGGCGTCTTTTGACGTGTATGCTTTGGCGCGTCAAGCCGATGATAAAATTCTAGTCGGAGGGGGCTTTCCATCATTTGACGGCCTTACAGTCAATTACATACATCGCTTGAACCCCGATGGTACATCAGATCTCACATTTGACCCCCTCAATGGGGCAGACCTTACGGTGAATGCCTTACTCACTGCACCCGATGGGCACATTTATATCGGAGGTGTTTTCAACACCTACAACACTGCCTTGCGCAACCGCATCGCCCGCCTGACTCCCGATGGCCTGACGGACGAATCGTGGGACATAGGCACAGGCGCTGACGGAATAGTCTATGCCTTGGCCCTGCAGGCAGATGGCAAGCTTCTGGTGGGGGGAAATTTTACGGAAATCAACGGTATTTCTCGAAATCGCATCGCTCGACTCAATGAGGATGGCAGCGTGGACATGACTTTCAATCCGGGCACAGGCGCCAACAACAGTGTGCGGGCGATTGTCATTCAGCCTGACGGCAAAATCATCATAGCGGGCGACATTTCCATCTACAATGGCACCCCGCGGGGCAAAATAGCCCGACTCAACCCCAACGGCACTTTGGACACCACATTGGACCCCGGTTCGGGGACTGATTTGGTCATCCTTGCCATGGCCTTGCAGTCCGATGGCAAAATCGTCATAGGAGGCAGTTTCACCACCTTCGCGGGCACACCGAGAGGAAGAGTGGCGCGGCTCCAAGCCAATGGCACACTGGACACCACCTTCGACCCCGGCACAGGCACCAATGAGGCCGTGCGAACGCTTCGTCTCAATCCGGGAGGCAAAATCACCATAGCGGGCAGCTATACCCAATACAATGGCCAGCCGAGCAACAGGCTCACACGCCTGATGCCCGATGGCAGCGCAGACCCCGACTACAACATAGGTGCGGGTGCGGACAGCGACATTTACGGTTTGATGATATTGGCAACCGGCAAGGCAGTTATTGGGGGCAATTTTACTTCGTACAATGGCGCCCCCATGAGCCGATTGGCGCGCATCAATGCAGATGGTAGCCCTGATAATGACTTCGAGACAGGTTCAGGAGCCAATGCCACGGTCAGCGCCATATCTATGCAGCCTGACGGTAAAATTGTGTTGGGCGGCAATTTCACTTCCTACCAAGATGTACCCAAAAACCGTGTCACTCGGGCTGAAGGCGGTTGTGTCCCCTACTTTGTCGAATTGAACGAAACCATTTGCAACAACACATACACCCTCAACGGAGAGACCTACACTCAAAGTGGACAATATTTCCAATACCTCAGTTCGCAAAATGGCTGCGACAGCACCTTGTTTCTCACTCTTACGCTTGCAAGTTTTGATATCAATACCATCATTCAAGAGGGCAACACGTTTGTGGCACAACCCGGTGGCGACAGTTATCAATGGCTGGATTGTGAAAACAACATGCAACCCATTTCAGGTGCAAATGACCAAGTATTGGCCTCCGAAGTGCCCGGCATTTTTGCGGTAGAAGTCACCTTGGGCAACTGCACTTTTCAAAGCGACTGCTTTGTATTCACCCCCATCAGCGTAGAGGAAAATCCGGACCGGCAGATGATTACGGCATTTCCCAATCCGGCCGGGGATTTTCTTTGGGTGAAATGGGAAAACAACGTACCCATTGAAAATCTTGTGATCACAGACTCTTCCGGCAACGTGGTCAATCAGCAAAAAGTCTCGGGCCAAGTGCAATCCATCTTGAATGTATCAAGTTTGGCGCCCGGGCTTTACTTCCTGACTTCCGGGCAAGGCCAAAAGCCATTGATAGTCCTCATTGCACGCTGATTTTAAGCCAATCTGCTTTTCTTCGTCTTGGTCAAACCACTTATGGTCTGTGCCAACTGTGGGTTTGGTCAGACAAATTGCCACATTGGTATAAAAGCCTTTAAACTGCCCTAACCCGTTCAAGGTAAGTGGCGTAATCGGTATTAGAAAACGAAACTATTAATTGCCTCTCTCGGGAAACTTTCGCTAAGTCGAACGCAAAATCTCGGAGTCATGGCAAAAGAATTTTACACCCGCAACCTGTTTGTTCTCTTCTTCACTCTGTTGCTCATGCTGATTGTCAAAACCGGAAGCGGCCAGCAGAACTGCATCAACGAAGACTGCTCGATTAGTGGTTTTGGCAGCAATGAGCGCACTTTGTGGATTCCCAATTTGCCCTTTGCAATTGATCTTCTGTGGGAGTTTGACTCTGAGGGGGGGCATCTGGACATTTTACCCAATGGCAAAGCCCATCTCTATGGCAACAACATCGGATTTAACAATCCCGATAATGGTTTTTACATAGACCTCTGGCTGAAAGGCCGCATGAATTGGACTGAGTGGTCAGCACTGGGGCGCAGTTGGAAAGGTCAAGCGAGCATCGTGGGTAACCTCTATCAACTCTGGGATTACTATATTTTTGATCCCGAAATGACCAGTTCCCTGACCGGCACCGGAGATTTGGAAGGCAGCTACCTCACGCTCACACACAAGCCATCCAATTATTACTACGGATTTCAAATGGGCCAAGCCGCCAATGACCAGAATGGCGCACAGGGTTTGAGCTGCTGGTTTTTCTAAAGCGGCACCGTCAATGGTCAAACAGTGTCGGGCAACTGCGATATCAACATCGAAGGAGGCTGCACCGCCATCCCTGTTTTCGATTGCCCATCCAACATCTCAACTACCAGCGCAAATGTATCAGACCCGCTGAGCCTTTTCAACACACCCGTGATCAACTGCGATTAGGCCTATACCCTCACCTACGCGGACAGCCAAAGCACAACAGGTTGCACCACCACCTATACACGCACTTGGACCGCGGTGTCCACCTATGGCACCACCGCCACTTGCACCCAAACCATCACAGTGAGAGACAATGTGGCAACGCAAATCACCGGAGTGCCCATGATAATTGAAGCCTGCAATTCGAGTATAGAGGAGGAGATCGGTGTGACGGACAATTGTTCGGGCAACGTGACCGTTCAGGTAATCTCAGCAGACACGCTGTGGATGGACTCGGACGGTTGCGTAGCCGGGCAGTTGCGCACCCAAACACCCCGAGGCTGGGGCGCAACGCCAAACGGCAACAATCCCGGGGCTTATCTCCATGCCCATTTTGCCCAAGCTTTTCCCAATGGCATCACCATTGGATGCGGCAACAATCAATTGGTTTTCACCTCGGCCCAAGCCGTGACCACCTTGGTGCGCACTTGGATAGCCACCGATATGTGCGGACACTCCTCTACTTTTACCCAAACAGTGACCGTAATGTGTCCGCCACCGGTACCGGCAATGCCACAAGCACCCCCAATTGATTTTGATGTGTTCAACAGCGCGGGAGATGAATTTGTGCTGCGATTTGTGGCACAGCAAGACGACCGCGTGACCATCAAACTGGTGGACAACAGCGGCCGCGAAACAGCCACATTGTTCTCCGCTGCGGTTGGCGGAGGCGAAGAATATCTGCTTAGGTATCCCAAGCAAGGCCTGCCGGGCGGCATCTACCTGTTCGTTTTGAGCAGCGATGCCGGCCTGACAGCCACCGACCGCGAATTGGTTCCGTAGGCTTTCTTTTCATGACCAAAGGGCCCTATAAACCGAGAAGGCCCCTTGCAAACCCCGGCAATTCATTTTGTCGGGTTTTTTTACAAGCCAACCATTCGAATTAAAAACTCTTTACATTTGGTCAAAATCAAGAACATGAGACTTGCCTTGACCCTTTTCACCGTCACAATGGCCCTGTCAGCCGTAGGCCAAAATTCGGAAGTCGCATTTCAACCCAATCTTCCCGGGCGCCTCCAACCCGAGCACCATCTAACCAAAGTTTCAAAATCGGGCTGGAAAGAGATAGAGTCAGAACGAACATTGCATTCGGCCACTTTTGCGCTGGGGAACAAGAGGATTTCTTATTCATCATTGGCAGCGGTCAATTTTCAAGGACCTGATGGCAAGCTTATCCCGGTGGACACGCGCCCTACTTTTCAGGGTGGAAAATGGCAAGCCATGCAGCAGTCCACTCCTACGGCAGCAACCTTCGAAGGCACCTTCCAAATTATCAATCACGATTTAGCTTCTCCGGAGTATTCTCAGACGGTCTTAATCAATGGTCAGCCTCCCCAATTTTCATCAGAACCCAAGTTGGACGGGCAGTTTCTTTGGTTCTACGATGTTGTGCCCGGTGTGTCCAAACAATTGATTTTTGGCCAGGGGAACATGAAATACAATTATGTTGTCCAGCAGCCCGGTTCCAATGCTGCAGCGCACTGGACAGTAATTGAAAACATCACGCTGCCGCAGGGAGCTCGCATGATGAAAAACAAACATAAGAGCGCACCCAGCGAACCCGATGTCTTTATTTGGGATACCAACGAAAACATCATTGGCGCCATTCATCCGCTTGTATGCTATGACAACAACGGTCAATCCGTTGTAGGCAACATCGAAATAATCAGTGAAAAATCCGGACAAGC
>Ga0169931_10006397_pt1 | contig 17782 bp, 23 predicted proteins | sample Kivu_15m_20L_FD_129675 | JGI IMG/M metagenome (GOLD analysis project Ga0169931, IMG submission 129675) | Freshwater microbial communities from Lake Kivu, Western Province, Rwanda to study Microbial Dark Matter (Phase II) - Kivu_15m_20L... | ecosystem: Environmental > Aquatic > Freshwater > Lake...
AAACCCGAACACCTACATCGGGAACGGTTTTAAGCTATAGTGCATCAGTGAATTTAGCAAGTACGGATTGGACCGGTAACTACACTGTTACTGCGGTATTTACTTAATTTATTAAATTAATTTTCTCCTCCTTTTTTTTTAGATGTAAGATTTTTTCGGGATCTACAGTCCCCTCCGGAAAATAAGATGGAAAATTTTCAGCAATTTGCAAAAAAAGTTTTATTGAATATTCTTTGTTGTGGAGTGGACCCGGATGGGTTTTATCCGTTCCTTTGTCTATGAATTTATCATAATCACCATCGAATCTATTGAACTCTTCATATGTTTCAGGAACACCAAACCATCCATTCCATAACCAATTACATTTTTTACTCTCTAGAAAAAATTTAATTATTAAATGATTTTTATACCAATTTACTATATCCTCATTATCGTTCTGGAGATCTACTAATTTTCTCTGTGTTTGTACCCCCAGATCTGTCTCCTTAAAGTAACCCCATTGACAATTTGGAATGTAAGGTTCGACACCTCCTTCAATTGTATAATAATCTCTTCTGTGTGGATGTGTATACATTATTAATACTAAATCCGGTTTGATTAAATCATAATAAGCTAATAGACATCTAGATATAAAATCGTTGCTCCTTCCACATGACCCAAAATTCATATTGACCCCATTAGGTATTCTATCGCAAAAAAATGATGGCCAGGTTTCACTATCATTAACACCAACCCCTTCAGTATTAGAACATCCGATAGACATAACTTTAAATCCTTCTTTATGTATACTATCCCCTCGAAATCCGAGTTCATTGTATGAGTATGAGCATAATCCTGTATTATCGCCTCCTGATGTTGAATATTTTTGATTTTTTCTTGCCCCTAAAGAGTATTTATAGGATGAAATTTCAAATTTATCTGGGTTCCAATATTTTAAAACATTGGAGGGATTCGTTTCTTTCATATAATTCTCTCTATTATATTTTTAAAATTATTAACCTGTAAAAACCATATCATAGATGTTCTTTTCCCCGTCGTTATCTTTGTTATCTCGTGAGGAATCCTGGAATCAAAAATATAAGCATTGCCCTGTATTTTTTTTAATGTGGTCATTCCTGGATTATAAAGATTGAAATCACCCCCCTCGAAATCATCATTTAGCAAAACCCCAACAGAATATAATCTATTATCCCTAAAATCATCGTGCACAGAAAAAAAATCTCCCTCCCCAAATTCGTGATAGTGTATTTGTTTTTTAATTAAAAAAATCTCCACCCCTGTACTTTTTTCAAAAAATTTTTTCAATTCGTCAAATATCCATTTAGTTTCTTCTGAAAAATCTATCGAAAAAGAAACATATCTTCTGTTCATCCCGTTCCATTTCTGAATATTTCTTTTGGTGTAATTTTTTATTTTAACGCACTGGTCCCGACTAAATAATACTTCTTCCTTTAAAATCATCTATCCTATATTTTTTTCCTACCGGCCACACACTTTTATTTAAATCGTGTATTTCTAAATATTCAATCACTATATTTATTCCTGATTTTTGATATAGGTCTTCGTAGGATATGTTAATTCCGCTATTTGATGATAGTCGTATTTTTTTAAATTTTTCCTTCAATCCCCTGAAAAAATTTTCATGCTCATCTAGAGAATTCTTTTTTTCGTATATCCATTGACTGTGCCAGTTTCCTGTACATAGAGAATTACACCACGATGCTATTTGATCTGCTTCATTTTCTCTATGCAAAAATATTATTTTATCTGAAAAGTTAATTAATTCGGAATAATCAATCTCTGGATAAAAATCCTCCTTGATAAGAAGATGTTCCGTTTTATAATAGTAGTTTTTCGGATTTCCTTTCCTGTACCACTTTGATTTTGGATCGGTAGGCAAAAAAAGAACCGTAAACCTTTTATCCAAATTAAACCAATTAGCAAAATTTGTGGATCCGCTTCTGGGCTCGCATAACAGTAATATTTTCATGAATATATTATAAAAGAATATTTTTGATAGAGAATTTCATAAAATTCACATTAATTTCTTTTCCATTCTTAAAAAGCACTGTATCGATATCCTATAATCCGCGTTCATACCAATCAACGAAACGGAATGCGGAGTTCCTCCCTTTTGAAAAATTGCTAGATTTCTTTCTGGAATCACCCCCCTGATATTTTTTTGATCGTCTGCATACAAAAAATATCCTCCCCAATTAGGATCCCATTTTTTCGAAATATAAATAGAAATAGCAGCTTTATGATTTCCGTCGTTGTGCCACGGAATATAGCTAAGTCTCGGACAGATATGAATTATCACATCCTCGACAAAATAATTTATTTTACCTTCAATCTCACTCTTCAAAGCATTCAATAATTCAAGATCTTCGCTTTTTAAAGTGTATCTCAAAATAGGAATGCTGCTATCAATTAAATTTTTTTCCCAGTGAGAAACACTAGACGAGAATAGGGGCTTAGATCCTCTAGAATTAAAGAGCTCTTCTATTTTATTGTCTATTAAATTTAATGAATGCTCGCTCAAGAAATTATAGTGTAAATCTATCATAAAATAGTTTTTTTATTTTTGTGATTTTGATACCTAGAATAAATCTCGTCGTATTTTTTTATTAAATTCTCATCAATCTTTAAATTACAAACTACATCTTTGGAAGAATTTTCCTTTAATAGTTTGAATTCTTTTTCTAACCGATTTGATACCCAGATCTCTAAATCACTTAATTTATTAAAATCGAACCATATTATATCGGGATCCTTCCGATGATACCATTCCTTTGGAAAAAAAATTTGCGATAAATATATTAAAGGTATTTCTTCACATCTACCTCCTATTATTTTACAGAAATTTTTCCCTAGTTCGAGAAGGTCAGTTTCATCCATCAGATCGTAAGTATCACGGTTAAAGAAAAAAACATCATCGCAAGACATCTGCGACATTATTTCTGATTCATTCTCAAATCCCCAGGGTCTTATCATTTTTAAAGTGTGTTTCCAAAAAGATACGAATGATTCTACAGGGTCTCTTTTTACTGCAATTACAGGATATTTATACCCAAAATGTTTTCGAAGAGAAAATACATTATCGTGATATTGAATCCCGCCTTTTTCCTGATTGATTATATTTTGATATCCGTGATTCCTTATACCCCTCGTTTCAATCTTGTTTTGTAAACAGGTTTTACTAAATGATGTGGTTGCACATCTCGGAATTTGAACAATAATAAATTTATTATCTACTAACAAATGGACTTATTTACAGGTTTATAAATGCTTTGCTTTTATTAACTCAATAATTTTTTCTACTATCGACTTTGTTTCCTGCTTTTCTGCTTCGGTGATAGTAACAACATCGGGTTTTTCTATGCTATTATCGTTCATAATTAATCTATTATTTTAAATTCTACATCTATTTTTGAATAATCTACTTTGTAAAATCCATCCTCCGCTATTTGCAAAGCTTTTTCGAAAGGGGTTCCTATTAAATCCTGTGCAACCACTCCTTCATACCTATCTGGACTTCCAATGTAATTAAATTGGTATATACTAATTCCCATTAAGGATTTACCAATCATAATTAAATTTTCTTTCATTCTCAAGTCAGAGTTACAGAAATATTGTGTAGATCCCCCGCAATTTGGGCATCCCGGAGAATTCTTACTGCATAGAGAACAATAGTAATCTCCCCACGTAGTTTGAGATGAGCAATTAAGAGTTACTCCACAGTTTGGATTACAATCATTAGCGTTATGCTGTAACAAATATTCACCATCGTCTAATTTGATAAAAAATTCCTTATAATCTTTATTAAGTGACATTTCGTATGTTGAAATATCTTTGATGTCATAATATACATCAGTTACGGTCAGCGGCTTAACGTTTTGATTTTCCACATCGAAAATAAAGATATTATCACCCGGCTCGATACTTGCTGATCTTTGTGATGAATATTGGACTTGGTCAGATCCGGCTTTTTGTAGCATATAGAAGTTTTCTATCCCATCATACCACGAATAGATTTTACCATTGGATCCTTGAGCACTTATATTTATAAATAAGCAGGGAAGGGGATTTTCCACTATCTGTAATATCCGAGAAGGAGAATTTGTGAAACTGCTTAGATCCGAAATAGGGGCGGGTTGAAAATTCTTTATGGGGTCGGTAAATCTAATCCCTAAAACCTCCTCCTCTATGACAAGATCTTTAGCTAACTTATCAGTAAAATCTGGAAGCAGAATTTCGTCATTTGCATCAAAATGATAACTCAATTTCAAGCTTGTGTTAAACTTTGGATGCCACTTACTAGTTAAGATTTTATTTAATCTTTTACCTTCAGAGAAATCGCTGTCATATCTAAACAGAGAATTCTGTGTGGAAACCGCATTAATTGATTTGTAGGTAATTACATTAATTATATCCAAATTTGGTCCATATATTAAGTCCATACTTCTAATGAAAGTAATTCTGTTATCGATCATTCCCACGGAAGGATTAAATTCATATTTTTGGATAAATTGATTTTGATTGATTTGAGATTTTAGTTGATTAAGATCCGTTTCGTTTTCCAGTCTGTATACCTGTGGATATTCATTCTGAGAATAACCAGGGACTCTAGGTTTTATAATATAGTTTGGAGCTGCCCCGTCAATCGATGCTTCTAATTCAATAATCGTGTCTATGTTTGTGGTATCTCCTGTTTTAAATGTTACTGGGGATGCGAAAGATTCATTCTTTATTAAATTATGAAATTCAAACATATCTCTTGCGTAGAGATCGTCGATAAGAGCGTATGCATCATACGAAATTCTGACGATCAGACGATCCTCACCGTCTTCTACCACAGGGATAGTTAAGGTCCCCTCCGGAACATTAATTTTCTCATATTGATAATTATAATAAACACAGAATGATTCAAATATTCTGGCTGTTCCCCCAGGTTTGTCTATTGTTATTATCTTTATAATATTATTGGATTTTAAAAAAGCATCAAAATCCACGTGATTAAAAAAGAGACTAAAGTTTTCCATAAAATCCGGGACTGGATTATCTCCGGTTCTTTCAAAGTTCATTTTGATCTCGTGACCGGAGTTGGTGTTTATCTCCAGAGGAGTTAATGTTCCGTCTATTTTTCTTACAAAATCTGTTGCTAAAAGTAAGCCTCTCATAGTATTTTCTGTTTATTTCAATACAATCAAATGATATTGTATTTGTTATTTTTTAGTTTGGACTCCCTGAAATCTTTTTCAACCTCATCCCATTTCTGATGTGGGCACGTGTCGTTTATTTTTTGGGTGTATACTTTTTTTTGTATTGGACAAAAACAAGCCTTACAGTATTCATCCCCTGTTACAGCTCTTTCTTCCCCATAATGCTCGCACTTCAAACATATCTCATATCTTTTCTCTGCTAGAATTTTTTGCTCATGAGTAGGATTTAACGAAGCTGCCCATGCAGTAATTATTTCTTTTATCTTATTCATAATTATATATTTTGATCAGATCAAAGTATGGTTTCTTTTATTTCCCCTGTGTCCAAGATCAACAACTCTATAACTTTTGTCACCAAAAACAATAGGTTCTTTTGTATTTATTCCAAAAGCTTCCTTGATCTTATTATCATCTAGATTGTGGTAACTTTTTATTTTTTTAAGAGGACCCGGAATGTCCATCTTGTTGATATACCTCCAAAAATCTGTGTCTTTCCTATCGCATTTGTAATGATTCACTAAAAAATTAACAATCTGATCGCTCAGTGACAGAACATAATCATTATACTCCACAATTTCAGATTCCCTTGCTTCTAGAATTTCATAAGAAGACAATTTTGAAAGAGAAGCTATCAATGACATTATAGAAGTCGCCTCAAGAGGTTCTATAAATCCAGAGGATAGCCCCAGAGAAATACAATTATTGATCCACGTTTTTTTGTAAATTCCTGGAATAAAATTGAATACCTTTTGTATTTCTATTTTAGATCCAATTTTTCTTTCTGTCTCAAGTATTGCTTCTTCGATTGAAGTAAATTCATCATTAAAAACATAGCCACATCCCCATCTGTTTCTAAGGGGTATTTGCCACATCCACCCAGAATTCATGGATACTGCTTTAGTTTTAGTTTCTGAATCTCCATTCAGATTATACTCTTGGGGTAAGAAAAACCCGAAAGCTTTATTACAGACTAAATTATTGCTATATGATTTCCATTCTGAACCGTAGTGTTTACCTATCAATATTCTTTGAAATCCACTACAGTCCAATATAAAATCGCATTCCATCTCTTGGTTTTCTTCAAAAAATATTTTTTTTATATCCCCTATGGAATTTTCCTCAAATCCAGATATTGTTTTTTCTATTTTCTTTATTCCTATACCCTTTGCATAATTTTCTAAATAGTCTGCGGTTTTCCTCGCATTAAAATGAAAACCATACTTTTGCTTTCCACTGAAATTAAAAAGATGGTCGAAGCTTTGATTCTCATCCTCTCCCCAACCTATAAATTCAATCCCAGTTTTTAGTGTTGCATCAGTTTTTAATAAAAAATCTTTTATGTCTATTCCGAGCTCTTTGAAAAAAGAAAACATATTTGGGGTAGAACCCTCACCTGCTCCAAGAATATCTATAGATGGCGAAGTAATAACTGCTACAGAATCTGATATTCTTTTTTTTGCAAATATCGCAGATATCCATCCAGCTGTTCCTCCCCCTATAATAACTACTTTATTCATTTTTCTTTCTTAAGGCCGAATTTTATATATCTGTACCATGCCCTCTCGTGGAGGAAGTATATTACAGGTTTTAGAACTAGTTCTCCTATCCCAACCATTCCTGCCCATTTGAAGGGAAGTCCTGCACTAAGGGTTAAAATCATTGTTGTAATCGTTCCAACAAACCTGTAGCTTATACTCTTAGCTATGTGTCTTTTTACCAGAGGCATCTATTTCTCCTTTTCTTATTTTAGTTCCACTTATTTCAGCAATCTCTGTTGGGGGTTCGTGATAGATTACTTCATATCCAACTCCTCTTCCATAGTTTATACTCTCGATATCAGGAATGACCGAGATCATTATTTTCTCAGAATTTTCAATGAAGAAATCTTGATCTAAGAGCATTTGTAAAACCTCTTGAGCACTTTTGGGATTGTTTTCGTCCACATCAACGTCTCTTATTGCTACCCACACGTTTTTACCTTTGGTAAGCTGCTGGTTAATGAGCCATTCGTGACCCTTATGCCAGTTTTGCCACCTACCTATAAAGAGAGCGTATTTTTCAACTTTCATTAATATTTATATCCCAAGAAGTAGGCAAAGTTCCGCGAAGGATCTTCTTAAATCAGTTCCATTTTGAAAAATTAAAAAATTTTCTTTTGGAGGTTCAAAATTTTTAACGTGTAGTTTTTCTTTCCCTGCGTAATCGTTTCTAGTAAATAAAATTTCTACTACGTCGTTATTTTGCTTTAAATCTTCTCTTATAGCACGATAAGGACAAACCATGCTTATAACCACTTTTTGTCCTTTAACTGACATAAAACGAGCTATAGCGAATGCCTTTTCTATGTTCCGGATTCTTCCAGAGTATGAATAATCATTATTGGGAAATATTTCTCTCAGGTCGTCTCCATCTATCCACACAGTTCCTGCTCCAAATCTTCTGACTAAGAGTTCTGCCATGGTAGTTTTACCAACACCCGGTTGTCCTATCAAGAGGTATATCATACTAAAGTAATATTTAGTGGTTATAGATAAATGGATCTCTTTTTTTAAGCTCCTCTAGCTTTTTCTTAAATCTCCTCTTTCTTTTATATTCCCTTATTTTATCCTTAATCCACTCTATTATTTTTTTCATATTAAACCAATATATTCTTTTATATCATCCACTAGCCCGGTTGGTTCCATTGGAAATTGTATACTGTATCCCCAGCTGTTTGCATACGAATCATGAAAATCCATTGCATTGAATAAACAAGCTTTCCCTCTTATATCATAAATCACATCTTTTACGTTGTCATAAATGAACATAGTTTTGCTTTCAGAGAGCATCAGATGTAATTTGTACGAGGCAAAAACTTTTTCTTTGTAGCTACCCCCGGTATTGTTTATCAAATATGAATCATAATCAAAATCTAGTCCATTATATTTAGGGTTCATTTTTTCGATCTCATCAACAATTAAAAAACCTTCAGGCTCTAACAAAAGCTCTCTAAATGATTCCTTTAGGTTTATTTTATATTCGGGAATTAATGATTCCCAGGGTGCTACCGGTTTAATAGATCGGTCTTGATGTAAAATCATGTAATTATAATCCTCTGGTACCCAAAGAATATTAAAGGGGGTTTTGGGATTACAAAAATCCTGAATGAAGAGAGTAGTTAATGGTAAATTTTCATAAACTCTCTGCATAAATTTAGGACTCCTCCAATCCGGACCTTTGTAACCGATCAATTCTGGGACTTCTTTGGATTCCTGCTTTTTTAGATAGGTATCAAGTTCCTCCTTCGAATTATTCAACTTCAAAGGATCTATAAATTTATCAAGAGGAATATATGGAACTTTGAATTCTTTGTGTATTAAACCAACCATGTGTGGAGTTTGTATGATTTAATATATATTAGAAAAATAAGAAGATAAAAAATCCTTCATATGATAAAAAATCTTGAAAAATATCCAATAGTAGTAAATCCGAGATGTGAGAAGGAGGATCTAATTAAATTTGAAAAAACGATTGCGGACAATTGGGAATCCGGAAAAATTAAAGGTCCAGTTCATCTTAGTGGTGGGAATGAAGAAGAATTAATTGAAATCGGAAAGAGGATAAGTGATAATGACTGGGTTTTCTCGACATGGAGATCTCACTATCATGCTCTCATAAAAGGGATTTGTCCAGCTTGGTTAGAGGAAGAAATTTTAGAAGGCAGGTCGATCACTATAGTGAGTAAAAACGATCGGTTTTACTCTTCCGCAATAGTTGGGGCAATAATTCCTATAGCAATCGGTGTAGCGATTTCAAACAAGATGGAAAATTCGCAGGACAAAGTCTGGTGTTTTATAGGAGACATGGCTTTCGAAAGCGGAATCTTTATGGAGAATTATAAATATGCTAAAAATTTTAATTTGCCAATAGTCTTTGTTGTTGAGGATAATGGAGTTTCTACCAATACCCCAACCTCTGAAGCATGGGGATTCAAGTCAGATCCACCGGATGATGTCATTTGGTATGGTTACGAAAAACAATGGCCACATTACGGAACAGGAAAATGGGTAACTTTTTAATATGCAAAACGTATTGATAACTGGTGTTTTGGGAATGGTTGGTTCCCATATGCTGGATTTTCTTTTGGAGAATCCTGATCTTAAGATATATGGATTTTGTAGATGGAATGAATCTATGGATAATATAGAGCACCTCTCTGAAATCATTAATGAGGGAGAAAGAATAGAAATAATTTATGGGGATTTGAATGACTATCCTTCTATCGTAAAAGCAATCGAAATTTCAAAGCCGAATTTTGTTTTTCATCTAGGAGCTCAATCTTACCCCAAAACTAGTTTTGATTCCCCTATAGAAACTCTGCAAACAAACATAATGGGAACTGCTAATCTGCTCGATGCTCTTCATAAATCCCCATTCAGAAACGCTATGATTCACGTTTGCTCTTCTAGCGAAATATTCGGAAGAGTAACATCAGATAAATTACCCATAGATGAAGAATGTACATATAATCCCGCTTCACCGTATGCAATTTCTAAGGTTGGAACGGATCTTATCGGTAGATATTTTGCAGAAGCCTTTGGAATGTCCATACTAACCACTCGTATGTTTACTCATACTGGACCTAGAAGGGGTGATGTTTTTCATGAATCTACCTTTGCAAAACAGATAGCCATGATCGAAAGCGGATTGCAAGATCCTAAAATATTGGTTGGCAATTTGGATTCACTAAGAACTTATGCTGACGTTCGTGATGCAGTCAAGGCATATTGGACTCTTCTGACAGTCAATCCAATTCCTGGGTCTTATTATAATATCGGGGGAACTCATACTTGTAAAGTTGGGAAAACTTTAAATTATTTACTATCAAGATCCACAGTAAAAGAAATTAAGATAGAAATAGACCCGAAGAGATTAAGAGTAATTGATGCTGATCTCCAGGTTCCTAACACCAAAAAATTTAAAGATGCAACAGGATGGGAACCAAAAATACCCTTTAATAAAACTATGGATGATCTATTAGACTATTGGAGGGATAGGATTCAAAGCGGCAGAAAATTTTTAAATAGATGATATGAATAAACCTCAATATAGTCCTTACAAAGATGCTCTAAGTGAAGCTATGTCTTTCTTGGGAGAAAAAGAAAATACGATTTTTATGGGACAGCAGGTTCTTTGGCCAGGTAATCCGATGAGTACAACCCTTGGGAGAGTTCCAAAAAATAAAATGATAGAAATACCGGTCATGGAAGAATCCCAGATGGGTATGTCATTAGGAATGGCACTGACCGGTAAATTTGTGATTACTTTCTATCCTAGATGGGATTTTTTAATTTGTGCTACTAATCAAATGGTAAACCATCTAGATAAGATTTCACTTATGAGCGGGGGAAATTGGAATCCTGGTATTATAATAAGGGTCGGGAAGGGTTCGGACAAACCCTTAGATCCTGGGCATCAGCACAAGGGAAACTATTTTCACGAATTTTCAAAAATGTGTCCCAATATAAAATTCTGGGATCTTGACTCTTCCGAAAAAATTACAGAAGCTTATATTAGAGCTTATGAAGAGGGGGGAATTCATCTTATTGCTGAATATCCGGAAAAGTATTATTCCAGCTAATTTCCCATGATTGCATATCTGCTGCTAAACAGTCTATCTTATAATCTTTTCTTCCCCCAAACACCTCTTGTATTTTATTTTTAGCAGTGTTTCTTATTCCGTTTAATCCGTGTGTGAGCTCTAAACTGTTTCCGTCTTTTATTCCCTTTCTGACGTTCGATTCGTTATGCCAAATGTGCAAATTCATCTGAGAGAGAACAACAATTGCTCTTATCATTTCAGATTTTACTTCGAAATTAGAATCATCCAGAATCATCTGTATATCATGCAGAATGTCTTGAATCTCCTTAGAGTATTCCATTTTGTGCCCGGGAATAAAAACCTCCTTTAATTGAACTATAGAAAGCCGATCGATTAATTCACTCAGCGTTGGTAGATATTTTCTCTCTTTCATATTTTTCGTTGAATTCGTTTATGCTTATTGCTTTATCGTCAATGAGAAAATCATAATGTAATTTTCCCATGATAAGACCGTGATGTTTTATTCCCCATTCCTTGAGACTGTCTAAAGTTAAAACGTATAGATTATTATACACTTTAAGGAGATCCCCTCCAAATTGTGCCATTCCCCTTGCAGTGTATATGTATATGGTATTTCCATCGTCATATAGAGTATTAACCCTTTCTATCATTTCGGGAATTGGATGACAGTGTTTGTATTTTTCGGGACCTAAATGTTCGAATCCTCTTTCTCTATAGCAGAGGGTATCATCCAGATCAAAAGCATATATTTTAGACATATCTTATTAAATTTTTTAATTTTTCTTTTATTCTTCCTTTGATAAAATCGCTCTTCAGATTAATTTTTAAATCTTTTAAATTGTAATGGCCACAAATTAGTATCAATCTTATTTTATCGGATGCGTCAAAATTTTCATCCACCCATTTTTTCCATTTTCCAGATTCTAAACAAACCTGATAAAAATCATCGATCTCATATTCATTCATGCACTCTAAATATGATTCAGTTTCTATTTGGGCAATTTCAGGTCCTATATTAACAGATTCTAACCCGCTTTTAAATCTTATTACATAATCTTCGCCAGATAGATAATCGCCATTATGCTCCTTGGATTTTTTACCAAAATCCCTACATATTTTTATCATCGAATTTAATCTATCGTGGCTAAATTTTCCAGTGTTTTTTCGGTCTTTTAAATCCAAACCTACCCCAGATTGAATACAAACATATTCTATTAGCTCGAACTTTTTCTGTGAAAGGTTTTTTCTTAATTCTTTTAAAAACCATTCTATTTCATCAGCACTGAATTTTCTAATAGCTTCTTCTGTTCCGACCTCGAATCTTATTTCGGGATTTAAATCATGTATGAAATTAATATTACTTAATGTTTCCTTCAATCCTTCATGAATTGATGCAAATTTTTTCCATGGATCTATGTGTATGAGATCGAAAAATTTTGAATCCTCCTCAAGGGATTTAACGAAATCTATAGAACCCTGATCCAATCCTGAGTGATCTCTTTGAAGCAAAATTCTAGATTTACCCCTTACATATTCAGAGAAGCTTTTGGTTTTCCAATTGTTTACGTACCCCCCATTAAAGTCTATTTGTCTAAGAGTGGGGAGTAAGGCAAATATGGGGGAATTTATTTCTAGAACAGAATCCACTATATTTTTTGTCATTGGACATATAAAAAATTTTGGATTCTGCATTAATCGTATTCTATTCCAGTGTATATTTTAAACTGTTCTTTTGCTTGTAATATCGAGATCTTTCTTCCATCTTCAGTATGAGGTCTCCCGTCTATTATAGTATTATATATAGAAACTATTTCAGAGGGAGTAGCATTTATAAATATTTGATTCTGCACTTCATCTATTTTATTTATATCCCCTCTGGAGTAAATGTTATATGAAATACCCAATTTATCAAAAGCATATTTAATAGATCTACTGAAACATCCCGTTCCTATTATATTAACTTGATTAAACTTGCTATTTTGAAAAAATTTATAAATTGCTATCCAATCAGTATTAAATCCTGTTAGTTTCCCGTCTTCAATAACAACGGTATTACAGGAAGAAATTTCAGAGACAGCATCATCCAGGAAATCTAATTTATTTATGATATCATGTTTAAGAGGCATACTTAAAGCAAATCCTGAGAATTTTAAATGCTTAACCGCTTGAATGGTGTCTTCTATATTTTGCGAATAAAAAGATTTGTAGATAGCATTTATACCATACCTCTTAAAAGCCTCGTTAAAAAATAAGCATCCATTATTTCCAGGATTACTGGAGAATGATCCATAAATTTTTGTATCTTTATTTATCATAAATAGGATTTTAAATAATTTAGATCCACTGGTAATTCGGTTGAGTTAAATTCGTTTCCGAAGTTTATGTTCTTACTTAGAAAATCCCGACTGATTTTTTTATCATTTTCGCCGGAACTTAGATTTAGATGGTTGAGATAATTAATTAAATCAACATAGAGGGATGATTCAGTATTTATATCAGCGATTCCTTCTTGAATGTATTGGATTGCTTTAATTTTGATTTCTTCAAAATTTAATATGTCAAACCAGAAGGGATAACTTACATAGGAAAATTTTATCTGATTATCATTTGTAATAAATTCATGCTCGTATAAATATTTTCTATATTTAAAAAAATGAAAACAGTTTAAAATGCTACAAGTATATTGAAATGTGTGATGAATAGAGGAGATTTTCTTTTCGTAGCTGATTAAGGTTTCTATATTATTTTTAAATGCCTCCCACTTAACGTTAGTTCTAACATATTCCCCAACATCTTCTACACCATCGCATGATATCAAAAAATGAACACCTTTCATTTTTGAAAATAAGTCAGTGAAAATTCCTTCTTTTATTATGGTAAAATTTGTATTGATGAAAAGAATGACATTCTCCTTATTCTTTACACCATCAAGAAAAGAATACATTTCTCTCATATAGAGAGGCTCTCCCCCAGCAAAATATATATGTTCAACATTTTCGATGTAATTCGGATCAATGTCAAAATTTAATGATGTCAATTTATTTGTTGGTGATACCCCCCAATTGAATCTTTTATTTAGCTCTTCTTTCTCCTTTATCCATGAAGTTGATGATTCATCAGAACATGTTCTACATTTTAAATTACAATTATTGGAGAGTCTTAAATCCAGGTTTCTAAAATTTAATTTTATTGACCCGTCCATGTTAGTATTATTTTTAAGCTCCTCAATAAAATGTGCATATTTTTTATTTTGAACATTTCTGTAAGATACAGAATTAATCCTTTCCTGGTCATAGCACACCGAACATATGCTATTCTGAGTTCCTTTGATCATATCAGATCTCAATTTTTTAAATTCTCCTGAATTGTATGCCTCTTCAATAGAATCCACTTTTAAATCGACATCACCAATATCTTTACTTATACAGCAAGGTCTAATCCTCCCGTTTTGCCAAACGTTTAAGTGTAAAAAAGGCATTACGCAAAAAGAATTATCCATCAGTATTACTTTAGATTTGTGCCAATATTTCAATAGATTTGAACCACAACATTTTACCAAATTTATCTTCATGCAATGGCGACATGTTCAAGTAAATCAATCCTGTTATTTTCTTTACCTTGTTTAGATCTAAACCATTGTCAATTATCCACTTCTCGTAGATGGATTTAAATCTAACCAGATTTTCAGATACTGGGTAACTAAAATTTACTGAATAGTATCCTTCACTAAAAATGATTCTGTTTTCGTCTTTCATTATGTTGTATGGAATCATTAATCCCCCGTACAATTTAGCAAGATCATAATAAAGATCTCCAGCATCTATACTGTCATCAAAAGAGTCCCTCCAATCTATATAGAAAAATTTTTTATTCTTTTCTGAATAAATTACATTATCGAATTGAAGATCACCATGAAATTTCTCATAAAATGAGTTATTCATGAGTGTTTCAAAATTAAAATCAGAGAGTAATTTTTGTACGGAAGGCAACTTCACACCATTAACTTCAAATTCATCCTCAAAATACCTGTTACCATTCTTTGATACAAACTTTTGATATCTTTCTTTAGTTTTTTCTATATAGAATTTCTTGATACTTTCTTTCGACGATTCCTTTGTTTCTGCGATTCGAATTTTAAACTCTTCCAGAAAATCGACGTAAACCTGTAGTTTGTCTATTTCGTAAAGAGTTTTTCCTTCCGTCCAATCGTAATAAATAAAATTATCACAAAAATTGAAATTTGGGGGTATTAATTCTGCAAGGATTCTACCTCTTTCTGCCCTATTTGAAAGAATCTTTCTATCAGGAATGAATTTTAAAAATATCCCGGAGTCATTATATGTTATTTCCCCTGTGTTTTTTGAAAGAGATAGTGGACGATCATTAAAGTACTCCCTTGCCCTCATTAGATCATCCAAATTACCAGTATCGAACCATTTTAATTTTCTTGATCCCAAAAAATTATATACGCTAGGATTTCTGAAAGCCTTGACTATTTCATGATTTTCTTTCTCTTTTTCTAACTCTTCCCAGAATGTTTTATAATCTATGATTCCTCCAAGCCCTATAAAAGCATTATCAAATCCATCCGAAGATTTATCGGAGAAAGCAATAACTTTCCCTCGATCGTCTATTTTTGCAGTTGAATATTTTTCAGGATATGAAGTTTCTTGAATCCCTATCCAATTTCCATCCAAATGAGGAATTGAGGAATCTATAATACAATCTCCGGTAATAAAATAGAATGGTCTTTGTAAATGTCTTGAGCATTGGAGTGCGGAGAGCCCCGGACCAGATCTGTCCGCCTCGAAGGTGTCTATCTTTTCGAAAATAAAGTTACGGTCCTTATGCGTCACTCTAAGATACTCTTCGACGGAATCACCTTTGTATCCCAAAGCTACAATAAAATCATATTCCCGAGGGAACATGTCTACAATATGAGAAATTATAGCCTTGTTGTTTATGGGGAGTAGTACCTTGTTTACATTTTCAGTTAAATTTTTTAACCTACTGCCGTATCCAGCAGCAAGAATTAAAACCGCAGGTTTACAATGTTCTCCGTCAATTTTTCCGTCCGGCCTCTTGGTATCATCTTCGATTCTAATTACATCATCGACTTCGGGAGTAGAAACCTCCTGAAGTATAATGTCAGTGATCGCTATAACTCTGTGTTTTCTGGGGGGAGTTACATTGAAATATTCCCCCGCTCGCATAATTTTCTTCTCTACAATTCCATCTTCGTTTTCGAGCCAAATCTCTGCCTCCCCCGAGATGATATAATTAGTCTCACTCTTAAAATTGTGGTATTGATAGGAAGTCTTATATCCCGCATTAATGTAGATTCTTTTATAGCAGTACCTATTATTTAATTCGAGCCACTCTTCCCTACCCCATGGTTTGTATACTGTTTTCATTTGTTATAAATTTAAAAAAATTTTCAGCGAATTTTCTGTGCCATCCGGGTCCTGGATGTTCTTTGTCCCTTGCCATGAAGTCGTTTTTATAGCAATTTTCGGGCATGAAGAAAGTACTACTATCTATCGTGTCATATAAATTAAGTTTTTTAAATATCTCATAATAATAACCGGCCACTGTGTGATATGTTTTTATATTATAAAATTTTGAAATCATCTCAGATAATTTATATGCCTCCCAGAATATCATAGAATCCTGATTATCGTTTCTAAGCTCTATGAAAAGTAGATCCTCTGGATTGTTTTTCCAGACAACATCATTTTCATGGGCGTATCTAAACCCTCCTATTTTTTTAAATTCCCCCAAATCGTTGAGATAATCCCTTCTAGAAAACCCCGGCCACATTATAAGCAACAAATCTGGAATAAATTCAGACTGTGTTATCTTGTATAATATTTTAGATATGAATGAGGGGGAAATTCCATACATTGAATAATTAAATACTGCACACTCCTTGCCAATCTTTTCTTGCATCATGTTTGATATAATTGTTGGCCAAGAATCTTTATCATTTACACCGACCCCCATTGTCCAAGAACAACCAAGGCAAAGAATGTTAAAATCGGATTTTTCTTTTAAAGATCTACTCCTATACCCATCCTCGTTCATCTTGTAAAAAATAGAACCGTCCCCCTCTCTATCAGTTGCTATTTGCGATAGTGTGAGATTACCATATTCTTTAAATTTAGGTATTCCATCTGAAAGTATATCCTTAAGGGTCACGTTATTAGTTAATATTACAAAAATTAGAGAGTTCGTCAAGAACTTTTTTACCTAGGAGGTTATTTTTATGATGGTTTAAAAGATGGTTGTGGTTATATGTTAAAATTTCATCCATATCTTGATACCAGAAATGTATTTGTTTGTGACTCATTTTACATATTCTGTCAATTTCAATAGTGATAGCTTGTAACCTTTCCCAAGGATCCTCAATTTCATCATATTCTTCGTTTATAAATCCAGAAAATGTTTTAAATCCAAGATCCCTCAGAAGTTTTAATGATCCCTTGAAGGAAACAAAAATGAATGGCAGAAAATTAATAATGGGTTTAAATATTTTCTCCGTTAATGATTTATGATCTCCTGTCATAAAACTCTCAAAACAAACCTCAAAGTAAGACTCTAGGTATGGGCTAACATCAGAGTCTGTCCATGCATTAACATCGTTAATTTTTAATGATTCGCTTCGTAAGTTGTGTGGTATTTTGTTTAATAATTCATGAACTTTTCCACTGTAATCAAAATTTAAATTTGTTATTTCTTTAACAACCTGAAAATCGTTCTCTGTCATGTTTAGATTAGAAAGGAATGACCAATCAGATTTTTTTAAAATATCTAAATTATTTAACCTAAGAAGTAGAGAAATCCTTTCGATTTTGTTATTTCTTATCTTTAATAGAAAGTAATTTTTTCTGATTCTTTCTCTAATTTTACTTCTGTATTGTGATATTGATATCACATCCCTGTTGCTTTTAGAATAGTA
>Ga0169931_10006399_pt1 | contig 17774 bp, 14 predicted proteins | sample Kivu_15m_20L_FD_129675 | JGI IMG/M metagenome (GOLD analysis project Ga0169931, IMG submission 129675) | Freshwater microbial communities from Lake Kivu, Western Province, Rwanda to study Microbial Dark Matter (Phase II) - Kivu_15m_20L... | ecosystem: Environmental > Aquatic > Freshwater > Lake...
ATTTTTTAATGTCTTTTATTGTATTTTTTGTCTATCCATATATTCATCATCAATATTATTTTAATTATCAATACCATTATTATCTTTATGAATGTCTTTAGTAGTGTCTTTAAACTCATCGATATGAGTGTCTTGATGACTATTTTTTTGGTTGGACCTAACTTGAAATGCTTTACTGTCAGTAAATTTGATATAGGGATTGGTGGTGTTATTGATGGATTGATTGAGGTCATATTATTAATTAAAATTATAGCTTTAAAAATTGATGATGTTCATATTATGTTTAGAGATATCTTTATCGTTTAGAGTTTAATTAGTAGTATTTTTAATATTATCTTAATCTTTATATTTAACTATGGACTATTTGAAGTATTAATCAGATTTTTATACAGATAGGAAGTATATAGTTATTGTGGTGTTGAGGACTATTAACAGTAAGAGATCTATTGATAGCATGAAGGGGTTTGTTAGGGGATATTCATTTAGAAGGGTTATAGAGCATGATATTATGAGGATTATGTCAATTATTATATTAGAGAGGCAGAGATAGTTTATAGGGGTTAATTTTGATGAGTTTTGTATGTGTATATATGGTTTTGGAAACATTTTACTGAAGGCGATGAAGCAAAATCTGAAATTAGTGCATAGAGATATAATGACTACTGTAATATATGATATAGTATCAATCTGTTTTGAGGCATGCAGTAAAGGTCTAATGTATTTGATAAATATTATGACAAATATTATATTTATGAGATAGTTTAAGGATATTCCTACGATTAGAAGGGTCAAAGCAGTTTATCTTTTAGATTAGAGATCAGTCGTAAGTAATCTTTTAGTAGAGATAGATTTGAAGGATGATATCATTGCGAAGGTGAGAATGAGTTGGATGATACTTGATAGAAATATGATAGAATATGGGACATAATTAGTTTTAATAAGAAACTTGACTATGAGAACTATGCTAAGCCATATGACTAGTGTGATCATACCTGGCATTGGTAAAGGTACTTAAGGTTTTATATCACATGAGTTTGTTATAAGACATTATTTTATACAGGTATTTGATGATAGAGTATATTATGATAGACAGGTAAGACAGGCTATATTTGAGCATCGATCGCATCCATCAGGGCAAAGTATGCATGTGCCATTTGAACTATCATCATGTTGTTTTGAGATAAGATTACAATCAGAGTAACATTTATTATTATATAGTTTATAGTTGTTAATGCATGATATGCATGTATTTATTGTGCAATTTTGACAGCCTGTTTAGCATGATATGCATTGTTTTAGATGAAGATATGTCATATTAGGGCATTGACCTATGCAATCACCATTATATACAAATTCATTATCATTAAAGCATGTTATACATGATGTAAGATTAGAGCATAGTTTACATGTTGGATGACAACTGCAATTTCCACCTATAGGGTTAATGGCAAGGCCAAATGGACAAGAGTTAACGCATACTCCTAAATGTCTATAATAACCAGTGTTACAGCTGACACAAGAATCAGGCCCACTGCTATTGCATCCTATGCAACTATTATGGCATGGATAGCATACACCATTAAAATTATATACATTTGTATTACCACAGCTGGTTATACATTATCCGTTATTTAAAAAAGTGATATTATTGCATAAAGTACATGTTTTTCCAGTGCTATTGCAAATTAAGCAGTTTGAAATACATGCTTCACAATAATTTCCATTAATAAAATATCCATTATTGACTCTACATTGAAGTTGGCATGTATATGAGCCAATATATAATATATAATTGGTTTTGCATGATCTGCAGTGTGCTTAATTATCACATGTTTGACAATTATTGATGCAAGGAGTGCAGGTCCAAGAATTATTATCGGCATATCTAAGATAATTACTTGAATTTCCACATAATCCTTTACAAGAATCACCTTCTAGATAGGTTCCATTATAACAAGATATACAACTACCATTATTATGACATAATTTACAATTTTTGATGATATCTGTACAGCTTAATTTATATATCATGTTTCCACTATCTATATTCTGACCTGTTTATGTTTTTAATGTTAAGGTAATAGGGCTTTAATATCCATGCAGTGTTATATTACTCGATCTTAATCCAGAGATACTTAGATTAACAGATTTATTGTTGATGTTAGTATGATTAAATATAACTTTGAGTAATAATGTTTATGCTGAAGATGAGATAAGTGAGCAATTGCCTATGTTGATGGGGCATTCGATAGTAGAATTGATGGTATATGATGTTTTGGTCATGAATATTTATAGATAATCATTGATTTTATATTAATTACTGAATTGTATAGACATTTATACGGGTAGATAATTATCTTTAATGTAATTATTAGGTTTTAGGGATGCTGTGATAGTATTTGGTGTTGATATAGTAACTGTAGTATTTTGTATAGATATGAGGTTGTTGTTGATGGTTTTGGTAGTTATGATGAATGGTTGACTTTAGCCGACATGTCTTATATTTATAAATTATTGTAGATTATATGTAAGTATGTATGATGTTTGATTGGGTAGATGATTGAATGCTATAAATTTGATTTTGGTTGGTTTGATGATTTATATTGATGAATTTTAGCAGTTATTGCATTTTGATATATTATTTACGTATGTAATATCAGATGGTATTTATATCTATATTATAAATTTATTATCATGGGGTATTGACATAATTAATGTGAGTGTATAATTAGATAATGAGCCAGTTATTGATGTTGATGGTTGAAGGGATGTGCTTATGGTTGAGGATTAGTTTACTGTTAAAAGGGTAGATGATTAGATGTAGGTTGTAGAGTTATTAGATATTTAGAATTATAGGGGGGAGTAGCCATATGATGGTGGTGTTCTTATAGAAAAATATATAGAGATTGTGCTGTTTATAGGGATTGATAGATTTATTATGAAAGTAGCTGTTCTGTTGAGTAAGAGATAGTTGGTTGTGAGTGTTGTGGTGTTGTTGATAGAGAGAAAAGGGGTTGAGGGTAATATTTATCTTATGTTTTATGGGAATTATATTATAAATGTTGATTGTGAGGGGATTGGCATTACGTTTGTTAGTTCTAGTTTGATAGGTATTACCCTATAGACAGGCATATGAGATGGTGTGAATGTGATAGGATAGTTGCTGATTTTAGTTATGATATATGAAAAAGAATTGATATTATGCTATACACGACTGGTCTATGTACTGTTTCTATAGTAGGTAGTCATTTAGAATGTATAGTTTATTGGTGAAAGAGGGTTAACAATATTTTATGATATGATTATTGAGATATTAGATCCACTTATTATTTATGAGGTAGTATTGACTATAAAACTTATGGACACTATGTTGTTATTTTAATAACAGGTATGATTTAAGATAGTATACCCTGGTATATTTATTTGGCAGATGGGTGTATGTATTATATAATCAGGATGAAATTTGATGATTATTTTAGGGTTTGATGATAAAGGTTGTCCTATTATAAAACTGAATGTATATTGACTTTGAGATCCCATTTGACTGCTATTTGATGTGAGCTTAGAATTGCTATTGTTAAATACAGTAGCAGATGCTGTTAGTACTGAATTTAATGTTAAGTATTATGAGTTATTCCTTTTCATGATGATGGTTAATGTTTCTGGTGTTTATGAGGGTGGTAGTTTGAAGGATGAGTTGCATTTGAATAAAATTGTTAGATTTTAATTATAGAGAATATTATTGAAACCGGTGGTGTTTATTTGATATCTTCCATTGAAGGATGTGGTTGATAGTGATGTAAATGTGAAGAGGTCTTTTCTATGAAATTATAATTGGCAGTGTTGAAAATTAGTTATTGGATTATAGATGATTTATGCTGTGTCTAGATGGATGAAACTTGAATATATAGGTGCTGGGTATAGTATATCTAAGTTACCGTAATTGCCGTTGATTTGATTGCTTAATAATGAGGTGCTTTTGATAATAGATGATAATTGATTAATACATACATTTTTTATTTAGCAATTAGTTTTTTTGTCTATATAGTTTTTATCAGTATCGTTGGTATTGGTTGATATTTAGAATTGTGAGGAGGTGGTTGTTGTTTAAGTGGGTGGAGAATTTACATTAGAGATTTATATGATGATAGTTTTATTTGGTTATAGACCTGATGTACCTAGGGATATTAATAAACTTATAGTAAAATCTGTGTATGTACATGAGGTTGATGTAGATGTTTGATTGTCGATGTTGTATGAACAGGTTAGGATAGTACCTGTTGTTATCATAGTTTTGAGGTGGTGGTTTGGCCATACAGATGGGTATTTTATTTGGATGTAGTTATTACCTGGTGGGATTTTATTTACTGTTGTTATAGTTATTTTTAATGTACTATTTGGTGATTATGCACATTATGTAAATTACCATGGACAGGTATTGAATATGCCACCTTGATATTGGATTTGATTGCCTACCCCACCAGTATAATTGGCTGTTGGATTAGTATATAAAAATTATGATGTTTTAATAGCAGAGTTAGGATTTATTATATTATTTACTATAATTTTTATTGAGAAAGTATTTACTGCAGAGTTGATTGTTATGGTATTGGTTGTATGATTGATAGAGAAGGTGGGTGATGGTTGATTTTAGATGGAGAGTGTACAGTTTGTGGGTATGGTTATTTGTGAGGGTAGTTTTAGGTTGAGGGGGAAGTATGGTGGATTTCCTATGAATGTGAATGAGATTATATAGTCTGAGATGGTGTTGATTGATGGATTTGTGAGAGAGACATTTGATATTATAGAATTGGTTGATATGAATAAGAAGAGAAGGAGAAAGGTGGACATGGTTGATATTGGGGAGGATGTTAGTTATAGCATATTATTCATTATTAAATATATGATATTATATAATAAATAAATATGCTTATTATGATCAATTATACATGAATGATATATATGATATATATGATTTATATATTATGAATGATACAAGATGATAGATGATATTATACATATAATACTTTATATTAATATCTATCATATGTATGTTATTTATTTTAAATAAATAATTCAACAAAATCATGTTCATTTCTTATCCCCAAGTCTTTAAATATATGACATATCGATGCTGTTTGGTCTTTAAATAGGCAATCCGAATACTCTTGCCCAAATACCGTTTGACAAACATCCCAGGGCTCTTGAAACACCAAAAACTACTGTATAAAAATCGTTTTATACCATACCTATATAAAATTATATATACCGTAGTGTTGGAGAAGGGCTCCACTAAATGCATCGACATTTGGATAAGGATTCTTTATTTTACCAACTGTGCCAAGGATTGCTGGAATAGTCTAAAAACAAGTTCTTGCTAAATCACATATATAATCTTCTTTAATATTTCTATCAGCAAATCCTTTCAAATGTAAAAATCTTGGATCAGTATTTCTTAAGACAGCATGACCATAACCAGGAATAACTCTACCTTCTTTTAAAGTCTTTCTGACGTATTATTCAATTATATTTTTATTTGGTTTTTATCCTTTATGATAATCTCTCAATTCAGTGAGCCATTTTAAACATTATTGATTTGCTAATCCATGAAGAGGTCCAGCTAATCCGTTCATGGCTGCTGATAAGGATAAATATGGGTCGGCTAAGGCAGATCCAACGAGTTGACTTGTATGAGCTGATACGTTTCCTCCTTCGTGATCAGAATGGATTGATAGATATCCTCTAATGCATTATTTCATTTGAAATTAATTGTATCCTAACATATGTGAGAAATTTCCAGCCCAATCTAAAGAATGATCTGGCTTGATGAGTTGTCCATGTCTATATTTGTGTCTATATATTGTAGCACAGACTTGTGGTAATTTGGCTAAGAGATCCATTGAATCTTCAAAATAATATTACCAATATTTAGCTTTGTTTGTTCCTTGTTGATAAGCTTTAAAGAATTTACTGTGACTTTGCAAATATAATAAGGACATTGAGAGCATTGTCATTGGATGAAAATCTTTTGGTAAGCTTGTTATAAAATGAACTTAGTTATTTGATAAATCTCCTCTATGTTTCCATTGATCAGAGAGGGCTTGAAACTCTTAATTAGTTGGATATCTTCCAGTTGTTAATAAAAAGAACATTGCTTATGGAAGTGGTTATACTCCACCTCCTGGAGCTTTTTGAGATCTTTGACAGAATTCTGGTATTGAATGTCCTCTGAATGTGATTCCACTGATTGGATCTAAAGAAGAACCATCATAGAACATAACTGGTAGTCCTCTCATACCTAGGACTGCATCATCAACTTTGACTTGTCCGATGACTTTTTCTCCATGTACTTTTCTAAGTGCAAGTAATTCTATATAATTATATATTTACTTTATTTCCTTGCGGGTATAACTTATTTTTCTAGAATATGTTTAAGTGCGTGAGTATTACTGAAGTATTTTCTTAGAGGTCTGGTAAGCATTCAACAAATAATATCTTTATATTAATATTTAATAAAAATGTAATAGAATAATAAAAATATCTAAACAATAGAAGGTAATGATAAACCATCAATAATATCATTTTTATAATCAGATACTACTTTAAACATCGCAATCGTTCTAACTTTGATAGGGTTAATAATAATGTCTAATTTTATATATTTACTTTAAGGTATGGCTAGGTTGCATATATCAATTGTTACATTTTTGTTTGTAGGGCTCTTCTTATCATTGCTATAGTATTATCTTTTTTATGAAGTTTTAAGCATTTGAAATAAGGAAGTAAGTATAAAGTTTAAAAGACTGATGGAGATAGTAAGTAAATAAATTAGAAGAAAGAATGAGTTATGAGTTTATAAGTATTTTAGTTGATGTATATATGTTTAATTCAATTATATATTCAATAATCATATATGATCTTCATGGTTTGATTGATAATAATTATAGTATTTTTCATATATATTTATTATAATATTTTTGTATCATTATCAATAATGGTATGAAATAGTCAATATCGATATTGATATTGATAGAATAATAGTATTATTGTTCGTATTATTGATATTTTATATATATTTTAATGATTTTACTGATTTGATGATAGCTATTTCTTATTTCTTATTAATAATAGTTATGATGTTTGATAATAGAAATAACATAATCATTTGATCAGAAGTACTACTGATCTATTTATTCTTGTTAATCATCTAATTCTTATATGAAGGCTTGCTCTTATGCTAGCTAGGCTGGAGACATCTCTTCTCGAAAATATATTACTTATTGATTAGTTTTAAATTTAACTATGCTGTCTCTAGGCTTTTAGTCTTAGGTGTATGCCATTTTTAGTTTATATTATTCGTTTATTTTTTAAAAGGAGGCATGTTTGTTTGGATGTTTATTGATGTTTTAATTTTATAGCTAACTAAAATCGCGGTAATAATCATAATACTATGCTTGTAAATTTTGTATGAAATCTTATATTGTATAATTTTATTGTTGTAAATAGTATGAATTATTATAATCATAATAATCTAAGACTTATGATTTTGGTGAGGTTGATTCATCGTCGTCATTTTATTGGTATGGCTGTCCTCTCTTTTTTTATGATTTATCTTGATGATCTCTGTAGTTATAATTTTCTATAGTAAGATGGTGGGTTACTTGTTATCAGCTTTGTTTTAGACATTTAATTAATATAAGTTTAATATATCGCTAACCAGATTATAATATAAAAAGAATAACCAATAAAAGAAATATATCATATATAATAATAGTCTATATTAATATACTTCTATTTAGGCTTATTAAAGCTTTTTTAGTCATTTTTATATTAATTTACTATAAATATAAAATGAGAATAGCTTATCATATTTATTATGTTAATTATGAGATAATATCGATATAATATAAACAATATTAATCATGGATCTTCATGTCATTTTGTTTTTATATCCTGTATTCAAAATCACATCCCATAGCTTTGAACTCACGCCAAAACCTGCTTATTAACCACCAAAATGATGTCTATTATGATACTTTTGTAGTCTGTGAAAATATCCGCCTTTGTGTTTAGTAGTGTCAATATGATGCAACATATAGTGACATATATCATAAATGCAATATCCAATCTGAAAAAATGACCAAAAAAATGTCTTATTTATAGAGTCTTATATTATCAATATTTGTCCAACTGTCACATAACCAAGGTACATCAATAGCATGTATAAGGGAAAAGGGAGGACGAGTCTATCACTAAAAATAAGAGTATTTATACGGATCATTAGGTAGCATGTGATGAATGCCATGGGTAAGAAAATGTATCATGCAATTGATATGTGTTTTAGGGATGAAGTCTTATGAATGGAATATAAATCTGTGTAGAGCGTATTAGACGAATGTAAAGAATAGGAATCCTGATAGAGAATAGATGATAGAGTTGATGAGGTTGAACTGAGACCAGTTTTATATAATTAGAAAAAGATATAGTATAACGCAGGTAGGTAATATAGGTACTGTATACCATTTGCAATGTGTAAAACTTTATAGAAAATCTGATTAAAATAATCTTGGAGAGGGTTAAAACAGCCAGTGGGGTGAGTTTATCAATTTACTGTATTATTGTGGTTATACGTTCCATATTTGATATAATAATGGTTGATTGGGATTGATGATTTTTGTTATTTATGATTTGAAGCTGCCGATGATCATGCTGTTTGCCATTTTGATGGTCAATGGGTGATGAAAGAGCATTTCTTACTATATATTTTGTAGATTTTTATTGTGAAGGTAGAGTGATCCTCCTGGATGATGTGATGAAAAAGTAGTTACGTCAAGTATGTTATCATTGTAAAGAAGTAAAGTTTTTTTGTGCTTTACAGCGTATTATTATACTTATTTTAGCGATTTGAAGTGAATGTTAAAGGATTAATCGCTGGTTTCCATTATATTGAAATATATGTTATGAAGTTATGAGCATAATAAATACAAATAAAATACAACCATATATATATAAATAAAATGTTATCATTGTTGTGACCAGTATGATGCTATTTTTTGATTTTATAATGTATCCCATACGAATAATTATCCATTGGAGTTGCCAGCGCTTAATATTGGTCCTGAGGGGTCATCTAGTAGATCTAAGCACATTAGAATGCCCTAAATATATGCTTCATTACACATTTTGGATTTTTGGATGCTAAGGGTTATGATAGATCGTTAAGATTCCATACTCGTATGTTTTAATCTTCTGAACATGTATAGCATAAATTATTTTTGCCTTTTATATATAAATATATACCTATTTTTATATCATTGGCTTTGTTTTTATGTGCTTTTTGAGACTGTAATATTTGATTATTTTTTCTGACATCAAAAAGATAGAGATTGCCATGATCAGTTACGTATGCTATTTGAAATTGATTATTAATATTCCAGCAAGCACTATATATATTTATTAATACCTTTATATATCTTATTTATTTAGAGAGTTATGTACGATTTTATCATTGGGATATCTAGAGTCTAATATACATATAGTATTATCCCCGCCTACTGTAAATAATATAGATATATCGAGACTGCTCCATTAGACCTTCTTTACCTATTTACTATGATGTTATGAGCTATGGATACAGGATTACTTTGTTATGTCCCATATTCTTAGTGATTTATCGATGGAGCCTGAAGCAAGAACGCCGAGGTTGGAGTAATTAAGGCTGATTGATGTGACTGCATCGGTGTGACTACCAGTTTTATATTTTTTAGTTTTGTTTGTAAATTTTTTAGGTTTTTTTGATGAGTTTTGTATTTATCCACCTAATGTTAGATCAGGTTGAATGGCTTATGTTAGATCAAGATTCCATATTTATATTTATGGTAGAAATGAGGATACGATAGCATAATTACCTTTTGTAGGATTATTACTATTGATGGATCCTAGATTGACTTTAAGCCATTAGATATCTAATGGGTATGCACTAAGCATAATTTAATGATGAACAAAAAGATTGTTTTTATCTTGTTCATAGATATATACTTCTAGACTGGCATATTATTTTTACTATCATATAGTGATATGTACTATTTTGCCAGCAACGATCAATGCATCTGTTTATTTTATATAATAATCTTATTTTTAATCATCGGATATGTCTTAGATGGCCATTGGATATTTTACATTACTGTTCATGATTTAAATGAGATTATCACCAAAGACTGGGAGATCGTCTTATTATTGTTAAATTTATTATTGGTCGTATTGTTGAAGACTATTTGATAGATATATAGATACCCTTAGGCTATCATAGGATCATTTTTTAGTTAGGTCATCTATTGTTAGGTAAACTATATTTATTTAGGGACTTTTGAGGCGTATCCTCTTTAAATCCAGGATAAACATGATATGTATGTCTGAGAGTCCATTACCTTATTATTATATTATAATGACCATTATAAGCAAGATAGTATAAACAGTCAAGTATAATTAACAATTTATATAATAGCAAAGAAATATATAATAATTATTTTTAACAAATAAACTTAATAAAAATGCATGAATTATCTATAAAAACAAAGAAATATGATTATTATGTTTATAAAACTATCGATTTTCTTTATGTATATAATTTTATGATAATTATTGAATATTATATAGAGTTATGATCAAAATCAATCAACAAAAACATATAATTTATTTAATTTTTTAATATCTGCTTATATTTATCCTAGCTCTTTTTAATATGTCTATTTTCGTCGTTTAAGACCAGTCGTATCGATCAATCTCACATGCGTCAAGTTTTGGTACTGTCTGTTTATCTAATCCCATTTGTTTTTCAAACCAGCACGGATCTATCGTATCTCATCTTCAGCTAAAACTGTTCTATCATCATATATTATATACTTTTGTTAGCTATTCTTTGCATGTAAATTTTGAATCATTGTGTATTATGCATTTATATTCTATTTTATCCTTTGTATATATTCAGGGATCTGCCCGTAATCTGGCTTCTTAGTCCAGTTTATAGGTTATTCAGTTTTTTTAGCAGTTGAAAGAATGTTTTATATTGCGTTCGTTACAATAAAATTCTTTCCTGATTTTAATCCTTGAACAGGCTTTTAACTCATCAAAGGAACGTTCGGCTTTTTGAAAGAATTATCATATGAGAAATTGCGAACTATATAATATGATGATAAACCTGGAGGTAGTGTTTAATTTCCCATGGTTCCTGTATGTTTTTTTAAGAAGCCTTATGGTACAGGTTTTCTGTCTCCTTTTAAATGTCCAAAGGTTTTAGTATCACCGTACTATGTATGGGCTTGCAATCCTAGATTATATTAGCCTCCTAGGTTAGAATTCTAAGATATTTCTATGGTTACTAATGGTTTGGATGTGGTATGATTGCAAAAGGTGGAGCCTGTGGGTTTGATGGTTGGGGGATATTTTGATTTATACAAAGTTTCTTTGGGTGGTGGTACATATTATTTAGGGATGATATTGTATATCGATTATTCCATTGTAATTATTTTTATTATTATTGAAACTTAAAATTACAATTTATTGATAAAAATAATAATTTTATTAACTAATTATATTTTTAGCCTTGATAATTTCTTAAAATATAACATAAGTCATTGAAGAAAGACTAATGAAAAATAAATGACATAAATATATTTTAGAATAAAAGATTGAAGGGCATCTTATTAATATAATTTGTCATAAAATTAATACATATTACATTTTTCTATGAATATTATCTATCTATTATATTTATAATTTGATATTTGTATTTATCTGATTAACATTATATTTTATTATAGTTAGTCGTTATGTATAGCAAATATCTTGATTACTCCTAAGCAGCTATCAAGTCACATCACCAAGGTCAGAGCTAGTGTGAGCATAAAGACATCGTCATCAATCAGCTTAAAAATGAAGTTTATGAGCTTAAACAGCTTGATGGCGACTATCGAAAGTTGACATAACTTATCAATTCATTAGAGGGAAAATACACATTATTGATAGCTGAGAAGTAGCGTAGTGATAAGGAACAAAAGTAAAATTTATATATATTTAGGGTCAAGTCGGATAATCATAAAAAAAGTATCATAGAATTGCGTAAAGAATTAGATGATCTAAGGGTACAGTTACAAAAATATAATATGATTATAGAAGAACTTCTAAGGGATAACACTACTATAAAAAAACAGTGTGATGATAGAGCCAATTAAATACAAAATATCAAATATCAAACCAAATAAATTTAAAACAAAAATCAAAGACTCAATGATTAAAATAGGGGATTAGCTATAACTATAAAAGGTTTGAAAGAATAACGAAAAAGACTGTAAGATGAATGTTAAGATCTATCTAATTTACTAGACTCGAATATATCTAGATTGAAAAACTTATAAAAAGATATTCGAAATGTTGAGTCAGGGAATGCTCGTTTATAAAAGACTTTATATCAGGCATAAAAAGATAACTAGAAGTTATAGAGATAGTTAAAGGATAAGAATTAAAACATGAAGAAAGGATAGCAAAGATACAAGGTTATAAAAAACAACATATCATAACTAGGTATTACTTATAAAAACTTATAACAGCAAACAAACAAATCTCGTTCGTAGCTATAAAAAAATAATAACACATTGTTGTTATAAGTTGAGAAAGGCCGTGAAATTCAATCTAAAATATCTCATGTATAGACTACTATTCGTTCGCAGTAGAGCAATCTAGATGTCATAATATCATAAGAATAACGATTAAGAAAGGATCATTTTAGTTCATTAGATAGGAATAAGGATCTTAATCATGATATTGATAAAATATTGGCATTGATATCTGATTATTAACAGCTCAATAAGGAACTTCTTGACTAAATCTAGTTTTTTATATAGCAGGATCAACAGGCTAGAGTAATGCTTGATCGTCAATAAATTATGAAGGATATTATAGAAAGTTCATTAAGAAAGATATCAGTGACTTAGGAACCTATAAGACATCTTAAGTATTGAATAATAATGATGATATAATAATATTTTATTGATTTAACTAATGATGGCTTATTAAACAATATGGCAATTTAATTTAATATATTTTTTGATTATTCTATTGAAATTATTAATATTATATTAAAGCATGGTCATTAAGACTTAACTGTGCGTATTCAGTTAATGGAAGATTTATCCAGGTCGAGGAATCAGATACATTGCAAGAGATGGAAGACCTTTCTTATTTTTAAGTAAAAGAACAAGAGATTTCGGTCTCAGGTATACATTCTTATATGCATAGAAAACTTAAAGCACAAAGACTTAGATGGACAACAGCGTGGAGAAGGCTTCATAAAAAACTTAAACAATCAGATCAAGGCAAAAATAAGAAAAAGAAAGTCTTCAGAAAATAAAGAGCTATATAAGGTGTCACTCTCGATGATATCAAAAAAATAAGAACAGCAAGACCATAAGATAAAAAAGCTCTTGCTTAAGAGGCTGTACGAGAGATCAAATAGAGAAAGAGAGCTTTGGCTGCTAAAAAAGTTGGTGATAAAAAGAATGTAAACAAAGATAAGAATGCTCAACAAAAAGCTCAAGACAAAGCTGCCCAAAAGACTCAAAAGAAAGCTGCCCCTAAAAAGAAATGATTGACATTATTTAATCTTTATGATATCATAATATGAATTAATGATTAGTTTAAATAATTTATTCGATCAGAATCTTAGTTCATGAGGTCTTGTTCCGTTGGAAATTGTAAATCTAGTTCCAAGATATCCTTTAAGATTAGCAACTTCATTAATATTTTGGACTAATTGAGTATCAACTGTTTTTTGAGCTGCTTTTAAAGTATCTCTGAATTTGTTCTAAGCAGTTTTTCCTTATTCAACTCTTTTGAGTCTATGTTATGAAGCATTTTTTAATTAATTTTTAGTAAATCTTCTGCTTCTTTTGAAAAAAGTATCATCGACGTTAACATTAACTCCGTTTAATGAGACTTTAGTTGAAGTTGAAATGACGTAAGCTGGATTAACTCTGCCAAGTGGAACTCCATTAACTGCATATGGTCCAGTGACTAAAAGATTTCCTGAAGCTAAGGATTTAAGAGCAACAACTCTTCTTCCTCTATGAGGTCCTGAAAGTAAAATAACAACTGATCCAGCTTGAATAGATTTTCTTCCAGTTGATTTTCTTGGAGCATTAGATTTTCTAACATAATTTTTTTTTTAATCGTCAGCTGGATACCAAGTATTATTTTTATTTCTAAGTCTTCTTCTGGGTGCACCGCCCAAGGCTATATAAATTATTTGATACTGAGATGTGAAGTTGAAGGGGCTGATGATCCTCTCAAACCTGCATAGTGGGTAGGTGTAGCTCTGACATATTTTGCTAATTTATGTGCGATTCTAGCTCTAGCGGTTGTTTTAGTTTTACCTTATACCATATTTGTGACTATTATTAAATGATTATTTATTTAATAAAGTAAAATATTAATATAATTTATAACACAAAGATATATAACATCTTAAAATACAAATTTGACTCTTTAAATATATATAATCAAAGAACTCTGCAGAAAAAATCATATCGTATTGATAATACTAACATATAATATATTATTAAGGTATAATTTATCTAAATATCAATAAATTTTCATAAATTCATTAATATTTTATGTTTAATATATGATTATCATCAAAAATGGTTTAAAATAATTTATATAAAATCATAATTCTAATATTGTTTGCTATAATCATTGATTTTTCTCTTTTTTCTATTTTTAAGCTTGATTTTATTAAATTTCTTGCCTCCATTCCATCATAGTATCTATTGTAAATACATTACAATTTTATTCTTTGATTTTTTTTGTGATGAAGTTGAAGAGCTAATTGGCCCATGTAGTAACTAATTGATTTAAAAAAAATTTGATTTTGAGATGTTAAATATAGACTTAATATGTATATTTTATTTTTCTTTTAGAGTTTTTCAAATTTTACTTTACATTTTTCATATTTTTGATGTCTTTCCTGTCAAGAAGTAATAATTTGCAATTGTTTTTGATGATGGACTAATAGTTTTTATATTTAAAGCCTATTTGATCATAAACACAGTAGATTTATTGATTAGAGTATAGATGATTATGTGATAGATCTTTACTGTATTATTTTTTATCAATTTCTATGATTTTTACTGAAGATGATGTATTTTAGGGCCATTAGTTCATGATAGTATCTATATGAATAGTTTGTTATTGATATATTTTATAAAAATAGTATAGTTTTTAATAATTCAATCGATTATTTTTAGTTTTAGAACTATTGATAAAAATGTCATTATTTGTGTGATTGCTCATGTCTATCTTTTATTTATATTCTCTATAGACCAATCTGTTTTTATTCATTAATAAACTTTCAATCTTATAGTCTATGTCATTTTGTTATGATTAGTTATAGAGTTTTACATTCAATTTGAACTATTCGTCGAGATACTATTGCAGGTTCTATAGTTATTGTTAATCAATATCGACCTCAAGGTGTATTTATTATTATTTTATATAATTTTTGCCTAAAATACTAGGAAATTTATCATATTTATATGTACATTTCAATTCCTATGGCTAAGGATATGCCACAACGATGTATCGAACATTTTAAATCTTTTATATCAATCTAAGATCTTTCTTGTTCTTCTTTTTTTATATACTCTCATCAAAAAATTTCAACTAAGATTATTATATATATGAGTTCTTTCTCTATATAAAAGAAGTAAAGATGGTACCTTATGTAAATTTATAACCAAATGATCCTATTTTACTCATGCCTAAATCTGATAAAAAATCTTGAACGTTAAATAAATCATTCAGTAATTGAGGTTAAGTCAAACCAAGTGAACTGTTCTACTTTGACTATCTGTATTTACTTTTCTTTATTATTTATATAAAATACCCAAAATTTTTTATAGTTTTTCATTAAAGTCAGCATGAATTAGAAGAAACTGTCTCTTATTATATAACTTGAGAATTATGGATGCTAAACTTATTGTACTTTAAATATAAAAGTGCTTTAAGGGTTTTATAAAAATTCTTTAACATCATCTTAGTTATAATACTAATAATTTTATAGCCTTTTCTTGAGTTGTTTCTAAAGCTTATCAGGTAAAGGGGGTAAATCTTCATCATTAAATATAGTCCCGCTATCCATTTGTACAATTATTGTCTATATAAAATTAAATCTACATCAGATTATATGCTATTATCAATCATGGAAGGATTTACACCTGCAATTAATGGTACTGGAGCTGAAAGATAATCTTTTAAGGTTGAAGGAAGAATCGGTATTAAAGGATGTTACCAACGAAAGGGAAAAACAAATGATAAAAATGCTTCAACAGCGTATCCTAATATAGTTTTTGACTGAGAAACAAATATGATCTTTTTTTAAAGCAAAATAGCTTAGAATATGCTAATAATAATATGCAAAGGCAAAAATTTGAGTACACAATAAATAGATTTATCCTTGATATAAATAGATTTACTGATATAACAGGATAATTATTATGAGTATGAAAATTGACTTAGTTTCCTCCATAAGTATAACTTAAACCATTTAAACCTATTTATTTAGGTAGTATCATATCATCAACGAAGCTTTTCATGACTTTTTCAAAAGGAATATCATTTTTAGACATGGACAAGCGATAGAGCCTCATCAAACACTATGAAAAAGAGTCAGTGTATTTGTATTTAGACAGAAGACATATAGCTTTTTAATAGTATATCTTATCTGACAGATTGATATTGAGTCTTTTCTTATAAGACTATTATAGTTCTTATTTAAAGGATAAACAGTTGGCGTATACTCTATCACCGTTTTGTTGGGTAAGAATAAAATTAAATCCAACAAATCCTTTCAATTCTTTAGATAGATGAATGCCTTATGGAAAACAGAAGATTGGTAGTAATGATTGATTAATATTATTGTATTACTATGGTATTTTTTCTAGGACAACAGGTTTGAATGACTGTTAATACAAACTCTTCACTATTTATTATATTCAGTACTTTTCTTAAAAATTAGATAGCTATGAGCTATTGGATTATTATTTATTATTTTATATCCTGTTGGAAGGACAAACACTTATTTATCATCATTGATTCTTTTTCTTTACGTTATTAAAATTTATATATCAGTTAAAGGTTAAGATTATTACTCTTATGTTTTATAACATAATGTGAGATTACCGTACTTTTAAATAAAAGAGTTTGGCATTTTCAAACAGATCCATTCATGATTATTTGTCGTCGCAAAATCAATTTATGTTATGGGCGGTCTATTTTTTTAACAATAATTGATTTGTAAGTAAATTCCTTGGGTCAGAAGAATGATTTTTGATGATTTTTTATTTTATTTAGGTATTTAAGCGAATAACTAGAGACTCGAAACCCATTTCTATTCTAACTGGCATATATAAACTATTACAATTGGGTTTATAGAGTGCTAGATTGGGGTCAATATCAATCACAACCACAGATTCAATCATTTTTGTTTGTATTTATATTTATCTCTACATAGATGCCTTAAATATCTAATTAAATAAATAATTATTGATAATTTCAAATATATATTAATATTATCATAATAAATTATGAATATTACAATATGCATAGACAATAACACACCTGCCTGAAGGATTAAAATAGTTTTAAGGATGATGTGTTTTATCTTATAAACTATCTTATAATATAATCAAAGAAAATCATTAAAGAAATATATAATAATCCAA
>Ga0169931_10006401_pt1 | contig 17772 bp, 9 predicted proteins | sample Kivu_15m_20L_FD_129675 | JGI IMG/M metagenome (GOLD analysis project Ga0169931, IMG submission 129675) | Freshwater microbial communities from Lake Kivu, Western Province, Rwanda to study Microbial Dark Matter (Phase II) - Kivu_15m_20L... | ecosystem: Environmental > Aquatic > Freshwater > Lake ...
GCGATTCTATCGACCTCGCAGATCTCCTGAAACTCAGTGACGACGAACTGCCGACCATTCTTTCCGCATGCGGGATCGATCATCATCAGTCTCCGGAAGAGGGGCTCCGCAGACTGCTTGCTGTTACCAATCTGCAGCGCATCATCATGACGTGCGGAGCGCGAGGAGCGATGCTCGTGACGCAGCAGACGACCATCGTTCAGCCTGCGATCGCGACCAAGGTTGTCGATACTGTCGGCGCTGGCGATTCATTCGCGGCCCGTTTTCTCGTTGGTCTATTGCGGGGCGAACCGAATGACCAGGCGTTGCTTGCTGCCTCGAGTGCCGCAGCGAATACATGCGCCCACGCGGGGGCTGTTCCAGCCCGACGCCTGAGCGATTCTCGATGAGTTCCGATGTTACTTGGGATGCGATTCAGCGCGCGGTGCGAGGACCACAATGCATGCGCGGCGAAAACCAACGTAACCCCACCCGATCGTCAAAATGCAGTAAATTGCCAGGGCTAGCGGGCTTGCTCCGTGGGCGAGCAGTCTAGCCGTATCGAGTGCACTGTCTCCCGAAACCCAAGCAGTCGCGATATACATCCCGTTGGCGAGCACACAAAAAGACGCGATGAACCACATCCAATCGCGTCGGATAGCAATCGCCAGTCCCAGCGGAATCACCACCCCAACGAGCAAGCCTGACCAAAGTGTAACCAGTGGATAGGGGTCGGGAGAGAACACACTGTAAGGAAGATGCCACGGCAGTAAATCTGCCGACTCGAGCACTCCACCCGAGCAAAGCCCCCCCGCGATGTGCCCTACTTCATGGGTTAATACCATCACCACCCACGAAACGAGGAGCAAAAACATCAAGCGAATGCTACGTTGCACCATCTCCAGCGTTCAGTACACAAATGAGAATTCCGTCGAATTGAGCAGACCCCAAAAGATGTCTTCATAAATGGCGAGATCTTTCTTCTGCTCACCAATCAATTGACACAAGTCTCGAACCTCATCGGCGGCTGGTCGGCGGCTGAGCACAAGAATGAAAATCTGCTCAATGGCTGCCTGAGGAGATTCAGCCGATTCCACGATCCGCTTCAGATTTCCACCCGCATGTAAACGCTGCTGCACCGTTTCACCGACGTTTAAATGCAAAATTTGTGAAAGGGTCGGCTCGCGTTTTGTTTCGCACGCACAGATCGTCCCTCGGCTCGAGCGACCGAAGGTGCCAAAGAACGGAAGCCCGTAGGCGGGTCCCTCGGTGTCGCCACTGGAACGGGGATAAAAGTCGATCGCCCGCGTCCCCTCGGGAAACTCCGGAAGCCGAACCGGAGTGTTCGTTGTCGCGACAATCGAGTCGAGCAGAACATCCGCCCGGAGACGGCGCAAGGATGCATGTGAAAACTGCCTTCGATCGTGACGATTCGATGGATTTGGCTGAGAGCTCAGTTGGTAGACGCGGGAATTGACAATATCTCGCACGAGCTTTTTCAAACTGAAGTCATACTCGACCAGATGGTCCGAAAGAGCATCGAGCAGTGGTCCATTGGCCGGTGGGTTGCTGACGCGAATATCGTCGACCGGTTCGATAACACCGCGCCCCATCAGCTGACTCCAAATCCGGTTCGCGAGATTGCGGCTGAACATCTCGTTATCTGGCGATGTTAACCACTGGGCGAGCGCGGGTCGGGGATCGCCATCATGCTCTACGGGCTGAAGACCTCCGAGCGCCCTCGCTGGCATGGGGCGCTGATCGACCAAATGCTGGGCCGGGGGAGCCGAAGTGTTGTAAAAAATCCGTCGCTCTCGCGATTCGACTCCAGGCTTCCTTTCCATCCCTGTAAAGAAACTGACGAAACTGTAGTAATCATCCATCGTCCAGCGATCGAACGGATGGTTGTGACACTGGGCACACTGAATCTGGATGCCGAGGAAGACTTGCGAAAAATCAGCGGCAAAGGCGTTGGCGTCGAAGCGAGGCTTGTGGACCAGCATCGTGTACAGGTTCGCTGGCCCATTGGCAAGATTGCTTCCGGAGGCAGCGACCATCTCGGACACAAACTCGTTTAAGGGACGTTCCTGCCGCATCTGTTCGCCAATCCACTGGTGAAACGCAGAAGCCGCTTTGATGTGCGTCGCAACAGGAGCATAATTCCCTCCCATCACCCGCAACTGCTCCGCCCAAAGTGCTGCCCAGTAATCGGCAAATGCATCCTCCTCCAGCAAGGCGTCAATCACTAAAGCGCGCTTTTCGGGGCGAGGATCAGACATAAACGCGTGATATTCCTCCGGAGTGGGTGGCCGAGCAACAAGATCCAAGGTTACACGGCGAAGAAAAGTCTCATCGTCACACAGTGACGACGGAATGATTCTTAGCTTGTGTAAGCGATCATAAACGAGCTGGTCGATATAGTTGGCGGCCGGTGGATCAGGCCAGACAAAGTTCGTCGATGGCGGAAGGACCAGCACCTCGACACCAATCGTAAACCGGCTGTAACGAGCAAAAACGTGACTGTCACCCGGCTTTACTGGCATGACTTGGCCATCAGCATCGATTTCCACGACACTGGAATTATTGCTGTGAAACCTCGCTAAACTTGTGACATCGCGGCGTGATCCATCGCTGAAGAGGGCGAAAACACGGAGCAACTCCCCCTGAGTTTGCTGATCAAAAATCATCCTCTCCGTAGACAACTCCAGGCCAACGGTATCGGCAACAGTTGCTTCGTCATCGGGTGCGCCTGCCGCAATCCAAGTCCGCAGCGTCCGATAGTAGGGGCTTTCCTGATCGAACAACTTGCCACCGGTATGCGGTACGGCACCAACCGCTTTTTTCAGGAGGAGGCTCTCATCGGGAACGGAAACATTGACTCGTCGCCCGATCATCTCGTTGACGATGCGATGATAATCTCCATGGGCATCGTAACCGAACAACGAAAGCATAAAACCATCTTTCCCGCGAGCCGACCCATGACAGGTTCCTGTATTGCAACCCGCGCGAAACAGAATTGGCATGACATCCAGGCGAAAGCTCGGGGCACTTTCGGCACACGAGCCTTGCATCTCCCATCCCCCTATGAAGAGCAGGGCCAGCATGAATCGCCCAATGACGCTGCGGTACCACATGATCCTCTCGAGCCTCAAATACGTCGAACTTGGAATGCTTTATCCTGTTCATGATCCGGATAAACTGGGGTCAATCCGAAGACTCCCGCGTCCGGTACGCTGGGTGATTTGCTGATTGTCGACTGGTACGATGACTTCGCAGGAAAGCCCTGAAACCTGACCAAGAAGAGCTTCATCGGTCGCCTCGATTTGGAAAGCAATTTCGGTGGAGTCCTTAGTCAGCCGAGGCGCGGGGTCGAGCACCGTGACGCCCTTCGGAAGCCCAAGCAGTCGTACATGAGCCTCCCCTGAAAACGGGGTCTTTTGAGTGACGCTCCAGACAAACCGCTTCTGCTCTCCGCGACGAATACTGGAGGGTTGCGATGAAAGTTCCAGATAGGGCTGGCTTACCGCTAGCTCAACAATCTGTGAAGAGACGCGGATATGTCCGGCCCCAAGAAAGGGATCGATCGTCTCATGCATCGTACTCCCAACCACGACCAGTGGAGACACTCCCAAGGGCGCCGAAGGCTGAGCCGAGAGCGTCAAAAGACCCTCATTTTGTCCCGCCGGGATGATCGTTGGTGGAGGGAATTCGATGGCTCCATGGATATATCCCACGCTGAATTCCACAGGCCCTTGAAAATCGCCGTGTCGAGTGATCCGCACAGGTATACCGAGCTCGCCCCCACGGACCAGAGCAATCGTCGGTTGCTCAATATCGAGCGAGAAAGGGGCCGGATCGGTCACGCCAACGATATACTTGTCGACCTGGACCGCATGCCAGGCATCGCCACCTGAATGATTGATAAAGGGTACGTTTTGCTGGCATCGGGTCTGGACCTCGATGGCTCGATCGACAGGGATGGCCTCGAGTGAAATGACCGCTCCCCCCAGTGCCGCGCTCGGCTGGGCTGTGAACTGCAACGGCCAGTAAGTCGTTCCAGGTTTCAAGCGGGGTGTGGTCATTGTGACTCCAGGCGGTAGCCCATGGGCCACAAGATCAAAATCGCACCCCAGCGATTTCCATTGCCCTGCGGGAAGTGTGACATTCACGGTCCAGCGATTTCCACGAGGAACAACCATCCCCGAGACGCGCATGCTTTCGGTCCAGTCAAAAGTGCGGCTTGCGAGAAGCGTCTGGACGACCGTCACGGGAGGCTCGATTTCAATTCGATAAATGCCCAGCGGACCACCACTGCCGCTGCTGTCGCTGATTTCCAGCAGATACTGACCATCGGCTTGAGGTTCCCACAGAATCGAAGGATCAAGAATTTCCTGACGTCCCCCCCCACCGCGATAGGCGGTTCCAAAAACATCTCGCTGCTCCAGTCGCGCATCATCCAGTTCGACCTCTGCAGGCCCCACTCGACCATCAGGACCCAGCGGAAAAAGACGCAGACGCAGGTCCAGCGGCGAACCCAAGGCAGCGGAAAAAGTTCGTATCAGCCAAGGTTCCCCCTTCTTTGCTGTCAATCGATAACGGTCGCGATCATCCTGGCGATCAATGATGCCATTGAGAGCGACAGGAATCTGCGTAACGGTCGTTTCCTCCTCTGTCACAGCCTCCAGTAAGTTCGGGAATCCACGACAGCGGATGCGAACGGAAGTAGGCCCATCTCCAGCGTAAAGAAACCAGCCTTCTTCTTCCGGAAGGCGGAGCTGGACTTCGAGCGGACCCGCCGGATCGCCGATCAATTGCATCGCTTGCGAGTTTCCGATCGGACCACCGGGAGGATAGGCCAAGAGTGGGCGTGGATGGTTCCCAATATGGACGCAGTATTCGGTATCGCGTCCCATAAAAACCGAACGGCTGACTTCGACGTATAGATGTCCGTCGCGGGGGGCGAGCAGCGAGAGCATCGGGTCTTGGACCTGAAACGCGTTGTCGTCATTTACAGCGATTGCTTTCCCCTGATCATCGAGGATCCGCAGGGCGAGGTCGTATTCAGAGTCGCCATAATGCACGTCAGCAAGGCGTGCCGATTCCACATCGACCGAAAGATGCTGACCCGCTTGAACCATGACCCGGTAGAGATCGACGTCACTTCTACCCCAGCTTGACATGACACCGCGGACGGTCACATTCGCTGCGACATCCATCGCCGTTGACAGTGTATCGTTCGCATTCGAGGCGGTTTCATTTTCATCTTTCACTGCAAATGCAGTCACATGAAACGTCCCGATGCAAGTCAATTCGGTGGCCGTCAGCAGTCGAAAAGGATGTTCGCCGAGGGGACAATCAGCAGCGATTTCGAACGTGCAGACTACCGCTTCAGCGATTCGACCTCCATGTGCGAGGTTCCGCTGCGGTGGAGGTGTCGCGGCCGTGCGGATGTCGTACGCCCGAATCCCAGGACCAAAAAAAATCACTTCCCGTGGTTTCTCGATCGAGACGCCCAGCAAGGTCACCTCGACCGTCGTGCCACGCTGGCCGATTCGAGGCGAAACCGCTTCGATGTTTTTTGTCATCGCGCCGCCATCAACAGCGGTCTGCATGCAGACGCCTAGAAGGAATCCTCCGGTCCAGCGGAGAAGATACGATCCCATGCTCCGAAAAGATCTCGACGGTTCGTGCATGATCATCGTTTATGCCAGCAGTCCGGGGGCCAAACGTCCGCCGTTAATAATCTCGATGGGGCGCGTCCCAAAAGCGAGCAATTCCTTATTCGCATCAATCCCCAGTTGGTGATAGATCGTATACAGCAGGTCTTCCAGGGGGAGCGCGTCACGGGCTGGTTCTGCGCCCGTTGCATCGCTGGCGCCATAAATCAAGCCGCTTGCGAAACCACCTCCAGCGACCAGATTGGAGTAACAACGAGCCCAGTGATCGCGGCCCCCATCCGCATTGACTTTGGGGGTCCGGCCAAACTCAGTGGTCACCCAGAAGATCGTGGTTTCAAGGAGCCCTCGCTGGTCCAGATCGATGATCAGACCGGCCATTGCCGCATCGAGTGCTGGCACTTGATCGAGCGTATTGCTTTTCACATCGACATGGCAATCCCAGGAGCCATAAGTCACCGTTACGAATCGGACTCCCGCTTCCACCAGTCGCCGTGCGACGATTAACCGTTCGGCCAAACCCTTGGGATGATATCGATTGTCTGGCCCAAGAAGTCCAACGACGTCGCTACCGTAGAGCTTTCGAGTCGCCTCGCTTTCCTCGGCAAGCGAAAACGCCCCCTGAGCCGTCGCGGATGTCAGCATCGTATAAGCTTGGCGGTGAAAGTCGTCCATCGTCTCCAGAATTCCTGGATCTGCATCCAGTTGGCGGATCCGCTGCTCAATGATTTGGCGCGCGGTGCGGCGACGATCGAACCGCTCAAGCGAAACACCTTCGGGGATTGAAAAGTCCTGGACTCGATAATTCGACTGTCCAGGATCAGCGCTAGTTTCAAAAGGCCCGTAGGCACTACTCAGGTAGCCAGTACCGCCCGAATAAGCACTCTTGGTGGGAATCGCGATGTAGGGGGGTAGTTCACCACGCTTGCCCAGCTCATGCGAAATCACCGAACCGATCTGTGGGTAATCGATCACGGCTGTCGGGGTGTAACCGGTAAAGAGATGGTAAGTCGCTTGTCCATGGTCGGGAATTTTTCCAACGAGGCTTCGAATGATCGTCGCTTTATCTGCGATGGCCACCGTCCGCGGAAGATTGTCGCTCAGTACATCTCCGGATCGAGTCTTGGTAACACCAAAGAGTCCACGCACCTCAACGGGTGCCTCAGGTTTTGGATCCAACGACTCTTGTTGCTGCAAGCCTCCACCAAGATGCAACTGGATAACGCTCAGTGCGCGAGCAGCTTTCCTCTCCCCAGCTTGCTGCGTAAACGCCTGATTCTCGGCTCCTTGAGCACGAAGGACATCTGCGAGCGTCAAGCCAAGTCCGCCGAGAACGCCAGCCCGCAGGACGCTGCGTCGCGTCATCGGACGACATCGGGGACGCCACGGATCGCCGCTTATTCGTTCTCTCATCGCTTGAAGCCTCTCACTTGATGCTGGACCAGGATTGTACTTCGCCCACCGTATCACCCGCAAAAATCATTGATCCATCAAACGAAATCGCGGCGCTGATCGGGAGCGCAGGTCCAGCCTCAAAACACTGGACCTCCTCCCCCTGGGCATTCCAAAGCCTCACTTTACGATCACGTCCTGTGGTCACCAAAAATCCACTCGGGCCAAAACGAGCCGAGAGCACTCCGCTCGGGATTTTTCCGTAGACTCCTGCTGGTCGCTCCGGGGGATGCGCTTGGTTACGAGAGATGGCTGGAAAACCATCAGCCGCATCCCACCAGAGTATCTTGCCATCTTCGGAAGCGGAGACGATCCATTTCCCATCCTCACGCCAGTCGAGCGACGTGATCGCTCCCTGGTGCTCCGACAAATTGAGCCTGATTCCGCCGCTAACGACGTCCCATAGATGAATTGCTCCCGCACGATCGCCGGTCGCGAGCACTGTTCCGTCAGGGCTGAACGCCGCCGCCGTGATCCAATCCGTATGTTTGGTGAGTTTCGTTTTCAATTCACCGTCGCTGGTCGAATAGATTTTTACGACTCGCCCTGTGCCCCCAAGAGCGACCATTGTTTGATCGGGGCTCAGATCCGCCGCAAGCACTGCATCGATTTCATCCCCGATCTCTGCCAAACGCTGACCGGTGCGAACATCGAACAAAACAACCTTGCCGATCTGTACCGGGCGCCCTCCGGCAACCATGAGAATTTCTCCATTGCGACTAAAACGAATCACATGGGGTTCCCCCTCTGGAAACGGGAGTTTGCCAAGCTCGACTCCGGACTGTGTATCGATCAAACGAAGATGTTCCTGACCTGATGCGGCAACCAGCGGTGCCCAAGGACTCGCCGCAACCGCCAGCACAGGAAGGGGCCGAAGAAGCGTTGGGAGTTCGACAGGAGCCAAAGCGGCGGGCATTGCCGGGGGACCGGTCGGTTTGCGAATCGCACCCGTAGCCGGGACGAAAGCGATCGGTCGCGACGCTGCGAGCGACTCGCTGGATGATGTCTCGCGCAAACCATCATCGATCCACTTGCGGACTTGGTCGATTTCCATCACCGACAACGGGGGACTTTCGGGAGGCATCCTCGCATTCGCATCTTCGTGAGTCATCGCTTGAAAAAGAAGACTCTGGCTGGGCCGTCCGGCGACAACGATCACACCACCGCTGCCACCCCGAAGCAAGGCGCCATAGTTCTGCAGATTGATTCCTGCTTCCTGCTGATCATCACCATGACATTTCAGGCAATGCTGACGAAAGATCGGCTTGATATGCTGGTCGTAATTCGTTGCTGCTACGGCCCCCTCACCAGCCGCGTCTCCCTGGTCACCGTCCGTACCCCACGCGCGGAAAAATCCGAGCGAGAAGATAATAAACAGGGCACAGCGAAGTTCGACACATTTTGGGTGCATTGAGTGATCGTTCCTCACGTTTTCCGGAGTTTTTCAGTGAACCCTGCCGAAACAATAGGAAGCCGCGGCTATTATGTTCACTGATGGAAAGCGTAAAAACAAGAGCGACGAAGCTTTTACAAGACGCTGCGATCCCTAAATAACTTTTTCAGCGAGGATCCTCTCGATGGAAACTTACGGTGCCGATCACCATTTGCTTTTCGGCTTGCTCGCCTTGCAGAACGGGATTATCAGTCGAGACCAATTGGTCATCGCTTTTTCGCGCTGGGTGGCTGACAAAGATTTGGAGCTGGCCCAGCTCCTTGTCGACGCAGGGGCCATCGACAACGCGATGCGTCAAGCGCTGGTGCTGATGGTCCAGCGGCACATGGAGCGGCATCAAGGAGATGTCGCTAGAGCCTCGCCGAATTGTCCGGCAGCGACCTTCCCGCAGCGCGCACGGCGCTCGAACATCTCGCAGACCCTGATCTGAATGCGAGCTGTCTACGGCTGGTGCCGCCCGAGACGGTGTTCGCGACAACGGAGCAGCTAGGAATCGGCTCCGGCAGCTCCCAGCGCTTCCGCATCCTTCGCCCATTACCCGGAGGTCGTGGGGGAATGGGGATCATCAGTATCGCAAGAGATGAGGAACTGGGGAGGGAGGTCGCCCTGAAAAAAATCCAGCCAGATAAAGTAACACAGCCTACGTATCGACAGAAGTTTCAATTTGAAGCGGAAGTGACGGGAAATCTCGAGCATCCTGGCATCATTCCGGTCTACAGTCTCGGAACGGGTTCCGACGGCCAACCTTTCTATGCGATGCGGTTGGTCGACGGGGAAAACCTCGCCCGTGCTATCGAGGCCTTCCATCGCCGCCGACTCGCTGGAGAAGTCGATTATCAAAGTCGCGTTTTTTTGCAGCTGATCGATCGACTCATCGATGTGGCACAGGCGATCGACTATGCGCACAGCCGCGGCGTCCTGCATCGCGATCTGAAACCTGGAAATATTCTGCTGGGAAATTATGGTGAAACCCTCGTTATCGACTGGGGACTGGCGCGATTGCACGATCCTGATCGCACAGAGGAGGACCCGTGGAAAACGCGCATCCCTTCGCTCGCTGACCAGACGCACGTGCTCCCAGGCCAACACCCCGGCGCACCCGTTCCTCAGATGCCGGCGAGTGATCCTCACTCGTGCCGCCCACTTCGGCTGCCCAGCGGCAGCGATCCGCGATGGGCAACGATGCAAGGCTCGATGGTCGGGACCCCGGGCTACGCATCCCCTGAACAGGTGCAGGGGGAAATCGATCGACTCGGGCCTGCCAGCGACATCTATGCGCTGGGCGCGATCCTGTATCAAGTGCTCACAGGCCAGCCTCCCGTCCGAACCGACGGGCAGAAGCTTGAGAAGATCCTCGAAGACACGGTAGCTGGACGGATCGTCCCGCCGGCGGAATGGGTACGGGATGTTCCTCGTGGCTTGTCGGCGATCGCCCTGCGGGGACTCGCGCTCCGCCCCGAAGACCGTTACGCCACAGCAGGGCATTTGGTGTCCGAACTGGAACGATGGAAGGCCGACGAACCGCTGCTGGCAGTTCCCGAAACAGCGATTCGTCGAGGGGCTCGCTGGTTCAGAAAGCATCGCGGCGTGGCTGCGACGGCCGCAGCCGCGATGTTCTTGCTGACGATCCTCGCATTCACATCGGCGATTATCGTCAATAGCTTTCGACTGGCCAATCAGAATCTCGCGCTCGAAAACGCCCTCGTCGCACAAAAGGAACGGGCGGCCCGCGAGGATCGCGAACGAATCAATAAAAACCTCGAGCAAACGCTCCTCAATCTCACCCAGACCCAGACCCAATTGACGACCGGCTTCAATGACCTGCTCGAAAAGATCCTGAAAACTCCCGAGCTGCAAGTGGCCAGTGCGAAACCCGTTCGCGTGGCACTCATGCAGATGATCCCCCGCTGGTTGGTCGATCTCGACAAACAGGTAAACCTCGATGAATCGATGCTCGAACAAGCCGCATTCATCCTCTTGAGGCGGGCGAACGACTGGCAGGAGGTCTTTGGCTCGCTGGATGAGCAAGTTTCGTTACTTGAGCCAGCCGTCGAGTACAGCGATTACCTTCTTAAGAATAACCCGCAGAGTGCTGCGACAGCATCGCTGAATTATCGAGTCAAAAATAATCTTGCCAGTGCATACAAGAATCTAAATAAGCTTGATGAAGCCCTCGCATACTATCAAGACATCATTGCCCAGCAGCGGCGTTTGATCGAACAGTATTCCGCGGAATCCCAGTACCAGGCGGATCTCGCATTTTCACATACCAACCTCGCAAATGTCTATCTTCGCCAAGGAAGGACAGCGGAGGCGGTTACTGAAGGGAATCAGGCCCTCACGATCCTTCGTCGCTTGGTTCAGGATGAAGCCCACCAAGTCCATTACTCGCTGCAGCTCTCCAAAGCACTCGATGAAATGGGAGGCTTCTATGGAAACGGGGAAGACTTTCCTGCTGCCGAAAAGGTGCTCCTTGAAGCGATCGAAGTCGCATCGGGGATTCAGAGTGTCGACCAGGAGATCATCGAGCGGCGGGAGAAAACCATGCTCGACAGCCGATACAATTTGTCGGTCCTGTACATACAAACCAGGCGATTCAGCGAAGCTGCCGCGCTCAATGAAGAGATTGAAAAGTACTGGCGTGGTTTAATCCAAAAGGGAAACTCTCGTGCCAAGCTCGATTTGGCCTACTCCCTCCTAGCAAAAATGGACATTACCAAAAACCAGCAGCAATTCGACGAAACCCGCACCGTTGCCGCGGAACTCGAACTTCTTCTCAACGAGTGCGCGGCTCAGGACCCCTCTAATTTGCGCTATGATTACCTGCTGACTAAATCGATTCTTGTCACCGCTCAGCTCGATTTAATCGAAGACCACGGGGACAGCGCTCGCAAGCATCTCGTTCTCGCGGTCCAGCAAATCATCCCGTGGTTTCTCCGCCATCCGGATGATGGACTGGCGCGCGAGATCCTCTTCCAAATGGTCCCTCTCTTCCTCAGTGCGATGTCGCTTGAGGAGAACCTGCAGCGTGAACATGTGAAGCAGTTCGTCAGCGATACTCCCTTTGCGGCGAAGTTTGCCGATGGTCCTCCCGAGCGAATCATGCTCTACCGCGCGCTTGTGCTTGCTGCCCTTGGACTCGACGAAGACGCGGAGCAGTTCCTCGAAACTGTATCGATGGAGTCTCCCGATCGGGGCCGAGCCGCGGTGTTGATTGCATGGCTGACTGCCGAGCGGATGCGAGAATCGGACCCTGAAAAGGGGTCGCAGGAGTTACTGCGTCTGCAGGAGCGTCTCGAGTCACTACCGGCGGAAGAGCAGGCGTTTCTGCAAAGAGTTTTCGACGCCGCTGCACGCCGGTGATTTCATACCCTCAGCGGACCATGCGGAAATACACTCGTTCCCTTCGTGCGCTTCGTATTCCTCGTGGTAAGATGAGGGTCCATTGTTTTCTGGCCGAAATTCCCTTGAAGACTCCATGGATCGATCACAAGTGCAGCATCTCCTTTGCATCCTCTGTTTGTGGCTGCTGATGAGCCGCTACTGCGTCGCGGCACCCCATGATGGTCCGGACCCAATCTGCCACTGGGTATTCAATTCGCGACAGATCGAAGGCCAGCATCTGAAGGCGCGGCTTGGTCCCGACGCAACATTCAGCGACGCGTTTCAAATCATGCCTGATCCATGGGGTGAATCGGCCACCTTTCATGGCCACCGTACCGAGTGTCTTATCGCTGAGAATCACGCTTCGGTTGATGAATTCCTTCCGAAGCAGGAGATGACCGTCTCCGCGTGGGTGATGATCGATCAGCCCGAACCGTGGGGCGGCCTGGCCGGTGTGATCCAGGATAATGGGGACGCCGAAGCAGGTTGGATTCTCGGATACAACGAGGAGACGTTTACCTTCGGTCTCGCCTCGATCGGCAGCGACGATGGCAACGGAAAGATGACCTACCTGAAAGGGCAGACCAAATACCAGCGCGGCAAATTCTATCATGTCGTCGGTGTCTACGATGGCCAGACGATGCGGCTCTATGTCAATGGCCAGATCGACGGACAATCTGAAGAGCAATCGGGGGCGATTCTCTATCCACCGTCGGCACCACTGGTCTTGGGGGCGTACCACGATGCGGATGAATTTCATCCACTGCGGGGACGGATTCGCGATATCGCGATCTATTCTTTGGCCGCGAAAGCCGCTTGGGTCACCAGCGAGTTTGCCCACCAGAAGGAACTCGCTCATTATGTCCCCGAGCCTATCGCGGAGAAGTTGGATTTTATCGTCCGCCCCTTCCTCCAGTACGGCACGGAAACAGGAATGACCGTCGTTTGGCAAACAACGGTCCAGTCGAGCGGTCGAGTCGAGTGGGGCGCGACTGTCCAATGTGAAAATATTGTGGAATCCGCAGGTAAATCATCGATCCACACGGTGCGGATCGAGAACCTCCAGCCCAACACGCAGTACTTCTACCGCGTCTTCGCCTCGGCGGCCGACGGTGCGAACATCGAATGCGAACCATCGACTTTCCAAACAGCTTGTGGACGAGGCATACCCGTTTCATTTGCCGTGATCAGCGATACTCAAAAAAATCCAGAGGTGTCCGGAGCGATCAGCCAGCTTGCCTGGGCCCAGCGTCCTCATTTTTTGCTCCTCCCGGGGGACCTTGTCGATAAAGGCAAAAAGGACTCGGACTGGCGTGAGGAATTTTTCCCTTCGATGAACGTTTTGATCTCGCGCGTTCCGCTCTTTCCCGTCCTCGGGAATCATGAGGAAAACGCTCGCAACTATTTTGACTATATGGCACTTCCCGATCCGGAGTACTATTACAGTTTTTCGTATGGCGATGCAGACTTCTTCATGATCGATTCGAACCGGAAGGTGGAACCGGGAAGCGAGCAATATCGATGGCTGGAGGAAAAACTGGCCGCTTCGACAGCGATTTGGAAATTCGTCTGCCACCATCATCCCCCCTATTCCTCGGACGAGAACGATTACGGCGATCTCTGGAAGACGAACGCCAGCACTCGTGGAGATCTCCGAGTTCGGCAACTCGTTCCACTCTACGAGCGCTATGGCGTCGATATCGTTTGGACGGGCCACATCCATTCCTATGAACGGACATGGCCGATCAAGGAGGATAAGGCAGTCGATGTAGGGGGGACGATCTACATGATCACCGGGGGCGGAGGTGGATCGCTGGAGACTCCCGGACCCTATCGACCTTTCTTTCAGAATCACGTCCGTCACGGCCATCATTATGTGATGGTGCACATCAACGGACGGAGACTCGAGCTTCGCTCGTATACGCTGGATGACCGGCTGTTCGATACGACGACAATCGAGAAACAGGCGAAATGATCGCCGAAACGAAATCGTCTATAAATCAACCAACGGGGAATCCGCGTCGCCGAACGACGTTGCCGCATGACCCATCTTGTGCATCAAGGAAAGATAGAAACTGCACAATTTTCGTTCCGTCTCGGGATGCTCTGCGTAGTCCAGCGCACGTCCGGTTGCAATCGTCCCATCGAGGCTCCCAAGCGTCAGCAGCGGAACTTTCGTCGAATCGTGTTTGCTGCCCGACCACATATTGTTGATAAAGATCACGCAGGAATGATCGAGGACCGTGCCATCCCCTTCCTGCATTTGGTCCAGCTTGTGCGCCAGGTATGCCACCTGTTCCACATAGTAGGTGGTCACTCGCTCCCACTGGTCTGAGTAATCATCGTGAGATGCGAGGTGGTGCGGCTTGCTGACATTCAGAAATGGATAAAACAATCCCGAAATATCACGGCACAGTAGCAACGATGCGACGCGCGTGCGATGGGACTGAAAAGCAAGGGCAACGATATCGCACATCAGTTGCATGTGCTGACGAATATCTTCCGGCAAACCATTTTCGGGACGTTCCATGGCAAAGAGCGGTTTCCCACGAGCGTCGCTTCGCTCGTGAGCTTCCTGGACAGAATCGCGTTGTCGTTCGATCCGCTTTTCGATCTCACGGATGCTGGTGAGGTATTCGTCCAGCTTTGCCTGATCCGTCGACGAGGCCTGGCGAAATAAGTCGGTGGCATCTTCCATGACGCGATCGAGTACGCTCCGGTTTCGCTGGCTGCCACGATTTTCGAAAAGGCTGTCAAAGGCGAGCGATGGATAGACCTCCATTGGTACCGGCGAGGTCGCGCTGTGCCATGAGATATGGGAACTGTAAGCCATCGAGAAATTCGTCTCGTGATAACCCGTTGTCGGTTGCTCGCAGCCGAGAACCAAACTCGGAACCACATCGTCGCTGCCAATCGCGTTTGCGATCGCTTGATCGACACTCTGGCCCCCACGGAGCTCCGCCCCTTTTCTTAGCGCCGCACCGGACAGGATGTTTCCTGTTTGACCAGGGTGAATTCCCACGCCCGTCGCATTCTTATTAAACAGACCGTGAATCACGTTCAGTTTTCTCTGGAGTGAATTGAGCGGCTGCAGGCAGCGGCTCAGCTCCAGTTGCTCCTCTCCTGCTTGCTTGGCCCACCAGTGATCCGGATGGACACCACACGCCATAAACATCACCGCGAGCCGCTGAGGAAACGGACTTTTCGTGGCCGCCTCCGCGCCCGTCCGGTCTGTGCTCGGCTCCTGACCCCAGACACGCATCGATTCGAGCCATGGTAAACCGACCAGCACCCCCGTACCGCGCAGCCACGTCCGCCGACTCAGGCGATCCAATCGCAGTGATCGTTTAATGCGTCTCATCTTGGAACTCCGTCGATACAAGGGTGGAAGCGCGCTTCATTTGAAACTGGGGACTCCTCAATATCACCAGAAACGCCGCTTGAATCCGATCATCGTTCGCCTGCAAGCTTTCGATCATTTCGTCAACAAGCAGGCGATCGGCAAGGATCAGGTTACGACCTAAAGCGTAAGCGATCAGATGTTCGCAAAAATTTCGGCGAAAGTCATCGGCTCGCTTGAAAACCAAATAATCGCGAAGGCCGCTAGTCCCCGCGGCTGCACTTCCGTCGGGAAGTGTCGCCGAAGTGGAAACAAGATGTCCGGCTAGATCCTTGGCCCGCGGGCGACCGATCGGATCGAATCCTTCGAGCAACAAACCGTAAACATCGAACCGCTCGTGACAACTGGCACAACTGGGATGCTCGCGGTGCCTCTCCAAAATCTCGCGTAAGGTCAAATTGCCAAGCTCATGTTCGGACTGCGGCAATTCGGGGACATTCGGTGGCGGGGGGGGAATTTTTTCTCCAAGCACTTTACGGACGATCCAGTACCCACGCTTCACAGGACTCGTTCGCAGGCCGGGTGAGTTTTGAGTCAGAAAGACTCCCATCGTGACGAATCCTCCACGGTCGCGGTCCGCGACACCATCGATCCTTTGCCATGATGCGGCCCCGTCTTGAAATCGATCGACAAGCTCATAGTGCTGGGCGAGGCGACGATTCACAACCACATGCTCCGAAGCCAGCAGTTCCAGTACACGGCCATTGCGACGAACCAGTTCCGTAAAGTACTGAATCGGTTCCTCGAACATCGCCTGCCGCAGCGAATCTTCGAAATCTGAAAACTGATCGCGGTCGACGCCGTGATGCAGCTCGAACCGCCGAAAATCGAGCCAATTCCCTAAGAACTCGCGGACCATTCCCTCAAACCGCGGGTCTTCAACCATCCGCTGATATTCCTTTTCAAGCGGCTCATCCCCCACGAGCACTCCACTGGTAGCAGCCCCCCGGAGCCGCTGGTCCGGCGCACTTGCCCACAGGAAATAACTCCACCGCGATGCGAGTTCCGGCGGAGCGAGCGCGACAGGCGTTGGGCTCGATGTCTGCAGGTCCCACCGATACAGATGGAGGGGAGACAGCAGCATGGCGACAAGTGTATCTTCGATCGCGGTGCGATGATCTGCCGCCGGTAATCGGCGTGACTCCCAATAAAACGTTCGCCACTTGTCGGTCAGCTGTTGACTGGGCGTCTGGCGGAAGAGGGGTTCAAGCAAGCCCAGTAGCGACTCGAGCTGCTTCGATTGTGCCTCTTCCACCTGCCGCTCAAGCATTCGCAAGCGTGCGTCCATCTCTTCAAAATAAGTTTCTACCGCCGTGATCGTTGTCGGTTCTGCATTGAGTTCACGCATTTTCCCCAGATAGACCTCCGCGAATCGGCGGATCATCGGCGAACTCGCGGCGTTCTTGTCTTCAGCGCGAACGAAATTGAATCGTTCGTCATTCAAGAAAGAAGCTTCTGCTCGTTCAAACCACAGATGCCCGCTGTACTGCCGGACCGGTGCAAGGGTGATGAAATCGAGCTCCGACCAAAGCTGATCGAGCTCTCGTCGCTGGGCATCATCGAGGATCAACTCGTACAGTGGCTGATCATCGCGAAAATACCCCATCATGCTATGAAAACCAGCGCTCAGGAGCCGCCCTTTCCCCTCCTTGGCCGCTTCAGCCGGTTTCAGATGCGATCGCCCTCGTTCGGCGACGTAGAAAGCATCGGGAAAGAGGCTGCAGAACAGCTCATAATCGCGTCGCTCGTGTTCCATGCAAGCATCGCTGCGACAGGCACGTCGATGGTTCGCGAGCTGCGTATTCTTCCATAGAACCAATGGCTGGGAACCTGGGCTGATCCCCCCAGGGGCAACGAGATTATCGAACCGCGGCCGCAGCAGTTCCCGCTGCTCGGCAATGTATTTTTGCAACGAGTTGCACCGCCGCTGGACTTGGGCCGCGGAGAGGTCCTCCTCGAGGATCTGGTTCCATTGCTTCTGGACCTCCTTGAGCGGTCCCGCCGCGACGCTTTCGTCGGTGAGCGTCGCGATAAGCATCTGCAGATACCGTCCACGGAGCCCCTGCTGCTCTCCCCATGTTGCAATCGCGTCGCCGGCCGCAAGAGAATCGACTGCCAAACCTCCCGGCCGATCTTTCATCCACCGCCGTGCAGCATGAAAATAGGCAGCAAGGTCTGTCGGCTGACGCTGATAAAAATCGACAATCCGCTGGACGCAATACCGATCGCGATCGGTATCGGCGACAACTGGAAAAGGGGCAAAACGAATCCCCTCGGGAGTCAGCAGTAAATGATCGGCGATTGTCCGTGCGGCCGCGAGGTATTTGTTGACCAGAGCCGGGGAGACGGTGAGCGAATCCGCAGAATTATCAAAGCCCGCTTCGTTCGCCGGATCGATGGGAAAGTCTCGTGCCGGTCGAATGTCAAAA
>Ga0169931_10006403_pt1 | contig 17772 bp, 14 predicted proteins | sample Kivu_15m_20L_FD_129675 | JGI IMG/M metagenome (GOLD analysis project Ga0169931, IMG submission 129675) | Freshwater microbial communities from Lake Kivu, Western Province, Rwanda to study Microbial Dark Matter (Phase II) - Kivu_15m_20L... | ecosystem: Environmental > Aquatic > Freshwater > Lake...
AGCCCTCGAACAACTCTCCGCTCTGGCTCATCGCTTCTGTCTCTCACCGTCCATCACTTCACAACGCCACAGCCACCTCAATCGTTGTCGCGGCGCGGCGCGAAATGTTCACAGACTCTCAGACCGCCACTTCGACGATGACGGTGTCCAGCACGCTGACCGCATCGTGCAGCGTGTCGGCGGGCGCGCTCAGCTTCGGCACGAGCGTGCCCACGCCGATGACCGTCGCGATCGACGCGGACGCCCCCCTCACCCTGACCTGCTCGAGCGCGCGGCCGTACACCGTCGCGCTCAGCGCCGGTAGCGGCACCGGCGCGACCCCGGCGGAGCGGCGTATGGCCGGCCCCGGCGGGGCGGTAGCCACCTACTCGATCTACCGCGAAGCGGCCCGCACGACCGTCTGGGGTACGGGCACCGACGCCACCGTTGCGGGAACCGGGTCCGGCACGTCGCAGACGCTCACGGCCTATGGCCGGATGCCGGTCCAGAACGTGCCCGCGGGCACCTACTCCGACTCGGTCACGGTGACCGTCACCTTCTGACCGGAGCGGCGAGGCGCCGCCCCCCGAGCGGGGCGGTCCGATCGCCGCCGACCCCTTCCGGGCGGCGCGGGCCGTTGACGCGGTGCGCGCGACGCGGTGAACTACGGATCGGCTCGTCTCGCGCGTCCGATCGCCCGCCGTCATGCGCTCCCGCCTGCAGCTCGTCGTCCTCGCCCTGATCCCGCTGCTGATCGCGCTCGCCACCGTGGCGAGCGTGATCGGGTGGAAGGCGGGCGAGCTGGTCGAGCAGCAGGCGCGCGCACTCGAGCAGCAGCTGCTGAGCGCGCGGCGCGCCGAACTCGCGAACTACGTATCGCTTGCGCTCGGCTCGATCTCGCACCTGTACGACGCCGGCCGCGACGACGCCGACGCGATGGCGCAGGCGCGCGCGATCCTCGGCGCCGCGAGCTTCGGCGAGGACGGCTACTTCTTCGTCTACGATTTCGACGGGCGCAACCTGATGCACCCGCGCATGCCCCACATCGTCGGCATCAACAAGTGGGAGCTCACCGACGCCAATGGCGTGCGCGTGATCCAGGAGCTGATCCAGCGGGCCCGCGAGGGCGGCGGCTATCAGCACTATCTCTGGGACAAGCCGTCGACCGGCCGGGTGACCCCCAAGCTCGGCTACGCGGTGCAGCTCGAACGCTGGGGCTGGATGATCGGCACCGGCTCTACCTGGACGACGTCGAGGCGGCGCTGCAGTCGATGCGCGACGAGGTCGGCGCGAACATTGCCTCGACGATGCGCATCCTCGCCGCGGTGGCGGTGCTCTCGGTGCTCGTCGTGTCGGCCGGCGGACTGACGCTGAGCCTGCGCGACCACCGGATCGCCGACGGCCGACTGCGGGAACTCGCCCAGCGGATCGTCACCTCGCAGGAGGAGGAGCGCGCCCGCGTGTCGCGCGAACTGCACGACGGTCTGAGCCAGCTGCTCGTGTCGCTGAAGTACCAGTTCGAGCTCGTCGAACACCGGCTGGTCACGCCGGGGGCGACGCCGGTGCGCAGCATGTCGCGCGAGCTCGCGGGCCTGGGGTCGGCGATCGCCGAGGTGCGGCGCATCTCGCACGCGCTGCGACCGAGCGCGCTCGACGACCTGGGGCTGGCCTCGGCGCTCGAGCAGTCGGTCAAGGAGTTCAGCGCCCGCACCGGCATCCGGGCGGTGTTCCGAGCCAAGGGCCGCATCCCCTGGGGCGGTCGCGGCGAGGGGCAGCGCGAGTCCGACCCGCTCGCGGTCACGCTGTTCCGCATCGCCCAGGAGGCGCTGGCCAACGTCGAGCGGCACTCGTCGGCCCGCAGCGTCGAGATCCTGCTCGCCGGGAACCGGCGCCGGATCGGCCTGTCGATCGTCGACGACGGAGTCGGGTTCGAGATCGCCCGCATCGAGCGCGGCCGCCACGAGGGCATCGGGCTGCGCAACATCCGCGAGCGGATCGAGCACGCCCGCGGCAAGCTGTTCATCGAGTCATCGCCCGGCCGCACCGAGCTGCGCGCGATCGCGCCGGCCGCATGAACCGACCGCCGTCACCCCCTTCCGGAGCGGCGCCCGCGGCGCCGGCCCGCCTGCGGCTGGTGATCGTCGACGATCACGCGCTGGTCCGCGAAGGCCTGCGCGCGCGGCTGGAGGCGGTGCCGCGCCTGGAGGTGGTCGGCGAGGCCGAGGGCGGCGAGACCGCGCTCGTGCTCGCCCAGACGCTGCGGCCGGACCTGATGCTGGTGGACGTCGGCATGCGCGACATGACCGGCATCCAGCTGGTCACGCTGCTGGCCGAGCGCCACCCTCGGATCGCCACGCTGATGCTGTCGATGTACGACCACGACGAGTACGTGACGAGCGCGATCCGCGCCGGTGCGCGCGGCTACGTGCTGAAGGACGCGTCGGTGCACGAGGTGATCGCGGCCATCGACGCGGTGTCCGCCGGCGGCACCTACTACAGCGCCGGGGTCGCGCAGGCGCTGCTGCAGGCCCGTTCGCAGCCGGACGATCTGACCCCGCGTGAGCGCGAGATCCTGCTGATGCTCGCGCACGGCCAGTCGAACAAGGCGGTCGCCCGGGCGCTGGACATCAGCACGCGCACGGTCGAGACGCACCGGCTGCGGCTGCGTCGCAAGCTCGACATCGATTCGGCGAGCGGGCTGCTGAAGTACGCGCTCGAGCGCGGCTGGATCACGCTGCGCTGAGCGCGCCGCCGGCGTCGCACGCCGTGCGGGTCGTGCATTCGGCCCGGCGCGGTCAGCGCGACAGCGGGGTCCAGATCTTGTTGACGTCGATCGCGATCTTGAAGTTGTCGCCCGGCACGACCCGCGAGATCGCGAACTCCTCGCGCTCGGTGTCGCGCCGGACCGTGTCGAGCATCGGGAAGCCCTTGGCGTTGATCAGGCTGTAGACCATCGGCGTCTTCGCGCTCGTGCCCCGCTTGACCACCACCGCGGTCTCCTCGTTGGCCAGCTCGACGATCGTGCCGGGCGGGTAGATGCCGAGTTCCTTGATCAGCAGGCCGACGATGCGGTTCTGCCGTGCGCTCTCATGGACGAACAGCATCTTGGCCGCGTCGTTCAGCGCCATCGGCTTGCGGTTCGCGCGCCCGGCCACCTTGGCCGCGAAGACGTCGGCGGTCCGGATCAGCAGCGACTCCTCGGCCATGTCCCGGATGCCTGCGGGATAGCCCTTGCCGTCGGGCGACTCGTGGTGCTCGAGCACCGCCTTGAGCCAGAGCGCGTCGGTCACGCCGGCCGCCTCGAGCCGTGCGACGCCCTCGGTCGGGTGCGCCTTGATCACCGCGTCCTGTTCCGGGGTAAGCGGCGTCCTCTGGCTGACCACCACGGTCTGCAGCTCGACCATCGCCACGTTCATCGTCAGCGCGGCGCACAGCGTCGACAGCCGCTGCTGCGGGTCCCACTTCAGCGGCCGGCCGAGGATCTCGCAGACCACCGCGACGTGCAGGCTGTGCACGACCGCGTACGGGTTCTTCTCGAGCAGCACCAGCGCGGCCAGCGCCGCGTCCGGATTGCGCTCGACCAGCGTCTGCACCGCCTCGGCCAGCTTGCGCACCCGCAGCGGGAACTCCGGTTCGTCCAGGCCGGAGCGCAGCACGCGGGCGAGCTTGTTCGTTACGTCCTGCCACAGCCAGAACGGGTCGAACCGCTGCTCCGCGGGGGCGGCGGTCACCGGCTTGGCCGGCTTGAGCGCCTCGGCGGCCACGTACATTCCCCGGGCGACCAGCGCCTCGAGCTGCGAGTCGCGTTCGATCACGTAGCCGCGACGCAGCAGCAGCTGGCCGGCACCGTCGTGGACGTCCCAGGGCAGGGGAACGCCGACGCGAAGTTGATCCATCGACAGTTTGAGCATGAGCGGACGGGTCCTGACGGAGACGCGGCTCGGGCTCGACGGGTCTCCCGGACTGAAGCTACCGCGGGGCGTGGCCGGCCGTGCGGCGGCGGCGCGCGAGCGTCGGCTAGCGGCGGACGGACGGCGGCGCCGGGCGTGGCGCGCGCGTCGTCCTGGGCCGCGCGCGGCGCGGCGGCGCATCCCCGGGCCGATCGACGGCGCGGCCCGGCCGGCCGGCGGGCATCCTGCCGCGACGATCCGGGCCGGCGGCGCCCTGCCCGGTGATCGGGCGGACCGGCCCGGGCGGGCCCTCAGGCCTGCGCGTCCCACCATGCCTGCGCGTCGAAGCCCAGTCCCGGTACGGTCGGCACCGCCATGTGTCCGTCGACGATCGGCGGCGGCGGTCCCACGTTCTGCGCGTAGAACCGTGCGGTGCCGATGCCGGCGGCGGCGATCGGAGCGTCGGCGAGCGCGGCGCAGTGGATGCCGAGGGTCAGTCCGAGCGACGTCTCCAGGCTGGAGGTGACCGTGCAGCGCAACCCGGCCTCGCGCGCCGCGGCGAACACCTCCATCAGCCGGTCCGGCCCGCCCACCCGCTGGGCCTTGAGCACCAGCACGTCGGCGGCCCCGAGCAGCGCGGCCAGCTCGACGTCGCGCACCGTCCGGATGCTGTCGTCGAGCGCGATCGGCACCGTGGTCTGCCGCCGCAACCGTCCGTACTCGGCGAGCGGGGTGCCGCGCGGCAGCGGCTCCTCGCAGTACTCGATCTCGAAGCGCTCCATCGCGCGCAGCTGATCGGCCGCCCAGTCGAGCGGCCAGCTCTCGTTCGGATCGATGCGGATGCGCAGCGCCGGGAACGCCGCGCGGATCGCGCCCACGCGCGCGAGGTCCAGCTCGCGTTCGGTCGTGCACTTGACCTTGACCGTATCCTGACCGGCGGCGAGCGCCTCGCGCGCGCGCTCGACGCAGGTCCGGGGATCGGCGTCGCCGATCAGCTCGTTGACCGGGATCCGCTCGGGCAGCACCGTGCCCGCCGGCGCGAGGTGCTGAGACAGCGTGCGCCCGGCGGCGGCTGCGCGCGCGGTGATCACCGCGGTCGCGAACCCGCAGCGCAGCCGCGCCGGACACTCGCGCAGCCCGAGTTCGTCGAGCATGTCTGCGTCGCCCGGGTCCAGCCCGGCGAGTAGCGCACGTGCCTCGGCGGCGAAGGCCTCGGGTGGATAGTCGACGTGCGGCGGCAGCGCGGCCTCGCCCCAGCCCACGCTGCCGTCGATCTTCGCGCGCAGGATCAGCCCGGCGCGCTGGTGCTGCGTGCCCTTGGACCAGCGGTAGGGCGTCTGGAGGTCGAGCCGGTAGGGCTTGATCCGAAGGTCGTCGGTCATCGGGGTTCCTCGTGCAGCGGGATCAGCCGCTGCTGCGGCAGTTCGACGTCGACCGGGTCGCCGGCGGCGAACGCGCGGTGCGCATCCGCGATCGCGGTCAGCCGGCGGCCGCCCGCGCACTCGAGCTGCACCTGCTGGTGCCGGCCGCAGAAGACCGCCGAGACCACGCGCGCCGCGATCCGGTTCGGCGCCGCGGCGCCCCGCGGCGGGTGCAGCACGATCGACTCGGGTCGGATCGCGAGCCGTGCCGGCGCGGGCCCGTCGGTGGCGGCCGCATGCAGCGGACCGAGCGCGGTGTCCAGCCGGCCGTCGGGCCGCGTGCCCTCGACCGCGATCACCTCGGCCGCGCCCAGGAAGGTCGCGCCGAAGGTCGTGCGCGGCGACAGGTACAGGGTTCGGGGCGAGCCGGCCTCCACGATCCGGCCCTGGTCCATCAGCGCAATGCGGTCCGACAGCATTAGCGCCTCCTCCTGGTCGTGGGTCACGTAGATCGCGGTCATGCCCACCGACTTGAGCAGCTGCCGCAGCTCCACCCGCATCTGCTCGCGCAGCTTCGCGTCCAGGTTGGAGAGCGGTTCGTCGAGCAGCATCACCGCGGCGTCGCGCACCAGCGCACGAGCGATCGCCACGCGCTGCTGCTGCCCTCCGGACAGCGCGGTGGCGCTGCGCTGCGCGAGCTCGCTCAGGTCGACCCGCTCGAGCGCCTCGCGCACGCGGCGGGCGACCTCGGTCGCGGGCCGACCGGCGACCTCGAGCGGGAAAGCGACGTTCTGCGCCACGCTCATGTGCGGCCACACCGCGTAACTCTGGAACACCATCGCGATGTCGCGCGCGTGGGTCGGCACCATGCGGCCGCCTCCGGCATCGAACACCGTCTGGCCGGCGATCGCGATCGTGCCCGCGCGGGGTGTCTCCAGGCCGGCGACCGAGCGCAGCGTCGAGGTCTTGCCGCAGCCGCTGGGGCCGAGCAGCGTGAGGAACTCGCCGCGCTGCACCACCAGCGACACGTCGCGCACCGAGGGCTGGGTGGCCCCCGGGTAGACCAGCGTCAGGCCGCGGATCTCAACCATGGACCGTCCGGTGCGATCGGTTCGACAGCCACTGCCACAGCACGGTGACCACGGTCATCGCCACCACCAGCCACACGCCGACCGCAGCCGCCTTGGTCGGCTCGCCGCCCGCCCAGTAGCTCCAGAGCTGGACGGCGAGCGTCGCGTTGTCCTCGCCCTGCAGCAGCAGCGCGGTCGACAGTTCGCGCATCACGTGGGCGACTACCCAGACCCACGCGCCGGCGAGCGCCGGCAGCATCAGCGGCAGCACGATGCGGCGCACGGTCGTGGCCGCCGGCGCGCCGCTGGTGCGGGCGGCCTCCTCGAGCTCCGGGTGGATCTGGATCAGGGTCGCGTTCGCAGTGCGCGACGTGAAGGACAGGTAGACGGTCACGTAGGCGATCACCAGGATCCACGCGGTCCCGTACACCGGCACGAAGGACAGCGTCAGGTACACGTAGACCAGGGCCATGCCGATCATCGTGCCGGGGATCGCGAGCGGCATGAACGCGAGCACGTCGATCGTGCGGCGCGCCGGTTGCCGCGTGCGCAGCACGGTCCAGGCGACCGCGAACGCGATCGCCACGACGACCGTGGCCGCCACCACCGACACCCACAGCGAGTTCCACGCCGCCACGCCGACTCGCGGGTTGCTCCACACCGCGACGTGCTGCGCGAGGCTCATCCGCTCGACCATGGACAGGCTCACCGGCGCGAGGAACGGCGTGAAGCTGGTCCACAGCAGCAGTCCGAGCGGAGCCACCACCGCGAGCAGGAAGTAGACCAGCACCAGCGCGACCGCGACCGGCTTGAACGCGCCGAGCGCGAGCTGGCGCGGCCGCCAGCCCTTGCCGGTGACGGTCACGAACCGGCTCGCCCGGGCGGTGAGGCGCCGGTACGCCCACGCGAGCGCGAGCAGCAGCACGAGGAAGGTGACCGCGATCGCCGCGATCTGGCCGTAGGCCGAGGTGCCGCCCGACTGGTCGGTGGCGAGATAGACGATGCGCGACGACACGACGAAGATGCCCACCGGCATGCCGAGCGTGCCCGGCACGTCGAAGACCAGGAAGCCGACGATCGTCAGGTAGGCGGCCGCGGCGAGCAGCGCCGGGGCGAGCAGCGGCACGAAGATTCGGCGCACCATCTGTGGCCAGCGCGCGCCGCTCGCGAGCGCGGCCTCCTCCAGTGCCGGATCCATGTTGCGGAAGGCCGCCGACAGGATCAGGTACACCGAGGGCACTAGCGCCAGCACTTCGACGAACACCATTCCGCCCATCGAGTAGACGTTCAGCGGCGCGGACGCGAGCCCGAACGCGTCGCGTGCGATCTGGTTGAGAAAGCCGGTGCGCGGGCTGGCGAGCAGCACCCAGCCCATCGCCAGCAGGAACGGCGGCACGACCATCGGCAGCGCGATCATCACGCGCGAGGCGCCCTTGAACGGCAGGTCGGTGCGCTCGACCAGCCAGGCCAGGCCTCCGCCGAGCGCCAGCGCCCCCACCGCGCACCCGATCGCGAACTGCAGCGTGTTGCCGAGCAACTTCCAGAACCCCGGGTCGCCGTAGACCGTGAGGTAGTGCCCGACGCCCCAGCCCTCGTCCAGCGGCAGCCCGCTCGGCTTGAAGCTCGCCACCAGCAGCAGCGCCAGCGGCACCGCCACCAGGTAGACCAGCAGCGCCAGCAGCGCCGGCGACAGCAGCGGGACGCGCCGCTGCGTCGTCAACGCGCGGCCCCGACGCCTTCCAGCAGCCGGTTGTAGAACTCGTTGAGCGCGGCGAGGTCGCCCGACTTGTCGTGCGGCCACTCGGAGACCCTCCGGCCGGCGATGAACTTCGCGGTCTCGGTCGTGGCGATCAGCGGGTTGCCGCGCCCGGTGGCCTGCTCGTAGGCGAGCGCCCCCGCTTCGGTCGACAGCCAGGCGAGCAGCAGCCGCGCGCCCTCAGGATTGCGCGCCCCGCGGCTCACCGCCGAATAGATGATGTGCATCGGCACCACGTCCAGTGCGCGCATGCGCACCGGCGCCCCGGCGTTGATCGGCGGCAGCGTCGAGTGGTAGAAGCCGATGCCCACGTCGACCTCGCCCGCACCCACCGCCTGGGCGAGCGGGAACGTGCTCTTGAACAGCATCGGCTTGAGCGCGATGAAGCGCTCGAGCTGGCGTCGCGCAGTGTCCGGACCGATGGTTGCGGCGAGCTGGGCGAACGCGGCCGCGCGCACCCACGAGCCCATCCGCTGGGTCCACTTCGGATGGAGCACGTCCTCCCAGGTGCGCGGCGCCTCCGCGTCCGACACCTTGCGCGTGTTCCACAGCACCACGTACACCGACGCGGTGGTGGCCATCACCAGCGGGCTGGGCGTCATCGCGCGAGGCACGCCCAGGCCGGCCCACTCGACCGGCTCCAGCAGCTTGCGCTCGCCGAGCTGCCAGGTGTGGTCGGCGCCCCCGGTGAGCACGTCGCCGGTGTAGCCGCGCGCCTGGCTCTCCTGGACCGCCCGCACCGCGAGCTCGTTGCCGCCGATCAGCCGCGTCTGCCGGACCCGGACCCCCGGGTGGACCGTGTTGAACGCGGCGATCACCTTGTCGATCTGCTCGGTGGGCGAGCTCTCGTACCAGCTGACCGGCGGCTTGCCGGCGGCGGTCCGGGCGAGGGCCTTCGGGTCGACCGCCGCGCGCGCGGTGGGCAGGTGCAGACCCGAGGTGCCTGCGGCGAGGCCGGCGAGCAGCCTGCGGCGTTGCGGGTGGGCCATGGCGTCTCCTCCTGAGTTCGTGCGCGAGTCTAGTCCCAGACCCCGGGGGCGAGGCAACCGGGCGCTCGCCGCCGCACGCTTTGTCTTTTCGCGCGCCGGCTGGTACAAGCGGACGCAGTCCTCCTCGCCGCCTCCGACCATGCCGCCCCGAGCCCGCACGCCCCCATCCGCCGACGCCCATCGGGTGGTGATCGTGGGCGGCGGCGCGGGCGGCCTCGAGCTTGCCACACGGCTCGGCGACACCCTTGCGCGCCGCGGCCGGGTCCGGGTGACGCTGGTCGACCGCAACCGCACCCACGTCTGGAAGCCGAAGCTGCACGAGATCGCGGCCGGCAGCATGGACCTCGGGCTGCACGCGGTCGGCTACATCGCCCAGGCGCACTGGCACGGCTTCGAGTTCCGCCTGGGCGAGCTGTACGACCTGGACCGCGCGCGGCGCATGGTGCGGCTCAAGGCCTACCGCGACGCCGCCGGGCGCGAGGTGATCCCCGCCTCCGAGGTGCCGTACGACACGCTGGTGCTGTCGGTGGGCAGCCTGTGCAACGACTTCGGCACCCCGGGCGTCGCCGAGCACGCGCTGCGGCTGGAGTCGCAGACCGACGCGAAGGCCTTCCACACCTGGCTGATCGACGCCTGCCTGCGCGCGCAGACCCAGAGCGCGCCGCTGCAGCCGGGCCAGCTGCAGGTTGCGATCATCGGCGCCGGCGCCACCGGCGTGGAACTCGCCGCCGAACTGCACCGTTCGGTGCGCGAGGTCGTGTCCTACGGGCTGAACCGGATCGACCCCACGCGCGACCTGCGGGTGACCGTGATCGAGGCGGCCGACCGCATCCTGCCGGCACTGCCCGAGCGCCTGTCGGCCGCGGCCACCGCGTTGCTTCGCGGCTCCGGGGTGCAGGTGCTCACTTGCGCGCGGGTCGCGGCGGTGAGCGCCGACGGGGTGCGTCTGGAAGACGGCCGCGAGCTGCCGGCCGAGCTGGTGGTCTGGGCCGCGGGGGTCAAGGCGGCCGAGTTCCTGCGCGACCTCGGCGGGCTGGAGACCAACCGGATCAACCAGCTGATGGTGCTGCCCACGCTGCAGACCACCCGCGATCCGGACGTGTTCGCGCTGGGCGACTGCGCCGCCTGCCCGTGGCCGGAGGCCGGCGAGGGGCGCACGCCGTTCGTGCCGCCGCGCGCGCAGGCCGCCCACCAGCAGGCGAGCCACATGCTCGCGCAGATGCGTCTGAGGCTGGCGGGCCGGCCGCTGCGGCCGTACCGGTACCGGGACTTCGGCTCGCTGGTCTCGCTGGGCCGCTACAGCACCGTCGGCAGCATGATGGGCGGGCTGATCGGCGGCAGCATGATGGTCGAGGGCGCGTTCGCCAAGCTCATGTACCTGTCGCTCTACAAGATGCACGAACTCGCGCTGCACGGCTGGCTCAAGGTGAGCCTGGACACGCTCGCCCGCACGATCACCCGGCGCACCGAGCCGCACGTGAAGCTGCACTGAACCGGCGGCCGCGGCGCGCGGCCTCGCGCCGTCGTGAAGCGGGCGGCGCGCTCGGGGCGGCGTGCTCAGGGCGTCATGGTCACCGCGCCGCGGCGAGCCGCGCCGCGCGAGCCCACCGCCGCGAGCGCGGCCGCGGTCACCAGCGCGACACCGCCGGCGGTCACGTGGAACCGGGCGCGGTCGGCCACCGTGTCCAGCCCCACCTGCAGGCCGTCCGGCAGCACGCAGTCCTGATCGACCACCGCCCGGCGCAGCACGACGCCCTGACCGAGCCGCACGCCCGGCAGCAGCAGCGTCGATTCCAGGTCGCAGCCCGGCGAGACCCGTACCCCGGGCGACAGCACCGAGGCCCGCAGGCGGGCGCCGTTCACCACCCGCGGCGCGGCCGATCCGCCGGGATCGCCGCCGCGCCCGGCGAGGGTCGCGCTCGCGCCGAGGATCGGCCACGCCGCGTCGTGCAGGTCGAGCAGCGGGCGTTCGCCGGCGAGGTCCATGTGGGCGTCCCAGTAGGCGTCGATCGTGCCGACGTCCCGCCAGTACGGCGGGTCCTCGGGTGCGCCCACGCTGCTCGCGGCGACGCGGTGCGCGTGCACGAGGCCGCGTGCCACCAGCGCCGGCAGGATGCTGTGCCCGAAGTCGTGCGCCGAGCACGGGTCGAGCGCGTCGGCCCGCAGCGCCGCGGCGAGCGCGTCGACGTCGAACGCGTACACGCCCATGCTGGCGAGCGACCGGTCGGGCCGTCCCGGCATCGCCGGCGGCCGGCTCGGCTTCTCGACGAAGTCGATGACCCGACCGCTCGCGTCCGTGCCGACGATACCGAACGCGCTCGCCTGCGCGCGGGGCACCTCGATGCAGGCCACGGTCGCGGCCGCACCGCTGCGCCGGTGCTCGGCGAGCATGCGCCGGTAGTCCATCCGGTACACGTGGTCACCGGCAAGCACCAGCACCTGACGTGCGCCGGTCGCCCGCAGGCGATCCAGGTGACGGTGCACCGCGTCCGCGGTCCCGGCGTACGGGCCGCCCGGTGCCTGGGGCCCGCCGACCGCGACCTCGAGCGCGGTGCCGCTGCCGGTGCCGCCCACGCGACGCGGCTGCGCGAGGTGCGCGAGCAGGCTGTCGGCCCGGTACTGGGCGAGGACCAGGATCCGGTCGATGCCCGAGTTCAGGCAGTTGTCGATCGTGAAGTCGATCACCCGCAGCTGACCGGCGAACGGCAGCGACGGCTTGCAGCGCCGCTCGGTGAGTGCGCCCAGGCGCTCGCCGCGGCCGCCGGCGAGCACCACCGCGCAGACGTTCGACGCCGCCGGCCCGGACCGGAAGGGGTTCGCTCGTTCCATCGGTGTTCCTCCGCGGGGCTGCGATCGCCGATGCCGTAGTGTCGGCGCCCGCGCCCGCGGGGGGTTTGCGCAGGATCAAGGGTCGGCGAGTCGCGCGCAGGGCCGCCTCGCCTGCGCGGCGGGCCACCGGCCGGCGCCCCCTGCGTGACCTTCGAGGGCGGACGGAACAGCGCCCGCGCGGCCTGCGGCGCCAGCGTTTCGAAGTTGCGCCGTGTCGCCGGGGTCCACTCGTTCCGGTTCGCGTGCAGGCTCCTGGCGAGCGCGAGGGCATCGTTGAGCTCGCGCCGTGCCGGCTCGGTGGGCCGGGCGTTGTACGCGCGGATGGCCTGGCCGAGCTGCCGCACGGCCTCGCTGGCGCGCGCGGCGTGCAGCGGCTGGGCGAGCGCCGAGCGGGCGAGGGTGCGCAGTTCGCCGTAGCGGGCGGCGGTCTCGGCGGGCCAGCGCGCGCCGAGCCGCCGATGCAGCGAGGCGGCGTGGGCGAGCTCGTCGTTGAGGGTGTCGCGCGTGCGCGCCGTGGGGGTGGCCTGGTGCGCGTGCAGCGCCTGGCGCAGCCGCGTGTGGGCCTGCGCCCCGAGCGCGTCCGCCTGCGGGCGGTCCGACGGCGGCGGCCCCGGGGGCGACGGCGTCATGGTGGGTGTCGGCACGGCGGGTCGCGCCGCCTGCGGACCCGAGGAGGGCCACAGCGCCCGCACGAGCGCGCCCATCTCGTGCCGGAACTGCTGCGGCGTGATCTGCCGGTTCGACCGCTGCTCGTCGAGCTCGGCGGCCCGCCGCACGAGGTGGCCCGCCTGCTCGCGCGTGGACACGCTGGGCGGTGTCCACTGCGGGTTCCAGCGCGCGAGCGCGGCGCCGGCGCGCTGCCACTGCCCCAGGCCGATGTCCAGCGGCACCTTGCCCTGCAGCTGCAGCAGCGCGAGCTCGCCGCCGCTGCTGCTGAACAGCGCGCCCGCGGCGACCGCCCCCACCAGGCCCAGGCTGCGCAGCAGGCCCGAGCCCGCCGGCGGCCCGGCGGCGCCAGCCGCCGCGGGCAGCCGCCAGGCACGCTCGAGCATCTTCCGGGCCGACTCCAGGGCGCCGGGCGCAGCCGCCGCGTCCGGGCCGGCCGGGGAGCGCGGCGCAGGGGGTCGAGCGGTTGAGGCAGGTGCTGGGATCGGCATCTCGCACGGGGCGCGGGCGCGGGTGTCGGCGTCCGGGTGGCGGGCAAGCGGCGGACCGGCTCCCGCCCGCGAGGGATCCGGCCGCCCGTGCAACGTCGAGCCGCAGCGTGGCACGGCTTGGATGCTCCGGCGAGTCAGGGTCAACCCCAGCTTGCGCGGCAGGTCAGGTGGAGTTCGAGCTGAAGACGCCGCGGCGAGGCGGCACGACGCATCGGGTGATGAGTCCGCAGGAGTTCATGCAGCGGCTGGCGGCGCGGGTGCCCCGACCGCGGGTGCACCTGATCCCCGGTACCACGGGGTGCTGGCGCCCGATGCGAAGCTGCGCGCACGCGGGGTGCCGCACGAGCCGCTCTCGCACGCACCGGCGGCCACCGAGGCTGCAGCCGCCGGCGAGTGCGAAGTCGAGACCGCGGCGCGTTCGCGCTCGCCAAGGCGACACGCCGCGGCGTTCGGCCCGCACGGCGTCACCGCCGCCACGATCGCGCCCGGCATCGACCGGGCAGGTGCTGCGCGTGAACGGCGGCGAGACCATCGGCTGAACCGGCGGGCCGGCGGGCGGCCGGACTGCCGCAGCTCGGCGGCCCACCGACGCCGGCGGTCCCGTCCCGCCCCGTCCTGCCCGCCCTACGATCCGAGACCCTGCACACCCGGGGCGCCGGCGCCCAGACCGGCGAGGGTGCGGCCGAGCTCGAGCAGCGCTCGCGCACCCAGCGGGAGCTCGCGCTGGCCGCGGCCTTCGAGCGGGCCTACAAGGAGCGCACGAATGCGCTGCCCGCCGGCGATCCCGAGGCAGTGGCGCGCCGGGTGCACGCCGATCTGGGCGGCGTCGCGGCGCTGGGCGTGAGCGAGGACGCGTTCGTCGCACGGGTCGGGAAACCGGGCTGGATCCGCGGCGCCGACGCCGCGGGACGCATCCGTTCCGGCACGGACGCCGCGGGCGGGAGCCGCGGCAGTTCGGGCGGTCCGGTGTTCAGCGGGGACGTGCAGCAGGAGCGGGCGCGTACCACGACGCTACTGCGGGAGCGGGGCAATCCCGCGCATCTGCGCCTGGGGCCCCATGGATCGCAGGGGCAGCACGTGCTGCTGATCGATCGAGATGCGCTGATCCCCGAGGCACGGGATGCTCTGGCTCGGGTTGAGAGCGAAGTCGGATCCGCCGCCATGGTGCGTCTCTTCGACGCGATGTTGCTCGGCCACCGCACCGACGATCGATATCGCGGCGATCCAGGTCTGGCCGGCCTGATAGCAGCGTGGCGCGACGAGCGGGGTACCGAGCTGTTGGGCGGCCGCACGATGCTGGACCTGCACGCCCTGCTGGCGAATCTGTCCGATCCCGACCAGCTGCACGACGGCGAACACCTCGTCGGTTTCGCCACCGGGCCCGGTCGTGGCGTGTATCCGACGACATCGGCTGGCGAGGCGCTCGTGCAGTTCATGGGCGGCAGCCGGAGTGACAACGGCTACGTCGATGCCATGCGCGCTGCCGAGGCCCGCGGTGAGCCGCTCGATGCATCGCCCGAGGTCCAGAGAGAGTTGCGTGCGCGTCTCGCCCAATTCGCAGACGGTCTGGGCGACATGAACTGCGTGCCTCCGGAGGTCAGGCAGTCCATGCCGCGCCGAGCCGACTTTCACGATGCGGTGGCGCGCCTCGAGGCGTACAAGCTCGCGTTGGCACGAGGTGGTCTGGAATGGCGCGGTATCGAAATCACCAAGACCGGGTGGGCAGCGGTCGTCGCGCGGTTCCCGTCCTTGAGCCGCATCGACTTCGCTGAGGCCTATCCGCGCGCGTACAGGGACATGCTCGGCGTTCTGCAGCGGATCGACCCGGCGGGCGGGCCCGGCCACCTCGGCCCCGTTCCCTGAGCCCCCTGGCCCGGCGCAAGCGGCAGGTCGGATGTTCGGCCGCTGCACGCCACGGGGCGGGTGCCCGCGTGGGCCCCCGCCTCTCAGGCGGCGAACTCGTGCCCCGCCTCGCGCGTCGTGCTGCGCGGCGGCGGCTGCGGACATGGATTCGCGAGGAACGCGGCGTGTTGATGCCGCACCGACTTGCCCACAGCGCCGGCCGTTCGTCGCGGGCGACGATCGCCGCCGTGGACAAGTCGACGCGCGCCTCGCACACGGAATCTCGGACAGCCCCCGCGCGCGCAGGCCAGCATTCATCAACGCACCATCAACCCGATCATCTACGCCCAGATCTCGTTGTCGTTCTCGACGCTCGAGGGGCTGGACCGGGCGATCTCCACGCTGGCCCTCGAACTGCGTGACGTGCCCCGACCCGCGCTGTTCCTGGCGGCAAAGGCTTTCCTGCAGTACCGGCGACGCGGGGGCAGCACGTCGCAGGTCGTGCCCGATTTCTTCATTGGTGCACATGCGACCGTGGCAGGCTGGCCCCTGCTGACCCGGGATGCCCGCCGGTTCAACACGTACTTCCCGTCGCTGGACGTGATCGCCCCCTGAAGCCACGGCCGATGCCGATGCCGCCAGCAATCAGATCGGCAGCGCGACCCCGATCCCGCTGGCCGCGCCGATGCCGGGCAGCCCGCCGCAGCCAGCGTGTCCCGTTCAGCTGAGATCGGATGTCGCGGTGGGTGAAGCCGTACAGGCCGGGCTCACCGTCCAGCAGGCTCTTGAAGACTTCAGCCAGCGGTTGCTAGAGTCCGCGCGGCACCTTCGACACGCGTTCGCCTTGACCCATAGCAGAGTTCCGAAGAAGGAATGGTTCATGCGCATCAGACCCCACATCCCCTTCCTCGCCGTTGTGCTGGTCGCAGCAACCCCTGCGTTCGCGCAGGCCAGCAACTTCAATGCCTGTCCGTTCAAGCCTGCCGAACTGCAGGCCGCGTTCGGCGTGAGTTTCGCTGAAGGCAAGGCCGGCCCGCCGCTGAACGCCGGTACGCTCACCATGCACTCCTGCCGCTACGAGTCCAAGGACTACTCCGTGCGCGTGGAATCGCAGGTGTATCAGAATCCGGCCGATGCCAGGAAGGCAGCCATGATCGGCGCAGGCAAGAGGGTGCCCATTCCCAATGACCCCGACGGCGCCGCATACCAGGAAGGCCAGGGGGACCTCACCGATCCCGCCGTTCACTACTCACGCGGCAACGTGGCGATGCATCTACGCATCATGGGTCTCTACTACAAGGAGGCGAGCAAGAAGGATCAGGAATTGCTCGTCATGCGCGAGAAGCTGGCGAAGTTGCGGCGCGTCCCCTAGCGACCGGCTGCTCACCGGATCGACGCTGCCCCGATCACGCCCTTGCGGTCTGCGACATCCGGCGCGCGCCGAATGACGGGCAGAAGCCCCGGCGCCTGCAACTGAACGCCAGCAGCGTGTCGTGGCCGTACTCGCTTCGGCACCAAGGAGGTCTTCACGCCTGCCGCTGCACGCCACGGGCCGGGTGCCCTCGCGCGAGCACCCGCCACTCGGGCGGCGACTCGTGCCCCGCCTCGCGCCAGCTCGCGGCGCTGGTGGTCGACGCCCGTCGCGTATCGCCCGCGCCGGATCTCAGGCCGGTGTTGCGGCCTCCGGATGGAGTGCCGGAAACAGGAACTGCAACGCGTCGAGCGGCAGGCCGAGGCGCACCGGACCCAGCGGGCTATCGCTCACCAGCAGACCGGAGCGGAGGAGATGGGCGAGCAGCGAGCGGGCCGTACGTTCTCCCAGTCCGGTGAGCTGCCGGAATTCGCCCCGCTCCATCGGCCCCGACGCGAATGCGTAGTGGAGCGGCAGGACCGCCGCCATCCGCATGCCCTCCTCGCCCTTGGATCGCTGCGCGACGCGTAGTCGCACTGCTCGGCGACCCGGTCGATCGGCGGCCGTCGATCAGCCCCGCGTGGCCGAGCACGAAGGCGCCCGAGCAGATCGTCAGCGCGCGCGCACACGCGGCGTCGACGAAGCGACGCGGGATGCGGTCGGCCAGGCCGACGATCCCCCAGAGCTTGCGCTGTCCGACGCGTCCTTCGACCGTGAACGGCAGCTCGCACAGGCGCTGCGCGGCGGGGCCGATCTCGCGGGCACGGGCGAGGATCGCACGGGTCTCGCGCGACGGGTTGAACAGCCGCTCGGCCGCGGGCAGCACGACCGTGCCGGGACGCTCGACGCGCAGGTGCGTGCACAGCAGCGCCTTGGTCACGAGCTCGCGAGTCTCGAGGTGTCGCTCGAAGATGCCCACCAGTACCTTGGCGCCGGTGCGAGCCGGGCGCGCGGCGTAGCTGCTGTGGTCGACGAGCACGCAGGTGTCGTCGCAGACGGTGCGCTCGTGCTCGGTGAAGAACTGCATGAACGTGGCGGGCAGCCCGAGCAGATGCGGGCGCTCCTCCTCGGACATCGCCTGCACCTGGCGGCGGGTGTTGCCGTGGATGCGCGGCGCGGCCCACTTGGTCTCCCAGTGCTCGAGGAAGTCGTTGTGCGCCTCGATGCTCTCGAAGCGCCGGCCCTTGAGCGCGGTCGCCTGGGTGTGTCCGATCGCGTTCTCGACGGATCCCTTGCGATTGGGGTCAGCGACGCGAGCCGGGTCGGCCACCACGCCGTAATGCGCCAGCGTGGCCGCGTACACAGGGTTCAGTTCGGGCTCGTAGAGATCGGGCTTGACGACGCCCTCCTTGAGGTTATCGAGCACGACGTACCGGCACGCGCCGCCGAAGTAGCGCCACGCTTGCTCGTGGAGCCGCGCCCAGGTCTGCTGGTCGCTGCGCCAGAGCACGCGCCGGAAGCTGCGCCGCGAGTAGCGCAGCGTCATCA
>Ga0169931_10006404_pt1 | contig 17765 bp, 15 predicted proteins | sample Kivu_15m_20L_FD_129675 | JGI IMG/M metagenome (GOLD analysis project Ga0169931, IMG submission 129675) | Freshwater microbial communities from Lake Kivu, Western Province, Rwanda to study Microbial Dark Matter (Phase II) - Kivu_15m_20L... | ecosystem: Environmental > Aquatic > Freshwater > Lake...
AACCTTAAGGCCATCAATCAAACATAAGACTATATACATTCTTCACCTATAAAGAAACTAGAGGACTCATCGAGAGTGCCATAGACATACAAATATGAAGGAAAAGGAAGAGATATATTGTAAAAAGCTCACAGGGAAAGAATATTTTTTGCACAATCTGAACGCCAAAAGAGTGCACAGACCATGGCAAGTATTGAAGACATCTTGAGCACGATAAGGAAAGCACTTCAGCAATGATTTTTATACAATCTTTGTTTAATTGTATTGAAAATAGGTAAATATCTATACAATACTTCATATTAATAGCTGAGTTGAATTTACTATGATACTTATGTATTGAGTTTCAGATCATGCTACTTTCTTACTAAGAAGTTCCCTAGCCTCTCCATCGTACTCGTCATAGTATATGCTAGATGTGAGTCCATACTGAAGAGTCCATAAAGTTCCCAAAAAAACTGCAGGAACTACTACAATTCCTTTCATCAATGGAGCCACAAAAGGAAGACCTGAATGTTATTATTGTTACCGAAGAAGGCCTTTTTCATATCCCAGAAAATTCTCATTTATCAACTAATTATTATTATCATACAAATACAACACCATTCTTAACCAAAAATCAAACAAAAACAAAAAAAATGTAAGTAAAAAATGTACAATGAATGCGAGTATGATTCGTTATTGTTAACTTTAAAATGAATTTTAAAGCAATCGTAGCCAAAATCAAAGACGAATTCCACGACAAACTTAAAACTCAAAACACCAACGAACTGCCAATCTAAGTATCTTTTCCCTTATAAAGGTAGTGAGTCAAATGTTGTTTAAATATCTGTAAGGCGAGCCGAGCACGCATAGACAACTTTTGATCAAAGGCACAGGTAGGGCCAGGATCGATTGGGATTAGTTGTTGCAATATTTGCAGGAAGATCTGGCAGTGGAAGAAGAAGTCAAGAAGATCTAGCATTCGCCTAAATCTGCTACTTAAATTCTTGATAGACGGACTAATTAATACCATAAACTGATGCAGTATGTTCGACAGAAAGAAACCAATACGATATAAAGTATTTCAAAGCTGCCTGATCAGGTGATAGGTAGTGGTCATGCAATAGTTTGCTTGGCCCGTTAGATGGTCATATATAACTACCGGAACGGTTAGATCGTACAAAAAATATAGTTCAAATACTCGAATATGAAAGAAAAACTAGTGCAGAGATAGAGATAGCGACAAAGGAAGTAAACCAAAAAAATAGTAGATGCAATATAGATAGAGTTGGAAGATAAAGTGGAAGATATAATTAATAATAGTTAATTCATATAGAAAAGAAAAGAAGCAGGGTCTAAGCTGTCACATTACTTGACTAATAACATCAAGAGTAGTATGAGAGGGTCATCTGTGGGTAGTTAAAAATCAAATTAAAGAGGCAAATTTAGAAGATTGGGGTATGAATCATAGTAAAAGAAAAAAGCAAAATCAAATATAATCAAAATAAAGAGATAAGACGCAAGGAAAGTATTTTCCTTCTTTTCGCAAGCCACGCTAGCCAATAGCATCACTATAGCACAGGCTTTCACTTAAGCAAATAAAGCATAGGCTGCTAATATATAGCTAGATAGAGGTGTGTTGGTCAAACAAAACAGTTAGAAGTCATAGAAACAAAGCTCAGTCATTCCTAACCGTAATTTTAGGAAATAGCTTGATGCGATGCGAAGCACTAAAAGGTAGCTGAATAGATTCAATGTCAGCAAAAGTTTAAATAGTGGATTGAATCTCAGTGTCAATTAAAATAAATTATAACTCAGAAGTAGTGCATCTTCCTTGAAAAAGACATCAAAAAATCAAACATAGTTATCTCTATTTGGTCAAAATAAAAAAAGTTATCAAGTCGATACCCTTTCAATAGACAAAATACTCGAGATAGTATGTTTTGATCTTTTCTAGTAATACTTGTTAGTTTCTCTTTTCAACTGCTAAGTCAGACTATTCTAATTCAGACAAACAATCTCAGCTATACAGAACTAACTGAAATTCTAAAAAACTTTCAGCGATGTGGTTTCTTTTGCCAAGTTGTACCGTAGCAGACAATCTAATCAACTCAAAATTGTAGTTTTGGTAAGCAAATAAAGCAAAGCAGAAATACAAGTGTTCTATCTTGACAGTCATTTGCATATCAAAAATAAATCTTTTGGTCAGTAGTTTGATTTTTCAGCCAAAGCTGTTTCTTGTCTTCCTTTCGGGGTTGTACTCTTCAACTAGCTGGGAAATTTCGCAATTTTGCAACTAAATAGTGTAACAACTGATACCTCTGAGACACTTTTATTTAACAAACAATTTATAAATAGCGAACTCAATTACAGAATTAATATAACTGCTGTATGTTGCCCCTCGAATGCCATTTCTTTCTACCTTGGATGTTCTCACGGATACGTGTATCAATTCGATAAATTTCTCAAAAAAATAACATATCAAAAGCGAGTCATGATCTTTCCTATAATCAGCATGTGCTTGATCAAACAATAAAAATAGGTTTTGATCTTGTATCGCAACGGTAACATGGCGATAGTAAGTGCAACCAGACTTGAATAAATTTTTGTGTATCATTCGTATAGAGAGATACTGCCTTAGTCAAGACTGATGTTGGGAGATTAAGATGTCTTTTATGTATATACTAAAAGAAAAGTAGTTGCGTATTGTTTGAGTTAAAACTAGTAAAAACGGTTCAATAATGCTAAACCTTTCAAGGTGCTCAACTCGAGAATGAAACTCAAACAAAGGCATCATACTAGACAACTGTAAAACTAAAAAAGGAAGGTTATTAAGACTCTGATGGGTCAGGGAGGCAAAGGTGATTTTTTGGCAATTTTTTACTAAAATGGAGAAATATCGTTCATTAATAATGAGCTGGAATATATTGGTTCATACTTCTATCATAATATTTTGAGCGTAATAGGGGTATCTTGCAACTAGCTTCATCAATTTGTGGCTTTGACATTAGACAACAATACTATTTTGGTTGTAAATTTGTATAATCAAACCTCACTTTTCACTCTTAAACAACCCTTTGAGATATAAAATGAGCCTTACTAGTCGCTAAAAAGTTTTGAAACATTCACTATTAGACTAGTTACATTTATGGATCCTTCGAGCACCGACCTGCTAGTAACAGTTATAACCTAAGACTATTCTATCTACCACTTCACTTAAAAAGGCAAGATGGTGTTGAAATCAAGCATAGATGAAAGCTACAGGGATCATTCTGGCAAGATCAGTATGGTATATCTGGGTTAGTAACTTATAATGAGCTAGAAGGATTCGATTTTAGTGTTGCATCGTAAATCATACAAAAGAAAGTGTGTGATCAAAGTTACCTAAGCAAGTATAACAAAAATACGCAAAATAAGAGATTCTAACTTCAATTTATGTGTTTTGGATAGTCTATATAGGATTTATGCAGTAAATATTAATTCTAAACGAATATAGCTGATACATAAATACAAAGACGGAAACATATACTAGGGTTGTATATTCAATTAGTTCGTTTTACTCAAATTCTATTAAAATAAATGCAGATTTGATATTGTGGGCAGTAAAGATGTGAAGTAGACTTTGCAGATGGGTCAGGAAAGAGATTTGATTGCCTTGATTGATAAGAATGTATTGAGGATAAGTAAGATATCGGGCAAAATAGTCAAGTATAACAATCTTACGAAAGATTTTGATACTGTTCATATATGATTTTATTTGTTTAGATCAAAGATCTTGAGCAGCTACGGCCTAGGGAGCATCGTCTTGCTTTTGTTCTTATTACTGTTCACCTTAATCATTCGTTTCTACGTTTGGATCTTCATCTTGAGTGTTTTCAGCGACATTCGCAGCTGGTTCTTCAAGGGCTTGTTCAGCAGCTTATTAAGCTCCTGAGTTCTAGTCTTGAGCTTGTTCTGATTGTTAGGTGGCAGCTGGATTGGACTACTAGTTGTCTTAGGGTGATGCGTTTTATTGTGACTAGTGGGCTTGTGATGATTCAGGTGTCGCATCAGCTGCCTATTGCTGAGGTTCTACAGGAGTAGGTGTGACCTAAGGTACGGCTTATTCTTAAGTTTTAGGCGATTAAGGCTAAGCTGCTTAAGTCTTTGCTTTCTTTCCTTTTGATTTTGTTTTTTAAGATTTGTTGGTTTAAACAGGAGCAGATTATACAAACTTATGCTATTATTTAACTTATTTAGTTGATTAAGCTTTCTCAGACTTAGATTTAGATTTTTTATCTTTAGATTGTTTAGTTTCTTACTTTTTAGACTAACTCTACTTAGATGCTTTAGCTTCTTTCTTAGTGGCAGTCTCCTAAACAACTTTTTCTTATTTCTTTGAATCTTTTGTAGATTTATCTTCTTTTTTTGTTTATTTAGGGGTTTCTGTTTTTGTTTATTTAGGGGTTTCTGCTTTTGTTTATTTGGTAGATTTTTTAGCTTTTTCTGATTTCTCTTCTGTTGATTTAACAGTTTCCTTTGTGGCCTATACCTTTTGCTACTTTTCAACCTTTTCTTTGGTTGACTTTACAGTCTCCTTCACTGCCTACTTTGTTTACTATTTTTCAGTCTTTTCTTCTTTTTCTTCTTTTTTATTTTTCTTTTACTCTTTTTTAGTCTCAGTTTTCTACTATTTTGAGTTATCTTATTTGTTTTTCTTGGTTGACTTTTAAGATTTGCCGCTTTTAGGTTCTGATTGAGCTTTTGTTTAGCTCTGAGTATCTGGAGCCGGTGGAGTAGAGGTTTCTTTCACGGGCTATTAAGTTTTAACCTAAGATGCTGGAGTGCTTGCTGCTTATACTTTGGTAGGATTATTTTCTTTTGTTGATGATTTCCTTTTTTAAGTTTTAGCTTCAACTTTTTCTTCTTTTGCCTTGGCGGGTTAAGCTTTCTAGATCTTTTGATTTTTCTTTGTTTTTTACTATTTAATCTCTTTCTTCTATTCGGGCTTAGCCTCCTCTTTTTGTTCACTTTGCTTAGTCTTTTTGTTATCTTCAGCTTTCTTTTATTGTTTTTTCTATTTTTTAGCTTCCTTTTCAACTTTAGGCAAAACAGCAACTTTCTCTGATTTTTCAACTTTGGGTAGAACAGTTGCTTTCTCTTATGCTTTAGGAGCAGTCTATTTTTTGACATTTTTAACCTTCTTTTCTTTTTCTGCTTATTTCTTCACTTATTCTTTAGTTGCGGCCTATGTCTTGACCTTCTTTTATTAGGTCTTCACTTTGACTTATCGAGTTTTTTCCTTCACTGGCTATGCCTCTTTTTTCTCAGATTTCTTCGTCTCTTTAGGTTTGTCATCAGATTTATCCTTCGAACTTTCTTTCACTGTCTTTTTCTTTTGGTTTTTAGTCTCACTCCCTTTCTCCTACGACTTCTTGTCCTTTTTACTCTTTACTTACTTTTTAACCTCAGCCGAAGATTTTGATTTCTTGCTTTATTCCTGAACTTTAGCCTGTTTTTTACCTTCTTTCTTGTTAGATTCCTTAGTAGATGTTTAAGGCTCTGCCACAGATACTTCCTCAACTACACTTTCCTCGACTCTTGATACGGACTTGCTTGCTATGTTGCGCTGATAGTTGCCATAGGCAAGAAAAGCGATGACTAGACAAGCTACGAAGATCAAAGCGATTCTCCTGACTGCCATTTGTTTAAGGTTATAAATATCTTATTTATCAAATTAAAATCAATAAAATATCCATTAAACATAACCTTTAGTACTCATTAAATATATGTTTTTACAGCATTTTAGGGTTTATTGTTGATCATAGATCGTTGAAGTATTCTTTGGATTTGACTTGGTCAGGAATGATAGTTTTTGATCCTGGTTTCCATCCAGCGGGGCACACTACGCCATGTTCATCAGCATGTTGGAATGCTTGGATTGTTCTGAGGGTCTCATCAACGTTTCTACCGACTTGTTCATCGTTGATGGTAATCGATCTGATTTTTCCTTTTCCATCGATGATGAAGAGACCTCTCAAAGTTGCTCCGTTCAATCCATCGTTAGCATCTTAGACTAGAACTTCATATGATCTAGCGATGTCTTTGGTGATATCAGCAACTAAAGGGATATCGAGATCACCTAGACCTCCGTTATTTCTTGGTGTTTTTTTCCAAGCAAGATGTGAGAAGTGTGAGTCAACCGAAATGGCAAGAACTTAAGCTCCAATTTCTGTATTTTTATATGATTACTTCTGAAAGCACTTGCCTTTTCGGCGTAGCTGATGATCTCGGTGGGGCAGACGTAGGTGAAATCGAAGGGATAGAATAAAAGTACGACGTATTTGCCGAGGTAGTCGCGGAGATTGATGGTTGCGAAGGAGTTGTCAGGGAGGACTGCTTGAGCTGTGAAGGCAGGGGCTTGCTGACGTGGAGCCAGGGAGAGGGCTAAGACTGCCAGAGTGAGAGTGATAAGATATTTCATGATTATAGTATGAATCATAGTATTTGATTGATAGTGTTGTGTTGTAGTTATGGGCGTGAGGAAGGGAGTGATTGGATGGGTCGTGTAGATCAATGGTAGATCGCAAGATTACGGGTCTTGAGGTTGCGGGTTCAAGTCCCGTCACGATCACTTTTTTATTTATTTTTACATATTTCATTCATATATCATCAACACAATACATCTTTCATCTCTATATAAAGAAAATAAAGACTTTTTTATAACGAAAATTCTTAAGATTAACAAAAATACATCGTTTTTATCACTTGTTTCTTTTGAGCATACTAGCCATTCTCATCCAGACTAGCCCAAACACAACCAAACAAAGAATTTGCAACAAAGTAGTTACTTTATTCTTCGACATCAATTCTTCAATCTTTACGTCCAATACGTCACCTTCTTACCTACTTTGTTTTGCAAACTGCCTGGTCCTTACCATACTCCTCTTGATAGATTGAACAGTCAGATCCAACTATACCATCTAATGCGATTATACCAAAGGAAGACTCACATCCGACTCATCATACATGATCGGATTGAGTCTTTAGCCGATGAAGAGGTCGACTAGTAGATCTGGATTGTTGTTTTATTCAAAATCAATACAAATCTCGTATTTTCCTTGGTATTATGTATGGTGGCTTGTATGTTTGACCACGTAGGGTTATCGCTATCTCATTTTCTGACAAAAATGCATACCAGAATATATGTGCTCATGCACTGTAGTCAAATCTTATGAAACGATGTTGACGTTAAAACTGACCTGGCAGATACTTGCCCCTTTGCTTTGAAATCCAAGTCGAGCTTAAAGAGTCTAGATGAAATGATATGTACTTTATCTGGGGAAAACTAAGCGTAGAGACATTTTTTGTATGCACCTGCTGGTACTTGTATTACTATGCTGAGAGTTGTTGCCAGTAGACACAGAATTGAAATTGATTTGGCAGTATTCATAATGTTATAAATCACATCAATCACTGCACTGTCTTTAAATAAAAAAAAATAAGAAATACAATTAGATTGATTTGTTTCTTTTGCTTGTCTTTTTGCATCGTCGGATTCAAATAATATTACAATTGATCCAAAAATGCAACAAATTTCACTGAAACTCAACGTCAATATTAAAAAAATCAACCTTATGGTCAGGTTTTCCTGCTCAGTTACCTGTAGTCTCAAAGTGGGTAGCTATGGTGTCACATAGATAAAGATTAGCTACCGTTTCAAGGTGAGGTTCCTTTGAAGAATGGTCAAGCACCTTTCGATAAGAAAATTTCGCATAGTTTCATTGTGCAAAACGACCCAAACAAAGGTAGCTTGTCTGAGCAGAAAAAAGTACATTTATATAAAAAAAGATCATGATAGTCGCATACCTTAATTCTGCCAAAGGCCGCATCCCAGCAGGCAACGCTAGCATAAACTTGGACAGATTGACAAATTAACCCTCAAACTATCTATTACCAATCTAAAAATGTCCTGACAAGAACGCATCTATATAGGCTGTATTAAGTTACCAGGTGGTCAACCAGTTCGAAATAGCTTTGGGGGAGTCACCTACTATAATAAACATAAAGAAACCTGTGACTCCGGGTAGAAGCAAAGATTATGTGTCTAAGGCTGCGATGGTGGCCAGTCAAATACCTAAGAGCAATTCTAAGGCCATAAAGACGTAGTCACCTTAGTTGATTCCTAGCAGTTAGGAGCTTAATATCAGGCTGTATCACTCGAAAGCGATATCACCAAAATCTTCAGTATCAGTTAAGAGAAGCTACGATGAGGATATCAAAGATAGTGTAGGGGACAGTGTGAGGGATAGTGTGAGGGATAGCATGACTTATAGACCTTAGATCGACTATTAGCTCAAAAATAGAAACAACTAATTGTAGCGTTAAGTGAAAAATTTACAGAGAAGACTATAAGGGCAATCTCATGATCTGAAGGAAGCTGTCACTGTTCGTGACATGCTTTAGAAGAAATACAGATAGGCTGACATGGAGTTGAAACTTTTAAAAGAAAAATACGAAGAATCGCAGAATAACTATTCACATTTTTTAAAAAGAAGTTAGGTAAAAGATATTGGAGTGAAGGATCAAGTAAGATTGCTCGGTGACAGACTGGCTTTGGCTGAGGGGGAGAAACAGAGGATGATGTACGAACAAAATTAAAGCCTAAGTCAATTTTAGGAAAGATAGAAAGCGTTGAGGTCATCACTAAAGGAAAAAGAAAGGCAATTTATCGAAGAAAAGACGAAATTGAATAAAAATATTGACCAGTTAATGAGATAAAGCTAGAAGGCCAAGGCTGCAGTTATTTTATTGTAAAGTCAGAAAGGATAGCTAGAGGTGAGTCTGGCTTCAAACAAAAACAAAGTTGCTATACTCGACGATAAGCTGAACTAATCATAAGCTATTAGGATACAGTTTAAGTAGCAACTTTAAGGCTAGAGACTCAAAAGAGAGGGCTTATAGTAGAGCCTTCACGAACATACAGGTCTATAGGACGAAAAGAAGAAACTTAGAAAGCGAATAGCAGATCAATAGCATTAAATATCAAAACAAATCAAGCATATAACTTCAGTTGATGCCAATTTGCAAAGGACTACGGCGAGAGCTGAGTAGGCAGAAAGAGTTCTTAAGGAAAAAACTGCTTTTCTGAAGAATCTTATGAGAGATCATTAAGCGTTAGTCAAGGAGTCGTAGGGTTTCAAGAGAAACGGATAGGAAAGACTGAGATAGATCGAATAGTTGAAAATGCATTTGAACAGTTAGAAAGCTAAGAATGGGTCACAAATAGATGAGTTGCGAGCATAAAACAGACAGTATTATGAATAGCTGACCTTTTTAAGGAGCTAATTATAAGCAAAAATATTGTAAATAAGCACAAGAGATCTAGATTTGTAGCATCTGGAATAAGCATGTCGATAAGCTGGTTCAAAAATGATACTTTTAGATGCACAGCTGGCATAACTATCCAAAAATACAACAGCTCTATAGCTATAGAACAAATCTTTATTGTAGCAAAGAAACAATTCTACAAGTTCTATCAGCTAGCTCAAAGCATCAATACACGCTGAAAGATAGTAAAGAGAAAAGATAGAAAAACATCTGATGGAGTAGCTTTACAGAAAAGGGCAGGTCATATAGTAAAATTAACGAAAATTAGATAGTATTAAATTGAACAATAACAGTCTAGAGGAGAGAATTCTTTTCTAGACAAACTTGCTTAATCAGAAGCTCAAACAAAATTAACAATAACTCATTAGTAAGAGAAACTAGCTGAATAAGACACGAGACATGCTAGCTTTGTTGTAGTAGCAAAGAACCTAAAACTTGGGGCGTCTGGATGAGTTATAGCACAGCAACAGAATAAAAGATAGCTAGATTATATTTTTAAAAGATACTGTGGCTAGATCTCATGCTGAAATAAACTCAGCTTCAGGTACTAATGCCAAACTCACTCAATAGATAGGTTAATTAAAAGCTTAGAAGTAGGCTTTGATGGAACAAGTTATAACATTGTAGACTAAAATTTAGTAAGGGTAGTTTATGAACAAGTAGGCTGAGGTCGCATTCTAGCAATAAAAAACCAAAATCAAAAAACAATTTTTGTCATTTATCAAACTAATTAATGGCAAAGTCATAGATTTTGCTGTCTAAAATAAAGAAGAATAAATTTCAAAAGCCATCAAGACGGCTATTCAGACAAACAATAAAGAAATCGTAGCAAAAGATAGAACTTTAACCAATCTATAGAAAGAAATATAAAAAATTAATGCCAAAAACAAATACTTGTAACAGAATTTAGATGATCTAGATGTAGCTTTGAAGGAAGAAAGAGCTAATAACTAAAAACTCACTCAGAACAGCGGGCAGAATTAAACTCAGCTGAAAAAGTAGATAGAAACTATCAATCATAGAAACAAACAGCTAGGCGACGAGATCGTGCAACTCAAAAGTAATCATCTTTAACTAAATTCCCAGCTAGCTAATAGCAAGAAGTAGATTTAAGCGAATCTTAAGAAAATTGTTTTTCTTTAAAAATAAATAGCAAGAGCTAACGATTCCCTTTAGAATCAACAAAATACATATGCAAGTAGTGCATCTAAGGCCATCTAGAAGTATAAGAGTTAGCTTGACTCTCTGACTGACAAAATAACCGACCTCACCGATCGAATCAGGGTCTAACAAGACTAGAAAAGCGCACTTAACAAGTAGTTGGTTCAACTTAAAAAATAATATGAAGGCTACCAGAGGCGAAGTTAGGGTTAATCAAGAAAAGACGGAGGGTAAATATAACGATTAAGATAACAAGTCAGCAAATACATTAACGACATATAACATAGAGCACTTGTCTAAAAATAGATGAGATAAGGATTATAGCAAGCAAAAAAAGATAAAAAATCATATCTTTAGACATAGGCGTAACTCTAAATACTAATAACCGATCTGCATTCAAAAAACACATAGGCCTAGGCAAAAATAGCAACACTTTAGTAGCTAATATTACTGCACTAGAAAAGCCAATCAGTTAAGTAGACATATCTTGACCCAATGAACTAACATTTGCACACTCTGAAAACAAATCTAAACTAGTATACACGCGTGAGTGACATCTTCGAATCGAGTAAGAACAAATTGATCAAAATGACATCGAGTAAAGCCTAGATGGTCAGTGGTAGATTCATAGGGTAGAGTGTCAAATAAATGGGGCTGGCTTTTAACAAATTGAAAGCTAAAATAATAGGAAGAAAAGATTTGACATAGGGTGCTAGAAATACCTTTATATAATAGATGAAAGGAGTCGATTTAGCGTTAGATAGGGTTTTGAGGGGTTAGAAATGATCAATATTTATTGAGTTAGTCCTAGTATATACATTTGCAGAGTTTCATTTGAAAGTATTATTAAAAGAGTGCATTTCCCCATAACTGATGATAAATCCTTACAGTCGCAGCACAGACAACCTGCTTTTTCGCAAAAACTACCATCTAATAAACAAACCATAACAACCACCCCTACCATCTCAGCCTGCATCTTCTCTCTCTGCCTCTAAAGTATAATTTGCAAGTCTTCGTAATCCTTTTTTGGGTCCAACTCCCACCTTTCAAACCAATAATACGTATCAGAGTACAAATACATATCAAACTACAACATTCACACCGTTCACACCGATGAACTAAAGTAGAGCACTTTCGATGAATAGTCGAGTGGGTAGCAGTCTGGGTACTAAAAATAATTTGGGAAGGAGTAGATTGATCGACTAGCATGATGGATGGAAGAGAGATTTATAAAATTAGGAGAGAAAACGATTGCAAATGTACGGAGCTTAAGGACTACGATACAATTCTTATGGAGGGTTCAAGGGGTACGAGTATTCTAAGACTTTTTAAACAAAAACGACTGATACCAACAAAATCAATAAATTGAGTCACGACTACTACGGGTTAGATGACGACTACTCGCAACCTATCAAAGTGAAGCCACCTGTGATTAAAAATTAAATAGGAAGACATGACAGTTTCAGAGATTAAAGAGATAAAAGAGGTCTAGGCGATTCTAGAGACAGAGCGATGATGGGAAGCTACTAAAACGACTACAAAACCAGATAGTAAGGGTATAGACCTAAGCTAAAATAATCAAAATAGATTTTTGATCAGATGGACTAAGACTAAGTCTAGAAGAAAGTATCAAAAAGAAACAAAGTTAGATTTGTCAACTAGTAGTAGATACATGTACCATAGATGCGTAAATAGACCTAGTAGGACATGTTCGCAGGATCGAACTATGTACCCGAGCATGTCGACAAAGCGATGCGACATAATTCTTATGTGAATATTGATGAGGATGATATGGTGAATAGTAATCCTAGAAATTTTATGTTGGATAGCAAACCTAGACCTTTTGCGATGGTTTAAAGCAAACCGAGCCCATACATGCACTAGTCTAAACATTATTAGGAAGATGAATTTTTGTATAAAAAGAGACCTTCGATATAGTACGATATGGGAGAGTAACGGCGAGGTGGAGGTGGATCTCATCCTGATACTGTGTCGTTACAGGGTCAGATTTACTATCGAATTTAAGTGTGATTCTTTATTATATTGTGTACAATTCTTCTATATTATACATATTTATGCTATTAGGTTGTTGCTTTTTATCATTTTCTAAATGCAGAAATTCCATCTTAGGGAAGAATAGTGCGGAGAACACCTCGACATAATCGAAAAACGATGGGGGCAAATCGAAGACGCTATATACATAGAACGCATGGAGAGGGTTTAAGACTTAGATAATCTGAACCATAGATTAGAAGAAAGACAGGGTATAGCTTCACATCTATAACATGCTAAAGCTACAGTAAAAATGCATTGAAGTAGGTTATGGGCGGCAATTTGGGGCAGTTGCAAAGTGAGGCTGAAGAAATTGAAAGAAGGTTAAGGGAGATATAATCAAGATCGCCCATGTTTATAGAAGAACACAGAACTTATAAAGAGTAATGGTTGGGAAAGTACAATCGTTAAGGAGAGACTTTTTGTAGAGATCTAAGCGAATGCTCTAAGCAAAAATTAGCAGAAATAACTAATAAGTTCGATAGTTGTGGAGAGAAATCACTATTTGCAACGATATAGACATCAAGACGACTGAGATAATAAATAAGCAAAGATATCTAGTATATGTAAGCATAAAAACAGCGACAAAGTGATCTGTTGGGTCAGATGGACTAAAAAGTGAACAGTTAAATGGATAGACTGACACAGTTGATGAGGGAGAGCGCATGTGCTAGAAGTGGAGCTTAGAATAAGTTGCAAATAATGATATGCGAGTTGCAGGCTGAGCTCAAGCACATGATTGATTTTTAGAGCAAGTAAGGAGAAATGACCTACGATTGTTTGTTGAAACTTATATAGGACAGCTGCGGAAAGATCCAATAAGCACATCTCAGATGATGCATGATACACATCTACTTTATATTAAAGAATACTAAATATAATCAAAAATGAATGAATAATGGTTCTCTATCACATTTCCACCAGGGTAATCGTATTTCCATGCTTCATGATGACATTGTGGTTAAGATACTCGGTCACTGTATCTTGAAGCTCATCTTCGGTAAAGCCTCGACTCAAAACTCGTTTTCGCAGGGTGTCCAGTTCAACGCTATAGGCCTAGGAGTACTTGCACTGCTCTTTCATTATCTCGAAGATCTTTGATATGTAGTCGTGCTGAGGTTTTCGTTCTTATTTCTATATGCCTAGGTTGCGTTGACTCTCCTAGAGGATATCAAGGCATTCGATGATATCATGGCGACTCACTTCATCTGAAAATCTTAGTCTTGCCTGTATAAAAACATGAATACTCTAGCCTGGCACAATCTGCAGAGTGCTAGTAGACTTCTGGTCGTGGTATATTTATCTCCCTCCTTATCAGTAGAACTCTGTTCCTGTCGTTTCTCAATATACTTCTCAATAAGCATCTAATGCAAAGGCTTAGAAATAGTAGGCTAAAATCTCTTAGAAAGTGCAATGTATGATCTCAAGAACTGCGAGCTGAACAATCCTGCCTGGTTGATTGATTTTAGTTCCTTGTGGACCGAACCGATATGTCTGGCCAGCTACAGATCTTTTTCTTCTTATGACTAGTCCAGCAAGATGAAGATTAAATCGAATCTTGAGAGTAATGCGGCAGGGAGGTTTAGATTTTTGTGGACGGTCTAGCGTTTGTTGTAGCGACCGTATAGGGGATTGGCGGCTGCTAGGATGCTTGTTCTTGCGTTAAGAGTAGTCGTTATGCCTGCCTTAGCGATAGAAACAGTCTGTTGTTCCATAACTTAGTGGATGGCAGTGCGGTCATATTCCTCCATCTTGTCGAACTCGTCAATACAGCAGATACCCATATCAGCCAAGACCAAAGCACCAGCCTATAAGGCAAGCTATTTGCTACCAGGATCAGCAACAATAGCAGCAGTGAGACCCACACCCGAACTTCCCTTTCCTGTAGTGTATACAGCTCTAGGCGCCAAGTAGCTGATATGCTTCAAAAGCTGAGATTTGGCAATACCTGGATCGCCTACCAAGGCCACGTTGATTTCTCCTCTGATTTTTAAATTATCGTGAGTTTCTCTAGTGACTCCTCCTGCCATCATCAGAAGTAGTGCTCTTTTGACATTTTCCATCCCGAATATTTAAGGAGCTATCGAGCTGGCAAGTTTAGTGAAAAGTTCTTCCTATCCCATACTAGCTCTGATTCCTTCGATTTAGTTGATCTGACCCTAGTTGAGCGCTTCTGCCATTTCGAAGTATTTTTTCTTCTACCTGACGATCTTGACTGCTTAGATATTGCACTAGAATGAGATGTCGCTTTGGTGTCTGTATCCTAGTTTTCTGTTGGGCAGTAGAATGCCTTGGACTAGGATGATGTCACCTGGAACTGCCTTTTTTACCATAGATTCTTTGAGAATTAGGGTAAAAGTTCTGGGGATTCTTCCGTCTCTGAGTTGGTCTGGAGTCTATTGTATCTTAAGCTCCTGGTATGATCTGAATTTAGAGTGTCCAGGTAAGAACGATAGCTTGCCACTAACTTTGTTCTAAACACATTTTTTGCTCATACATTTCTCCAAAGGCTTGTAGTTGTTGTCGAAGATCTCCTGGTAGTTTTCACAGCCACAAACATCGCAAGCATACGTTGCTACTGAGATCTAAGGTCTGATCTAGCTAGCCCGGACAACTATGGCCTTGACTACGACCAAAGCTCCGATTTATTATGATTTAAGCTCGCATATAGATTTGACTTTGACTTTAGAGTTAGGGCCGTAGACTATAGCAACATCGAAGTTTTTGTTGATGGAAGGCGGGATGATTTCGTTTTACTCAAGTAGGACTGGATTCTGCATATCGTAGTTGTCTTTTCGTTGATCTCGAAGAACAGTTTCTAGCTTCATTTTAATCTCATCTTAGGGAGAGATAGGTTTCTTTCTCTTTGGCATGATCTTGTCGGCAACTTGAGAGAACATCTAGATGTATCTCTTTGTGTTAGTTCGAATGCAGTCCAGAAAAACCCTGTCTTCTTCTTTCCTGAAGTAACCTTCAAGGTCTTAGTAGAGTATTTCTAGACAAGAACCTTCCTAATCTGCCACGAGTTGCTGCGTATTGACATATTTACGAGTTGGTTCATGTACTTGCGTCGCATGAAGTCTTCGTCGTTGAGTCCCCCCGCGTACTCATCGTAGTGTTTGAGGAACTCGCTGCATTTGGCTTTCTGCTCTTAGTGGGTGATGCGCCTGAGAGGTTTTGTTTTCATAATGAATATAAGAAATTGGCATAGGGCGCCAAGTTATAACACACGGCAATAAATAAAATTGAACAGTCGACTATTATATACTCACATTCAAAAGTTGAATATATACACAAATATTACATTTTTTAATAAATTAACTCAAAACACTCTAGACACTTATCTTAGTCAAAACGAGCGTTTATCATGATATTAAATTTTTTGCATAAATTACTTAAATAAAGCTAAAATGACTATGTAAGTATTAATATTGATGATTCTAATGGATGTTGTACTAATTTTTTAATCTTATTGTGTTTTCTGTCAATCACTCAGTACTAATGCTGCCTATTCGGTACCTCTCTGAAACTGCATCCCACCTCACCCGAGTACGGATCTACTTGGAACCTAAAAGCCTTTCTAGTTTGAATGAAAGGTCCAGAGTTGGCGTTGACGTAGAACTTATACAAGAAAATCGATCCAAAAAGGAACAAAGAAGTGCCGTAGAAAAGGTTTTTGGCGATGTTTTGACCAACAATTCGTTTGTTGACCGAAGGAAGGATGGAGAGAGGGGGTCTGTTGAGGATCATTCTTTAGAATTTGGTGTTGTCGGGCAGACTCATTGTTAGATTGATATATTAATAGTTGATATATCGGCTCAAATATCAAAATAAGATAATCAGACAAAGATGATTTTAAGTACATGTTTGTATTGATAAATCTAGAAATACCAAAGATGAATCACGCTCTCTTGACCTTTTTGCTTGGCTTGCTCTCCTTGCCCTCCTTACTCGGCTTACCCTGCGATTGGCTCGTTCTTTTGTTCTTCTTGTCAGATTTCGAATCAGCTGTTGATTTCTTCAAGGCTTCAGAACGACGGACAAGAGATGACTTCTATGGTTTGGATTTGTTCTTGGATTTCTGCACGCTTTTCGAGTCTTTTGCCTTTCCACCTTTCTCGACACTTCTTCCCTTTGATTTATTGGTTTCTTTGGAATTCGATGCCTTTCTGCTTTTTTCACCACTTTTTCCCTTTGACTGTCGCTATTTCTAAGCTTTTTTGGCCTATCTGGATTTAGAAGCTCTCTATCTGCGAGCTTACTTTCTCTTTGACTCGGATTGTCTTGTTCTTGCAGACACACCGCGCTTCGACTTGTTTTCTTTGCTCTTCGAACCACTTCTTGATTTTTTGTCTTGGCTTTTAGATGCGCTTCTTGACTTACTGTCCTTACTTTTGGTCACTCTTTTGGATTTGTTGTCCTGACTCTTCTAGACCTTTTTTGATTTTCCGTTCTTTTCTTTAGATGCACTTCTAGACTTTGATTTGTTTGACGAGTTCCTCTTTGAGTTCAGTTTTGTTTTGGCCTGATTTTTACCTCTGCTCTTTGATTTTCCATCACCTTTTTGTTGATTTTTACCTTGAGACTGGCTCTTGGAACCATTTCGACTCCTGGAACTGTCAGGTCTTGCTCTTTTCTTGCTTTAAGGGTTAGCCTGACTCTTTCCTTTGCTTTTTGATTTATCTTTAGATCTGGTTTTGACTCCTTTTGACTTCCTACTGCTCACACTCCTCTTTTTCTCCACTTAGTTGTGCCCTTCCTTGATGCTGGTTCTGACCACAGTCGAGCCATTGATTTTCTTTTTCTTTGAATCTTTCTAGTCATTCTGCCTTATCTGTTCGGACTTCCTTACAAGAGCTTCCTTTTTGTTATCTCTTTTCTGAGATCTTTCTCTTGACTCTCTTTTGATTTGAGATCTGCTGGACTAGCCTCTGCCACGAGCTTTGGAGGCAATTTGAGCCTATTTGGAATTCGAAAGTCTGACTGATTTTTCTTTAGATTTGGAACGGTTACTGCCTTGTATGTATCCGTCAGTGTGGTCTCTTGACTTAAGGGCTGATTTTCTGGCAGATTATTTTTGCCCCTAATTTTGGGCGGGATGGTCATGCACTACAGACAGATGATTGGCATCCACATCGATCGAGGTGGAAACTTGGTCACCTTGTGAGACTCTTTGATGGTCTCTGGCTGGACTCTGACTGACG
>Ga0169931_10006406_pt1 | contig 17760 bp, 14 predicted proteins | sample Kivu_15m_20L_FD_129675 | JGI IMG/M metagenome (GOLD analysis project Ga0169931, IMG submission 129675) | Freshwater microbial communities from Lake Kivu, Western Province, Rwanda to study Microbial Dark Matter (Phase II) - Kivu_15m_20L... | ecosystem: Environmental > Aquatic > Freshwater > Lake...
ACCAAAATGCGTTGGAAAGAATCAAAGATGAAACAGCAGTTTACACCAAAAAAATGGGTGAACTAGGCATGAATGGCTTGGTGCTTCCTTTGTTTTTGGAGTTTGTGACTTTTTCCGATGTAGAGGAAACGATTTACCCTTCCAATTCCTCCTACGTCAATCGTCACATTGCACTTAGAAACTCCTTTAATGAACTTTCCGAAATTGCGAAACAAAACGGACTGAAAACGTATTTGTACACAGACATGGTGACACTCACCAAGCCTTTGGAGCAATTTTTTATTTCCAAATTTGGAAAAGTTGACGTTGCCAATGAAGATTTTTGGAAGGTTTACCAAGCGGGTTTAACTGAAGTTTTTCAGGAAATGCCAAATGTTGAAGGTTTGATGATTCGCATTGGTGAGGCAGGTAGCGTTTACAACAAACCTGGTTGGGATTATTTCAGTGAATTGTATGTGAAAGATGAAAAATCGGTGGACTTAATGCTCAAGAATTTTTTGGAGGTTGCTGAACGATTCAATAAAAAAATCATTTTCCGAACTTGGTCTGTGGGCGTTGGAAGTATTGGAGATATGCACACCAATCCAGAAACTTATGAACGTGTTCTCGCCAAACAAAACTCCAAAAACCTCATCGTTTCCACGAAATATTGCAATGGAGACTATTACAGTTGGCTACCTTTCAATCGAACACTTTACTCGGGAAAACACCAACGCATTGTTGAATTTCAATCGCGGCGAGAATTTGAAGGTTTGGGTTCTCTTCCAAATTATTTGGCGCCGACACACCAACAAGCCTTGGTTCAACTAAAAAACAAAAATCCTAACATAAAAGGAATGTGGTTGTGGTCTCAAGAAGGTGGTCCTTTGCGTGCTGGTCCACTTTCAACGTATCCTTTCCATGGGTTCAACGCTTTTACCGACGCTAATGTGTACGCCCTCACTCGTCTTGCCCAAAATCCAAATACCAACCTCGATACGCTCACACAAACTTGGGTAGCAAACCGTTATGGTGAAAACAAAAAATTAAAAGAAACACTATCAGATGTGTTATTGAATTCACATTCCACTTTGAAAAAAGGGTTATACATCGGTACTTATTCGAAATGGTACGTGAAAGCTTTGGGATTAGAACCGCCGCCGATGCTTTGGATTTTTGAATGGGATATTGTTGGTGGGTCGAGTGCGGCGCTTGGAGCAGTGTATCACGTCAGCAGAGGAAAAATTAAATCGGCCGTTCGTGAGTCAGAGGAAGCAATCCAAGAAACAGCGACTATGCTTCAAAGCTTGGAAAAGGTTGAGCCTTTAGTCACCAAAAACAAAGAAGAATTCGGGAAAATATTGGAATCCATTCGCTACCAAAAACAACTTTTTAAAACTTTAGGTGCTTTCAGAAGTGCATTTTTACACTACTATTCTTGGGTAGAAACAGGTTCGTCGGAGTCCTATTCTCTTTGGAGAAAATCACTTCACGCCTATCGTTGGAATGTAAAGCAACACCAAAAAATGTACGCCAAAAATCTTGATTTCCCTGCTTATCAATTTGAAGAAGCAACACATGGACTCCGAATAATGGAACGTGCAAAATGGACATCTTGGCTTGCTGTGGCTTGGCTGTCTGTATTGATTTTGTGGGTGTTGCGCTTTCTTCGAACACCCGATGGGCGCACTCTTCTTGTAGGAATGTTGGCACCACAAGAAAGAAGTATGCAACGTTCATGGGGAATCATTTGGCGCGGATTGCTTCTTTGGGTTCTTTTGGCTTTGGGGATTTTCACCACGTTTCTTGCTCCAATTTTCACCGCTTGGATTTTTGGAATTTTTCTGTTTTACCTGCTTTGCTTACGTATTTTGTTGCCGTACCACAGAATTTCTTATGTTCAACGTTTGTGGCCAATTGCGTTTCTGAGCTTGTTATTTTTCTTAATTCCAATGATAATGCTTGCTATTCGCGGACCACATTCGTTTTGGTTGTCATTCTGGATTTCCGAATGGTTTCGCACGCTATTTTTCACCTTGTGGGTAGTTTTAGCGGGCTGGATTTATGTCCGAATTTGGTTGGAATTTAAGGTGAAACACAATGGATTTCAAGCTTTTGGGAAAGTACTGATTCTACAAGGCTTGGTTTATTTAGCTGGCGGCGCTTCTGTTTATTTCCTTGGTTTGGAAAACATTCTCACTTTTTTCAACGACGAAATTCTGATGCTTCCCGGCGGACTTTCACGAATTATGGGAATTACTACGCATTTAGATATTCCGCTAGAACTTCCTTTGTGGGTAATTTACAGTGGCGCAGGATTGTTTGTGAGTGGTGTGGTTGGGTATTTGGTGGGGAGGTAATGACGAAATTTGAGTTATTGTAATTACTTTCAATCCCCGTTCAAAGAAAACATTATACCGACGATGATATAAAATTTCGCCGCTGCGGCGGATTAGAAATAGCTGAATGTCATTCCGCGGCGGAGGTATTATACCATAGGATATTTTACATACGACAATCTACGGTACATTTGGTATTACATGATGTTCACTTCCCGCTCCAATTCAACTCCAAATTTGTTTGAAATATCGTCGATGATTTGTTGTGAGAGATCGTAAATCTGTTTACCAGTGCTTCCGCCGTAATTCACCAAAACAAGTGCTTGAAGTTTGTGAACGCCGTAGGTATCAAAGGTTTTTCCTTTCCAGCCTGCTTGTTCGATTAACCAACCTGCCGCGAGTTTTACATGATTTTCATCCACGGGGTAATTGGGCACATTCGGAAAATTGACTTTTATGTTTTCCAAAACGTTTTTACTCACCACTGGATTTTTAAAAAAACTTCCTGCATTTCCAATTTCCTTTGGATCAGGTAGTTTCGACTGACGAATACGAATAACGGCTGCACTTATATCTTGAATTGTCGGCTCTAAAATCCCCATTTGCTCTAACTCTTGTTGAATGGCTCCATAGCTGGTTTTCAAAACGTGATTCTTCTTCGTCAATTTAAAGGCAACTGAAACAATCACATATTTTCCTTTCAAATCGCGTTTAAAAACAGACTCACGATATCCAAAAGCGCATTCTTCTGAGGTAAATTGATGTATTTCACCGCTTTCCAAATGACAGGCTGATAAATGATGAAAAACGTCTTTAATCTCAACTCCGTAAGCGCCAATATTTTGCATAGGACTTGCACCAACACTTCCCGGAATAAGGCTTAAATTCTCTAGTCCTCCGAAATCTTTTGACAAGGTCCACATCACGAAATCGTGCCATACTTCTCCAGCTCCACTTTCTACGATTACGATTTCTTCATTCTCCTCCAAAATCTGAAAACCCTTTATTTCATTGCGTAAAACTAAACCATCAAAATCTTTGGTAAACAGAATGTTACTGCCTCCTCCTATGATTAAAAGTGGTTCGTTAGTAAGATTTGAGGTCAATTCTGATAACTCTTCAATGGAAGTAAATTTTGCAAAATGTTTTGCATTCACCGATAAACCGAAGGTATTGAATGGTTTTAGGGAAGTGTTTGGGGTGGTTGTGGGCATGTGGGATTAATGTGCTAATGAATTAATGTGCTAATGTGCTAATGTACTAATGATTACAAGGGAACGGCTTTAAGGCTGAGATCGAGGCTTTTGATGGCGTGTGTGAGCATTCCCACTGAGATGTAGTCAACACCAGTTTCGGCATAAGAACGAATGGTTTCTGGTGTGATTCCGCCAGAAGCTTCAGTTTCAAATTTATTGTCAATCAACTTTAGTGCTTCTGATAATTCGGATGGTGTGAAATTATCCAACATAATACGATGAAATCCACCAACTTCCAAAGCTTCTTGTAATTCATTGAAATCTCGAACTTCCACCTCGATTTTTAAGTCTTTCTGGTTTTCATTAAGGTATTGTAATGTTTTACGCATCGCCTCACGAATTCCTCCTGCGTAATCTATGTGATTGTCCTTCAACATAATCATATCATATAAACCAATTCTATGATTGTGTCCACCACCAATTTTTACAGCCCACTTTTCCAATAAACGTACTCCAGGAGTTGTTTTGCGTGTATCGAGCAATTTGGTATTTGTACCTTCAATTAAGTCCACCAATTCTCGGGTTTGAGTAGCAATTCCACTCATTCTTTGCATAAAATTTAAGACCAATCTTTCAGTTGACAAAATCGATTGAGAAGAACCTTCAACAGTCAAAACAATGTCACCAGGTTGAATTAAATCGCCGTCTTTCATGAAATAATTCACTCGCAATTGTGGGTCATAAATTTCATAGATGGCTTTTGCAACGTCCAATCCTGCAAGAATCCCGTTTTCTTTCACAAGTAATTGCGCTTTTCCTTTTGCATTTGGTTCAACACAGGCCAAAGTGGAATGATCCCCGTCGCCAATATCCTCGCGTAGTGCGTTGATGATGATTTTTTGTAATTCTTGTTGCATGGGGCAAAGTTAAGAGTATTTGAAAATGAGGGAATGAGAACGGAAAACTGAAAGTTTGAAATGAATAGTGTAGTCCCCGATAATTATCGGGTGAAGATTGTAGTCCCCGATAACTATCGGGTGAAGAGAGAAGAGAGAAGAGGTGTAGTCCCCGATAACTATCGGGAGAAGATTGTAGTCCCCGATAACTATCGGGTGAATAGTGAATATCCGCCGCGGAGAAAATTGGAAATTGAAATCCGCAGCGACCGATGAAAATGATTTGTTTTTGAGAAGAGGGTTGATTTTGGATGGTAATTGATGATAATTGTGTAGGTATATTGCGTAAAATTAAAATATTGATTGCGTAAAATTCTAAGTATATTTGTGCATGTATCAAAAGTATGTTGATAAACTTCGCGCGGTTTTAAATGAACAATATGTAAAAGTTTGTTTGTTTAGTGGCTTTAGGCAAGTTGGAAAAACAACAGCAGTAAGTCATTTACTTAGACAACTTGATTGGAATTACTATGTGGTAAATGCTGAAAGCAAGGGGAATGTGCTATTCTGGACGGAACAAGTAATTCACACCGCTAAATTGAAATTCAATCAAGATAAAGAACGGAAATTCTTACTTGTAATCGACGATTTTCATAAGTTCGAACATCAGATGGACGTCATTAAATCCTTGGTTTTATCGGTAAGTGAAATTCCATCGATTAAAATTTTATTGGTTGGTACCTCTGGTCCGCGTTTACAACAATTTCAAGAGGAAAATACGCTTGAAAATTTCAAGACCATTCGAATGGGACACATAGGATTTAATTCAACACAGATTGAATTCGGCTTGTCCTTTGAACGTCATCTTTATTTTGGTGCTTTCCCTGGTGGCTTAGAAATGATGGAAGAGGAAGATCGCTGGAGGCACTTTATTAAACAAAATGTTATTGAACAAGGTTTTTTGAGGGATGTACTTTCACAATCCAGAGTTGATAAACCTAACCTCATCCGCCAGTTATTTGAATTGGGTATTCGATATAACGGAAAAATTGTGGCGCTTAATAAACTTATGAGTGAACTTCCTGGAGCTGGAAATACTTCAACACTTTCCCACTATCTTGACACTTTGGAAAGCGCCGGACTTTTAGGGAGAATTGAAAAATACACAGGTGAACAAAATAGAATTCGCGCCTCAAAACCAAAATTATTGCTTTACACCTCAGCGATTTTAACTGCCTCCCAAGAAACTAACTTTCAACAAATTCTTTTCGACTACAAGGAATGGTTCAAGGTGATTCATGCGGCTTTGGGTGCACATTTGTTGAACGGTGCTTTTGAACAAGAATTTGAGCTTTATTATTGGCAAGACGGAGAACATTATGTTGATTTCGTCTTGAAAAAAGGAACGGAACTAGTTGCTATTGAATTGAAAGGCGAACGTTTCGGGAGAAATAAAGGACTTGAAAATTTTAAAGCACAATTCAAACCAACAAAGTCTTTCCTAATTGGTACAGGTGGAATTTCACTCGAAGAATTCATCTCCATGTCACCCGTCGAATTGTTTTAAAGCCTTTCAAACTTTTTGGAGATATTGAAAAGTTCCAAAAAATAACTTTGGAAATGATAATCAACTGAATCTATGTGTTAATTTCACAACTTCAACCCAAACTAGATTCATAATCCCATGAAAACGATTTATTTACTTCTGTTTACCTTATTAAACACCTCAATTCTTAACGCCCAAACGAACGTAAAATCCTACTTCGGTATTCAGTTTAAAAATGAAATTGTTGTCAACAATGAAAACCTTGTCGTTAATGGGGTTGGATTACGGGAGAAATACTACATTGATTTGTATGTCGCAGCGTTGTATTTACCAAAAAAATCGAATGATGCCAACAAAATCATCCATGCTGACGAACATCAAGCGGTTTACATAAGATTAGTTTCCAATGCAGTTACGCGCGAAAAATTTATGGAAAACGTTGAAGCTGCCTTTGAAAAAGCGTCACACGGAAAATGGAAAAAAGAGGACCTAACAAAATTCCTTGGTTTTTTCAAAAACGAATTTAAAAAAGGTGACAAGATTCACTTAGAATACATTCCGGGAAAAGGATTATATGTAGAACAAAACGGACACTTACTTGGTGTCATCAATAGTTTGGAATTTAAAAAAGCCATGTTTGCTACTTGGATTGGCGGAAATCCAGCTCAGGAATCATTGAAAACATCGTTGTTGGGAAAACATTAGCATTTCAAATTGATGTCATCAGAGCTACTTTCCATAGTTTTAGTCGCCTTTGTTGCTCTCTTAGGTTCCTTTGCTACTTTCTTTTCGGGTTTTGGTTTAGGAACAATTCTCCTTCCTGTTTTTGCTTTATTTTTCCCTTTAGATATTGCAATTTTATCTACAGCAATTGTTCATTTTTTCAATAATATTTTCAAGTTTGGGCTGGTTTACAACCACTTAGATTGGCGCCTAATTTTGCGCTTTGGCATTCCTTCAGGGATTGGTGCTTGGTTGGGTTCGAGTGTCCTAGCCGAAATCGGACAAGCAGACTTATTTTTTTCCTACACTTTGTTCGATAAGTTAATTGAAGTGAATTGGACACACTTCATAATTGGAATATTGATGATTTTTTTCGCATTGATGGACCTTTTGCCTTTTCTGGAAAATATGACTTTCGGAAAAAAAGTAATGGTTATCGGTGGTCTAATAAGCGGCTTTTTTGGAGGGCTTTCAGGTCATCAAGGAGCATTAAGGTCTGCTTTCTTGTCGAAGGCTGAATTAAGTAAGCACGTGTTTGTGTCCACAGGAATTGCGATTTCATTTATTGTTGATTTAACAAGAATGGGTAATTATCTAAAAGGCGGAATCGAATGGTCTGACCTACCCAAAAACAGCATGTTAATTGGAGTTTTAAGTGCATTTTTAGGAGCTTATTTCGGAAAAAAACTGTTCGACAAAAAAGAAAAACTAAATATCCGCATAATTGTCGCCATTTTCCTTTTAGCGATGGGCGTTTTAACTTTGATTGGGTTAGTGTAGGTTAAAATTAATTTTCCAATAAAAAGAGTATTTTGACCTACAATAAAGAAGCCTCTAAGTCCTTAACAATTAACTCTTTGTATTCACCCCAAAAGTTGGCGTTTGTTTGTTTTGCTTCATCGTCCCAAAATCGAAGTTTTATACATTCTTCGAAAAACGGATTGTTTTCAAATGCTAAAATTTCCTTTTCCTGAAGATATGCACCTTGCAAAACAAAGGTTCTCTTGCTTTCATCACTAAGTTTACTTAGATAGTCAGGATACTTGGTAGCAAGATACCTTTTTGACAAAACATGAGACGCCGTAACATCGGTAATTAATTGATTTTGAAAGGTTCTATCCACCCAACTCGCTCCAATTTTTTCATGAAAATCAATGTTATCAACATCTGCCATTAAGTGACCGACATCGTGTATAAAAGCAGCAACACGCAACTCCAAATCGGCTTGGCTTTTATGTGCCAACCACCAAGTTTGAGCTGCGTGTTCTACTTGAGAAATATTTTCACCGTAGGCACTTAATCCTTTTGTAGAATAAAGATTAACGATAAATGAAACCATTATTTTTTGATGATTTTTCGTTCTCCAATTCTGTCACCTTCTTTTACACGTAAAAAGTAAACACCAGAAGTATAATCACTGATGTCAATTGCAGAACTAAACTCACCGTTTATAAGTCCTTTTTCAATTACTCTACCAATTTGATCGATTATTTCAAAGGTAGACTGTTTAACATTTTCTGGAAGTCTGATTAAAAATTGACCTTCATTAGGATTTGGATAAACTTCGAAAGCGAAACTTTTGTCATGAGATTCTTCAATATATGCGGACATTGACAACCAAGACTTTCCATCTAAGTTCCATTCTGGGTGGATTACATTTGGAACGCCAAACTCATAAATTAAATGATGTAAGGCAGTAACGGCAATATCTGCCAAAACTGGACAATCAGGAACTTTTGTGGGGTCAAGGTTACCAATTTGAACACTTCCTGGGTCTTGACAATTTATTTGCATGTTTGGCACACTAGGGCCGGAAGCCCACCACCAAATGTGACGTTCGGCGTTGGTATTACCTCCATGCCCCAAACCAATTCCTCCGTGGTCGGTTGTTGCAAGAATCAACCAATCTTCGTTTTCGTAATTTGGCCTATTCTTTAATGCATACAAAACTTGTCTGATTTCTTGATCTGCACCTTGAATTGCATTAATGTAAGCATTATTGATTGTTGAAAATCCTGTGGAGTGACCTGTTACGTCAGTTTCGTCATAATGAATAAACAGTACGTCTAAATCAGGGTCTTGTAATTTTTGAATCGCCGCAGCAGTAACTAAACCTTGTCCGTGAGTTCCAACATCAATTGATTCATCCCACCCCGCATTAAATACATAACCGCCAGTTCCATTACTCGCATCATCCATCGGATTCCAAGTGATGATTTGAACGGCTTTTAAATCCGGTTTCACCTCTTTAGCTCTTTTTACGAAATAAGGATATTCGTTATAATTGGCATTTGTGTAGTTGTTGTTTGTAACGCCATGTTTACTTTCCCAAACACCAGTTAGCATTGTTGACCAAGAAGGACCAGAAACAGTAATTCCCAAATGCCAGGAATCATAGGTGAATAAACCATTGTTCATTAGTGAGTCCATAGTTGGAGTGTTGGCTTGTTGAAGTGCATCAAAACGCACCCCATCAATTCCAATGAATAATACTTTTCTCTCTTGACTCAAAGCAAAAAAAGAAAGAGACACTAAAGCCAAACTTAAGATAGTTGTTTTCATATTGATAGATTAACGGATTTCATATTTAATTCCTAGAATTCCTCGGAAGGAATAAAACTCGGTTTTCATTGGCCTATCAGACCGACCTCGGTAAAGCACAAAAGGTGTGTTGGTTAAATTGTTTAATTCCAGATAAACTGAAAAATGTTTTGTAATGCGGTAGGCAAACGAATAATCTAATGTTAAACTTTTACCCACATAGACATCATAGTCATTGTCTTGATGCACAATAATTGGTTCTCCAGTGTTAGGATCTTGAACCGCATACAAATTCAATTCGAACAAATAAGGATCCTTGTAGTTGAAAGCAATTCTTGTAATAATTTTTTTGCTCTCGTAAAACAAGCTTGCATTAACCAAATTCGGAGAATGTCGAGGAAGAGCTTGCCTTTTTGTTCTTGACGGGATGGTCATACCAGACATTGACCACGTGTAGTTTGCATTTACTCCAAGGTCGGAAAGTTTGCCGGGCAAAAAGTCGAATTTCCTGTTGAGTACAGCCTCCAATCCGAAAATAAACGCTTTAGGAGCATTGACAAATCGCTTTGAGATAATTCCACCGGGTACTTGAAATTCATTACTGACACCTGTACCATCCAAATTGGCTGTTTCAAAAGCTGTATAAATATGGTCAGTTACATACTTGTAAAATGTGCCCAAGGAAAATAAACCTAAACTTCCAAAATAGCGTTCGTAACTCAAATCAGAATTAATGGAATAAGAGGGTTTGAGTTCAGCGTTTCCGTAAACCAAATCAAAGTTGGTGTAGTCAATTGATGGTTGTCCAGGCTTGATTTCATTGAAGTTTGGTCGCCTGAAACTTCTTGTTACCGCCGCTCGAATCAATTGATTATTCTTTAATTCCCATCTGAAATTAATCATTGGAAGGACGGACAAATAACTTTTGCCTGCTGAAACGGGTAATAAGTACCTTGTAAAGTTGGATAAATCTTCAATTACCGTGTCGGCGTTAACTTTTGGAGAGGTATACTCAACCCGTACGCCAGAATGTAGTTTGATGTTTTGATTAATATTCCATTCCGTTGAAAAGTAACTTGCTAAAACCGTTTCACTGTATCTGTAGGAACTACCTATGAATTGCGCATAATAAGGTGTGTTTGGACCAAAACCTCGATGAACAAGCGAATCACCTCTACCGGGAATAAAATCTGCAATTCCATCGTCAGACAAAAAGGGAAAAAGCACATTATCGTAAGGCGTTCCTAATTCGTTTAGAAAGCCTCCGTTGTGTTGCTGGAAATTTGGATTCAAGTTATTGTAAACAATTGGTTTGGGGTAGGCTGGGTTTCTATCCCAAATTTCCAAACCTGTTTTACGCTCACCAATCTTGTGTCGAGCTTTAATTCCGAAAGAAAGGTGAAGAGCTGAATTCAATTGTTTGTTTCCATCGAATTGAAATACTAAAGGATCTGATTCTCGGGTTTGAATGGTTTCGGTGTAAGCACGCAAAAACAAAAACATGGTATCCGTCGTAGTGAAAGGAATGATGTTATTCCAAGTAGGTCGCAATTGTTGATAATTGTCTCCATAACCAGCCACTGGACTGTCGATGTCTAAAAACTTCCATTTTTCGACGGCATTAAATTCATTAGTAGCTTGTCCGAATTCGTCGAGATACAACATGTCTGTGTAACGAACTTGCTTTTCAAACTCTATCACATAGTAGCCATTTCTATCATCATTTCTATCGCTGAATGGAGATTTGCCGTATTGAAAACGATTGTCATAAGAAGCAAGTCGCCACTTCATTTTCATGCCTTTCTTAGTGAGGTGGTCGCCATTAAGTTCAACACCATAAAATTTAGTATCCATGATGTTGTGTATGTTTTGCAAACGAATTGATTGCCCGACTCCCGTACCGTAATTGAATTGAATCTTTCGATTATACTCATTGTCCAACATTTGTCCGAAAGTACCTTTCAGTTCAATTTTGTTTCTTTCATTCAAACGATAATCCAAGGCTAAATTGGCTCCTGTCGTGGTTCTATTTCCATCATAATCTCTAAGTTCCAGTCTTAAAATAGAATGATTAAAATTCGTTCCGTAAAAAATTTGATAGTTATCTGTCGCCCAATTTCTGTTGTAATAGGAACCTCCGATAAGGTAGCCCAATTTTTTATTTTTGGAGCGATCTCCGTAAACCAAACTTAAATTATAAACAGGTTCAGCTGCTTTATTATTATAACCCAAACCTACATTGATTTGCAAAAGGCTATCGTTTGGTGCAGAGCGTGTTATGAAATTTGCACTACCTCCAATTGCGTCACCTTCTAAGTCGGGTGTCAAACTTTTGGACACAACAACGTAATCAATCAAACTTGTTGGAAAAATATCAAATTTCATTGCTCGTGTCTTAGAATCCTCGTCTGCAACTGGCATTCGGTCATTGTTCACGAGGGCAGCACTCCAATCATTCGGTGTTCCTCGAAAAGACACGTAGCGACCTTCTCCCTGATCTGATTCCATAACGGCACCCGGAAGTCTGCTCAATGCTTCTGCCGCATTTCTGTCTGGTAATTTTGCCACTCCTTCCGATGAAACCACAGTTACAGAACGAATAGCCATTTTCGTCATATTGATTGCCTTTGCTTCTCCCTCTCTCATTTTTGCGGTTACAGTAACTGTTGAAAGTTCTTGGACAATAATCTCCTTCATCCTCACCACTGGAACTTCCAAAATTGAACCTGAAACCTCAATTTCTATTTTTTGCTCTTCGAATCCTAAATAGTTGAAAGTCAAAGTGTGTTTGCCACTTGGTACTTTGCTAAAAACAAATCGACCATCAAAATCAGTTAGTGTTTGGATATTTAAAGATGTAATGCTTACTCTAACTCCAGGCAGTATTTCTTGATTTGAAACAACTTTTCCAGAAACCGTACTTTGACTCCAAAGCAAATAAGGAAAGGATAAAATCAGAAAAAACAATAAAACCTTCATTAAAGCACTGATTCGGAATGAGACATTTATCGCGATGAGATTATCCTCACCAATAACGGCTCAAATTTCACTGAAAACAAATATTTAAAAGGCTGTTTAACAATTAATTAATTGATATTTAATTTTACGAATGATTAATTAAATAAACGCGTTGGTTTTTTAAGAAAGAACTTTGGAATAAGTGGTTTTGAACGAAAAAAATGAACCTTTTTCAATTAAAATTAAGTCCAAATTATCTCTTAATTAAACAATTTGAAATCAGTGCATTGAATAAAAATATAGCGTGAATTTTGCACAAAAAAAATCATGAAAAAGTTTATTGTACTTGTCCTATCAATGTACATCTTGAGTCAAACAGCATCAGCACAATGCGAACCGAGCTCAGCCGTTACTAATGTTTACCAACCTGTGGGAAATGTAGCTTTACCACCAGGAGGTGTTTTAGTACCAACCAGTTTTTTTGCTTATCCTGGTCAACAGTTAAATCAGGTAATTACAGCATTAGCACCACAACAAACTGAAATTGCTAACCCAATCGGATTTCCGCCAACTATTTCGGTTAACATCAATTGGATTCGTGTCACAAACATTAATAATCTTCCCACTTGGCTAACTTACGAATGTGGTGGGCAACTTGATTCAAACGATCCATGTAAAATGGCTTTTCCAACTTGGAGTTGCGTTAGTGCTTATTGCACTACTCCTGATGGAAGAGTTCCACTTACCGAAACTGCTGGAACCGTTTATAGTTTGGACGTAATCGTGGATGCAGATGTCACCCCTCTTGGAACTCAGTCCGATTATAATGGTGGTTCTATGTCTCTGTTAATTTTAGATAGTATGACTGCAAATCTTTCATACGACCCCTGCAATGGTGGGAAAATTACAGCCAATGGACAAGGAGGATTCAATGATCCAGGAGCGTTTGAATACCTTTGGAATAATGGACAACAAACACAATCACTGACTAATGTTCAAGCGGGATTATACATTTGTACCATAACAGATCAAGTCACTGGTTGGTCTGCAATTGATAGTTTTGAAGTTGTAAACGTTTACACACCAATTGTAATTAACGATGGACAAATTAATATGCCAAATGGTGGTTCAAATGGTTCAATTGAAATAAATGTGACTGGCGGAAATGCCAATTACAGCTACTTGTGGTCAGGACCAAATAATTTCACCGCTAATACAAATTCAATCAGCAACTTATCAAGTGGTACCTACACTGTAACTGTCACAGATGCAAACAACTGTACAAAAACAAAAACATTTTTCTTGAGTGGTGTAGGAATTGAAAATGCAACTTTAAACAATCTTGTTATTTATCCAAATCCAACATCAGGGGTAATCAATATTACTGGTTACCAAACAAATAGCGAAGATTTAGAAATTGAAGTTGTTTCAGAAAAAGGAATGGTGGTTTATCAACTTAAGAAAAGGACAAATCAAGATTCAATCCCATTAAATTTATCTTACTTGCCACAAGCAAAGTACATTTTAAAAATTCGACAAGGACAATTTACACAAACCAAATTTGTTGTGATAAACTAAAAAAAACAACCTACTAGACATCAGAGCCTCATGGATAGTGGGGCTTTTTTTATTCCAAATTCTGAAATTTTAGTCAGAAAATGTTCTATTCAGTTTAAAGCAGTCCTTACTATTGCTCACTTAAATCTGGTAATAGTCTATTGAGAATTTTTTCAAAAAGAGGAATAATCCAAACAAAAACGAGGACACCTAAAATATTGAATAGCATGTGAGCGTTGGCTACGGCACGTTCAACCGGAGCATTAACGCTGATAACTTTAACCAATTCAACAAAAGGAGAAAAAAGAAGAAGACCGAAAATTATGGAAAGCAAGTTAAAAGTAACATGAAATAATCCGGTTTTCAAAGCCTGTCTGCTACCTTTTATGGTCGCCAAAAGTGTATCGCTACACGTTCCAAGTTCGGCACCAATCATTACAGCGATTCCTCCTGCCAGACTTAACAAGCCTTTTTTTGAAAGAATAATTGCCATTCCAACCGTTGCGGATGAAGATTGAACAATTAATGTTACAACTGCTCCAATTATAGCTCCCATAAATGGATTTTCAGTTTTTTTCATCCATTCCAAGAAGAATGCTTCGTCTTTTAAAGGTTCGACAGCATTTTCCATGGTGAAAAGTCCAAAGAATAGTACGCCGAAATAAAGAATAACTTTTCCCAAGTTACTTATTTTCTCTGTTTTAGCTACAAAAAGTAAAACAAATCCAATCAATAAAAAGATAGGAGAATATTTCCCAATATCCATTGCAATTATTTGACTACTAACCGTGGTTCCGATATTTGCACCCAGTACAATTCCCATCGCCTTTCGAAAATTGAGCACCTTGGCATTCACTAAAACGATGGTAATAATGATTACAGCGGAGGACGAATCAAGTATTGTTGTTGCGACAATGCCAACTATTAAGCTACTAAAAACGTTTTTGGTGAATTTTTCTATCCACACATTCGTTTTACCTCCAATCGCATTTTTAAGGGTTTCAGATAAATTAACTACAGCAAAAAGGAACAATACCAAACCCGCTATAATTGCCAATATAATTTCAGTCATGAGAAAAATAGAGCAATTTAGCCCTAGAAACCCTGATTCCTATTAAGTTAAAATTATTTGAATGTTAAAATAATTCAAGCCTTTAGAAATTGAGATTTTCATGAAATGATTGTTCCGTAAAGAGAAATTGAACTTTTCAACAACTACCTATTAATCAATTGTTTGAAGTTCATATTGAATTAATATTCAGTTAGTATCACTGTTTGAAATTTGACAAAAAAAAACCATGAAAACGACAAAAAGAAAAGTGGAATTAGTTGTAATTTCCGATGTTCATTTGGGGACTTATGGGGCGAGAGCAAATGACCTAGTTGATTACCTTCAAAGTATTGAACCTGAAGTACTTGTTCTCAATGGAGACATTATTGATATTTGGCAATTCAGTAAGAGTTATTTCCCAGAATCCCACATGCGGGTTGTGAAATGTATTACGAATCATTTGTCGAATGGTACCAAAGTTTACTATGTAACTGGAAATCACGATGAAATGCTTCGAAAATTTAAGGGATTTTCACTGGGGAATTTTCAAATTGTAAACAAGTTAGTATTACCGCTTTCAACCGGTGTTGCATGGATTTTTCATGGGGATGTTTTTGATACAACGATGAAACATTCAAAGTGGGTTGCTAAATTGGGGGGTAAAGGTTATGATTTATTAATCATGCTAAATACCTTCATGAATTGGTGTAGTCTAAAATTGGGTAAAGGAAGAATTTCATTGTCAAAGAAAGTAAAAGACAGTGTAAAGGGTGTAATAAAATACGTTAACAACTTTGAGGAAACAGCAGCAGAGATTGCCATTGAAAACGGTTATCAATATGTTGTATGTGGGCATATTCACCAACCTCAAATCAGAGAAATAAATACCAAAAACGGGAAAACAACCTACTTAAATTCAGGTGATTGGGTGGAAAATGCCACAGCACTTGAGTTTAACAATGGGGACTGGCGAATTTATGAACACAAACATAAAGTTGGACAAGCACCACAAATAGATTTGGAGTTACTGAATGCTCTAAACTACAACCTCATTATTGAAGATGTGATTTCCAGTCAGTTAACGGTTTAAAATATTGATTATGAAACTATTATATGCAATTCAAGGAACAGGAAATGGTCATTTAAGCCGCGCAAGAAAAATTGTACCGATTTTGAAGGAAAAATTTGACCTCGATATTTTAGTGAGCGGCGACCAAGCTCAGGTTGAGACTAATTTTGAAGTCAACTATAGATACAATGGACTGTCTTTTCGTACTTCGAAAAAAGGTAAAGTTTCAGTTATTAAAAGTTTGACAAATGCACATCCAATTGATTTACTGAGGGATATTCGGAAATTTCCAGCTAAAAAATACGATTTAATAATTAGTGATTTTGAACCTATATCAGCTTGGTCTGCCTTACTCAATAATGTTCCTTGTGTTCAATTAAGTCACAACATAGCGATTAAGTCCAAACTCGCACCGAAACCCGATTTTAAGGATGCTAAGGCTCAATTTGTCCTAGATTTTTATTGTCCAGCAAAATTGAATTTCGGTTTTCACTTTGAACAATACGACGAAAATACTTTTCTGCCCGTAATTCGTGATGAAATCCGAAACTTAACAACTTCCAACGAGGAAAATTATTTAGTTTACCTTCCCGCATATCACGATGATGCCATATTTACTGTGCTATCAAACTTTGATGTGAAATGGATAGTTTTCAGTAGGTACAGCGATAAAAAATACACCAAAAAAAACGTTACTTTTTGTCCGATTGACAACGATCACTTTCTTGAAAAATTAGCGGAGTCACAAGGAGTTTTGTGTGGAGCAGGATTTGAATTGCCAGCGGAAATTATTCATTTGGGTAAAAAACTAATGGTTATTCCCATGGCGGGTCAGTACGAACAATGGTGCAATGCGGAAGCGCTGAAAAGAATGGGTGTAACGACTTTACCCTCTTTGGATTTATCTTTTTTCAGAAATATCAATTATTGGTTAAATTATTCAAAGCCAATACAAATTTCATTTCCGGACAGCATTTCATGTGACTTAAACTTAGTAATTGAGAAATCAATGAATCATTTTTACGGGGATAGTAACGAAAGGTACATGGATAAAAGCAGACCAATTTACAACGTGTGGAACCATAAATTCCGAACACAATCGTTGTGAGTTTTGCTGCGGGGGGATTAATGTACTAATGTGCTAATGTGCCAATTAAATAATTAAAACAATTAGCACATTAGCACATTAGCACATTGAATAATTAACACATTAAATCTCCTCTGCGGCGGAAGCACATTAACCCCAATTCCTTAACCCAAAATAACCCAAAATTTATTAGTGATTTAAAATTTGCATAATACAGTTCACCACTTTGTCGCCCTAACTTCGGTGTGTGAATTCTATCACCAAAAAGCTTCAAAATCAATCGATTATATTTTCCTTATGGGCTTTTTCTGCTGCTTTCTTGTGTTACGCATCCATGTACGCATTTCGAAAACCGTTCAACGCTGCAACTTTCAACAATTTACAAATCGCAGGCTTCGATTTAAAAGATGTTTTAATCATTAGTCAGATTTTAGGATATATGTGTTCCAAGTTTATTGGAATAAAAGTTATTTCGGAGTTGACATCACAAAGCAGATCATATCTCACTTTTGTTCTAATCGGGATTTCAGCGCTTGGATTGTTACTTTTTGCGATTGTACCACTTCAATTTAAACCGTTTTGTTTGTTCATCAACGGACTTCCCTTAGGGATGGTTTGGGGAGTTGTGTTTTCATTTTTGGAAGGAAGACGATTAACCGAACTCATCGCAACAGGAATTGCAGTCGGCGCATTAATCGCATCGGGCGTAGTAAAATCAACTGCTCGATGGGTGCTTACCTGGGATTTTTTAATGGTCAATGAATTCTGGATGCCTTTGGTTACAGGATTGTTGTTCTTTCCTATCTTGATTTTATCAG
>Ga0169931_10006407_pt1 | contig 17755 bp, 16 predicted proteins | sample Kivu_15m_20L_FD_129675 | JGI IMG/M metagenome (GOLD analysis project Ga0169931, IMG submission 129675) | Freshwater microbial communities from Lake Kivu, Western Province, Rwanda to study Microbial Dark Matter (Phase II) - Kivu_15m_20L... | ecosystem: Environmental > Aquatic > Freshwater > Lake...
ATAGAGCAACTTATTTAAAGTACATTAGGGCTTGTGAAGGGCTCCCTCAGGCTTCAAATACTTCAGTTTTACCAGTCATCTCTGCTAGAATCTCACAAGCAGATTTAGCTCAAGGTGCTGTTCATGATACCGGGCAAGTGCCAGAACTGAATAAGGAAGAAGCCAATGGAAATAGACCACAATAGTTACCACCTTACACTGCCCATAACTTTAACTAAAGCTACGGGCAGTGCATGACCTGATACAGGAAAATTACCATCGAATCGCTTTTACTTCATGTTGACATGACTTTAGTAAATCCAGCTCCCTTTCCATCATCACCTTCTCCTCTCTTAAAGACTTTAACTTTTCCTCATTGATTACAATCAATTGATTAATCTGATCCTGATGAATATCACGCATATAACGCACCAAACCTGTCATTTTTTCCTCATAACGCTCATAACGATCTTGTTGCATCAAATTTGAATGCTCATCCCTCTGGCGATAATAAGCATCCAAAGTTGACCTAAGATCGCGCCATAATCGACTATTTGATGGGTCATTTGAGCCATAAAAACGATATGACATCGGCCAAGATTTAAGCTCCTTTTCTAACCTGGAAACTAAAATCTCCTCCTCACAAAGCTCTGCCCAGGATATAATTTGACTAATTTGTCCAGAACGAACCAAATTTAACTTTGCCCCTTGCATACTAATCTCAATTAAATAAACATCAACAAGCTTTTTAATCTTATCCTTTAACATACTAATCGCCTCCAGATAATTTAAATCCAAGCTGAACCATAGCCTGACGATACTCTCCAGCCAAGCCATCTGTTTGACGCATACTCGCCCACGCATACGCTTGCTCAGCATTGAGCGCCAATCTATTTAACTGAATCAATGTATTTTGCCATTTGGCATCCAATATAAAAGACCATATTTGATATTTCTTAAATAAACCATTGATCCATAGACTCCATCTGGATGAGTAGAAATTGGACATACCTTCCTGCTCAATGGCCTGCTTAATTTCCAATAACATGATTTTTACAAGTGAGCGATGTAGGCCATCGCCCTGATTTTCAATAAACACTCTAAAAGATGGTTCTAGCAGTTTATCTTGAGTGGATAATATTTCTGATGCCCACCAATCACAATCAATATTCTCCTGCCCAGCCCAATATTTTTCAAAAATATGACCCTGCGCTTTCAAAGGATCTAAAATGACCGTCTCAACAAAACTCATTGATGGAACCGGCTTCTTCTCACTGATCAGCTGCCAAACATTGTAGCTCTCTCTTGCAAACTTATTTTTCAATTCAAAATAAATCCTTAGCACATCTTTACGCAGCTGCCTAATTTGCTCATGTACACCAAGAAAGATCACAAACCAGGAAAAATAAAATTGCTCAATCAGCTCCATAATATACTCCAAGCATCCTGAGGCATATACAATGAATGTTTCTGGCAATAAATGATCCTGAGCCAATATTTCAATTTGAAGCAGCTGTTTAAAATAAATATTCTTATCCAATGTGGAAAATAAAAATGCAGCCGATAGTAAATCATAAAAGAACGGACTTCGCCGCCCTTTCAAAATCATTTCAGTTTTTAACGATTGCTCGATGTTCTTATCTTTATTAAAAGTGATCAGCTGCTTAAGCGAATAAACTGACTGCTTTAGCAAAGCATGATGCGACTGTACTTGATGAGCCAATTCTTTCGGAAAAGTATTCAAGTGCTCACTAAGCACCTTATAAATCCCATCAATTTCTTCAGTACTCATTTCCTCATAACGATCATGTTGATTATAAATACCAAACGCCTTCTTAAATAAGGCTCTAAGCCGACTTGCTTTGGCCTGGAACTTCGGATCACACAATACCAGCATTTACTCTCCCTATTAAAAAGGAGTAGCATACGCTAATCTACAAATTTCTAAATACAGAGATTTATCTCAAAATCGCTTGTTGAATAATGTGCTCAACCAGGTCCGTGAAGCTCATGCCGCAATGCGCGGCAGATTTAGGCACCAAACTGGTTGCCGTCATCCCAGGAATAGTATTCATTTCTAAGAAATACCACTGACCATCCTCAGTTAACATGAAATCCGCTCTACCCCAGTGCCGACACCCCAGTTCATAAAATATATTTTCAGCATCATCAATTAATGCATTAAGCAAAGATTCATCCATATTCGCCCCAACAATATACCGGGTTGAGCTATCTTGATACTTTGCAAAATAATCATAATATTCAGAATTCGGCTCAATGGCGATCGGAGACAATCTCAAACCCTCTACAATCGGCACAGTAAGGTCCTTGCCTTTTATGAATTGCTCAATCATCACATCACCATACTCCGATGCCTCATGACATGCCTGAATAAACTCATCCCCATCATGAACAATTCGAACAGCAACACTTGAACCACTGCAGTTTGGCTTAACCACCACCGGAAATTCATACTCACAATAAGGCTCATGATCCCATAGATAACTTTCAGCCACCAAATAACCTGCCTCACGCACTCTTGCAATTGTTGCCATTTTATCCATGCATAAACGTGAGGCTATTTCGTCTGATCCGGTATAACAAATATTATGCTGCTCAAGGAGCTTTTGTATCTCTCCATCTTCTCCACCTTGACCGTGCAATGCCAAAAATACACAATCAGGCTGTAAGTTCAAAACGGATTCAAGCCATGTTGAATCCATCACATCAATCAAATGACACTGATGCTTCGACAGGGCATTGGCAACAGCTCGCCCTGACTTCAATGAAATTTCTCGCTCTTCATTGTCCACGCCCATGAGTACCACCACATTCATCAAGCACCTCCTATTCTTTTACAATAACCACTTCAGGTTCAAGCACAATGCCGTATGCTTTTTCAACCTCATTCTGAACATATTGAATCAATTGCAAAATGTCTTGACTTGAGCAGTTGCCTGAAATATTTTCAATAAAATTGGCATGTTTTTTAGAAACACATGCCCCTCCCAGACGATATCCTTTAAGGCCAAGCCCATCAATCAGTTTTGCAGAAAAGTATCCCTCAGGGTTTTTAAAAACAGAGCCGCAATTATAAGTTCCAATGGGCTGGGAATCATTTCGCATTTGCAAATAATGTTTAATATCAAGTTCAGCGGCAGCCTTTGAAAACTCGAAAATGGCTGATAGAAATACGCCTGCAAAAGGGGGAGTCACACTGCGATACCCAACATGAAAAGCTTTGGGAGAAAAATGATGCACATGGCCTTGCAAATCTGCATATAATACACTGACCACATGTGCCCATGTCACCCCACCAAATGCACCTGCATTCATCCGAAGCGCACCACCAACAGTTCCGGGGATTCCAGCGAACCAAGCCGCATCATTTAAACCCAGCGCACTCACTTTTTTGGCTAACTTTGCACAGGAAAGACCTGCCTCAGCTGTAACTTGATGACCCTCAATGGACAAACCGGCAAGCTTTCTTGTTCTAATGACACAAATATCTAAATTTCCATCGGGAAACAACGTATTGCTGCCAAGTCCTAAAAAATAACAGGGTGTATCTGGCATGAAACTGGATTTATTTCTCAAAAAACAAAGCAGCTCATCCACTGATTCTGGTTCGAAAAAATACCGTGCCTGACCACCTACCCTAAAAGTATTGCATTTTTTTAAACTAACCTGATGTTGAATATTAAAATCACAATCTAGATGCATGCATGGCTCGTTCTAATATGTATCCAATATTACCAGCACCTTGTAAAATCACAACATCATTTTCACCTTGTTTTGCAAGATAATCATCAATTTTCTGTAAGGAGCATAAATATATTGGCGCTTTACTATCAAGACACTGCATCAAATATGAAATATTATATTGCATATCCTCTGACTCCCCTGCACCATAAACTGGCACCAAAACCAGCTGATCAACAGCTGATAAAACATCGATAAATGCATCAAAATGATACCGCAGGCGACTGTAGCGGTGCGCTTGAAAAATCAGATGCAATTTTTTATTTGGCCACACACCTCTGGCTGCATGAATGGTGGCTTTGATTTCCTCAGGGTGATGCCCATAATCCGATACCACAGGGCGATTATGAATCATATGAATCTGAAACCGTCTATCGGTCCCCTGAAATGCTGCCAATAACCTGGCACTCTCCTCCCTTGTAATTCCAACATGAACAGCACATTCTATCGCCAAAAAGGCATTATAGAGCATATGGATGCCTGCAATCTGCATATTAATATCAAAAGTTTCACCCTGCATCACACAAGTTGCCTTAAGCCACTGCCCATTTTGTGACCAGTTTATAATCTGTGTGTTGCTAGAATCTATCAACTGAAGGTTTTTAAGCTCAGTCATTTTCTCAGGCATCTTCCCCACAATGTGATTGAATATTGCAACATGACTGGAGTGATTTAAAAAATCACTGAAGCACTGCTCATACAGGTCTTTGCTATTTTGATAATTTTCCATGTGATCATAATTCACATTGGTCACTAAAGCGATCGTCGTTTTATATTTCAAAAAGCTCTGATCACTCTCGTCTGCCTCTAAAACCAGCCACTCTCCAGCGCCAACCTCAGCCAAGATTTCTCCATTTAAGCCAGCGCCAATACAGTAACTGGGAGCAAGGCCTGCTTGACGCAAAATATGCGCCACCATGGCAGTGGTTGAAGTCTTACCATGCGTGCCACTCACGGCGATCACTTTAAAATACTCCCCCATCCATGCAATCATTTCAGATCGATGAAAGACAGGGATATTTTGGTTTCTGGCAAACTGATACTCTGGGTTTAATGCTTTGATGGCCGATGAATAAATCACGCATGAAGCACCTTGAGCATGTTTTGCCTTATGATTATCATACAATGTGATCAAGCCTCGATTAGCCCACCCCGTAACCTCATCGCATGGACTAACATCACTGCCACTGACCTCAAAACCCAGCTGCAAAATCATTTTGGCAAGCGCACGCATGCCAACTCCACCTATACCGATAAAATGAAACCGCTGAAATTGTCTCTCAAGTAAAGCGCTTTTAAATTGATTTGCACCCATAGGCATCCCAAAAAGATAAATTATACCAATTGCCCCATTAAAATACAGTAAGCCCAAATACTTTACTATAATTAAATCATAATTAAATGGGTGATAAAATGAAATTTAGCTTTACTTTTAATTACTTACACCTTATTAATGAGACAATTGAGTCAGGCATTGATCCTGCCATACACCTATTAAGAATTGACACCATTTTTGCAATTACACCATTGTCAGAGGTTATGGCTGTCTTTCATCTAATTACCCATAGAAACTACCATGAATATATCTGTCTTCGATGGTTCCAGCTTATAGGACTTGAATATCCAAAAATCAACTTAAAAAGACTGGCAAAAAACAAATCAATGCTTCATTCAATCACTTTGATCGAACAATTTCATCAAATCAAAAATCCCTTTAAAATCTGTGATACAAGTTATTATGTCAATGGTTCTACCAAAATTGATCAGCTTAATATGATACGATCTGAGCTGATCAAATTAATATTACAGTCAGCTTCTGCTAAAGCGGCTTAAGACTGCAACAATTTGCACAAGTGCATCATTGGGTCTTGGCACGGGTTTTTTCCAGCTGCCCATTTGCCATACCCTTAATTTCTCAATGATATCTGCAGCGGATTCACCCGCGACCTCAATGCCCTCACTTTGAGCACTGATCGCATTATACCACTGATGATTATCAGCACTTTGTGGCAATGGCACAAAAATAGTCCTTATTCCCAAAGCCAAAATTTCACTAACAGCCATAGCCCCCGATCTTGAAATCACAAATCCAGTTTCTGCATATAAATTTGCCATATCATGACAATACTCCAGCAATCTTAATTGAGGGTACAACCTAAGCCACTCATGATGTATTTTACCCAAGCCGTTACGCCCGACAATACAAGTTATGGGCAATTCAGGAAACTTCTCCAGGATCGCTTGCAGCAAATTTTCTCGCAAAAAGCTTGCCCCCAAACTCCCTCCCACAATCAATAAGCGCTTTGCATCTTCATTAGGCTTAACTGACACAATTGCTTGACGAATCGGATTACCCACAGTCATGAAGCGGGCATCTTCACAGGCAAGCCCCGAAAGATGCCTGGTGGCTATATTTGCGATCAAGCGATTGGCCAAACCAAGCTTTGTATTTTGTTCAAAACAAACCACAGGGACCCTGAGCAAATATGCTGACAATGCCGGCGCAACAGAAACATAGCCCCCCCATGTCAATACACAGTCAATCCGATATCTTTTAAGATAAAATATTCCCAAAACAACCGAGCCAAACAGCGCCAAGATGGCCTTAACCTGAAGGAAAATGTTTTTTGAACGCAGTGCAAGTGCCCAAAACCAAAGATAAGGCAAATCCTGCACCAAGTCTTTTTCCATGCCTGCAGAACGCCCACCCCAATAAACCACATGGCCTTGACACATTAACTCTTTGGCCACTGCCAATCCCGGATATATGTGTCCACCCGTACCTCCACCGGTCATCAAAATTTTCATGAAGTAACTTCCCGTGAAATTTGATGCACCATCCCGAAAGCAAAGAGACAAGCAAGCAAGGATGAGCCCCCATAGCTAATCAATGGAAGCGTCATCCCCTTAGTAGGAAGCATGCCAAGACAAACACCCATATGAATCAATACCTGCAAACAAACCCACAATAAAACACCCCAAACTAAAAAAGAGCGAAAGGGCTTATTTTGTAACAAGCAAAGTTTAGCAATGATCCACATGCGTACAAAAAGCCATGAGTAAATCCCCAGCATCACAAAAGCACCAAACCAACCAAGCTCCTCACAAATGACTGAAAATATGAAATCGGTGTGTGCCTCAGGCAAATATGATAAGCGCTGTAAACTCTGTCCAATACCTACACCAAAGAAGCCACCACTGCCTATGGCCATCAATGAATGCGTGAGCTGATAACCCTGATGCATGGAATATTGCCAAGGATTTTGAAATGACAACAAGCGCTCCAGCCGATATGGCGCTGCATAGACCAATATAAAAAACAGACACACACCCAAAGCCATCAGCAATAAAACATAGCGCAGTGGCATCATACCAACAAACATCATCCCCAGTGTGATCCCTGCTAATACAACACACGACCCAAGATCAGGCTCAAATAGCAACAATACACAGAAAACCCCCAGCACCATGAATGGTTTTAAAACACCAATAAATCGTTCTTTTACCTCATCACCCCTGCGGGTTAAGTAGCTGGCTATATAAATTAATAATAGCAACTTCACCACTTCCGACACTTGAATATTTAACACTCCCAGCGAAATCCACCTGGCAGACCCATTCACTATTTTGCCAATCGGCGGAATCAATACCAAAGTTAACAGCCCCAGTCCAAGCAATACAGCCAGCGTTGAGCCTTGGTGTAAGTAAGTAACTGATAGCCGTGAAGCAAGCAGCATAAGCATTAGGCCCAATCCAACATGGGCGCACTGTCTTAAGAAAAAATGCATCGGATGAACATGAAGCGACGCGGTGACCCCAATGGACGCTGAACTAACCATCACCAAACCAAAAGCAACAAGCAATAAAATGGGTATTACCAAATGCCAATCAAAGGGTGACCTATGCGATGCTTGCAAATCCATGCATCACCTCCTGCTCAAATACCTGCCCTCGATGCATGTAATTCTTAAACTGATCAAAACTGCTGCCGGCTGGCGAAAATAAAATGACACCCCCACCATGATGCTGACAATATAAAATGGCTTGACGATAATCCTTCACGATCACACCCTTCTTAACAGCATCGTACATGACCTGTGAACTTTGACCTTGAAAAACAGGATAAACATGCGGTTGACGAAGCATCATGATCCACTCATCGGATATGGATTCTTTTAATATACCCCCGCAAATTAAATACAGCCGTTTGACATGACTGTAGCGTGACAAAGCATATAAACAAGCATCAATGTTGGTTGCTTTAGAATCATTAATCACCAACCAATCAGCATCTTGGTAGCTCAGCTGCAGGCGAAATGGCAATGGCGTATATTTGGATAAATCAGCCAAGACCCCAAAATGGGCTTCCGTTAGCTGACAGACAAGCTGATCATTTAAATCACCTCGCATCAAATGGCGACAAAAAAATGAAAGTCTCTCTTTGGCTTTTTTGTAACTTTCAAAATCCCCGTGCCAACTTAAATGATCTGGTCGAATTGACCCAATAACACCAATATCAAACATGGCATATGAGGTGTAATGCAGCTGAAATGAGGACAATTCAAACACCAAAATATCAGCATCATTGATTTCAAAAGGGGAAACCCCAATGTTACCTGCCGCTTTTGCCCTCATCCCAGCCACAGAGAGGGCATGAGCGAGTTTGGCAACAAATGAGGACTTACCATTGGTTCCAGTCACCCCTATGGTCATTACATGATCTGGTTTTTTTTGATAAAAATACCAGTCAACATCCGTATAAATAGGTGCAACACAATCTCGTAAACGTGCATCATGAGGTGGTATTCCTGGTGATATCACTACCGCTGTGGTTTCCTTTGGAATTTCCTCCCGCCATAATGCCGTTGGATAAGCAGCCAGCAGTTGATCTCTTTCATCAACGTTGGTCACCCAATAAAAGGCTCGACCATGATCAATTTCAAATTTGGCAACACCTTGTGTGGAAAGCCCAAACCCCAATAATGTAATCATAGAATACTCAACAAAAACATCAAATATACCAGCAAAGTCGCCAGCAAAAACCGCAAAACAATCTGCATATTGCTCCAGCCTAATAGCTCAAAATGATGGTGCAATGGTGCCATTTTAAAAACACGAACACCTCGGGTCTTGAAACTGATAATCTGAATCATCACTGATACCACCTCCAAAACCAAAACAAGACCAATCCAAGGCAGGTAAAGCACCCATTGTGAGTGCATAAATAGTAATCCAATCAATGCCCCCAGTGGCAATGAGCCTGAGTCCCCCATAAACATTTGCGCTGGTTGAGCATTAAAATATAAAAAAGCAACAACCGCTACAGCAACATACCCAGTTGATAACAACAGTCCTTTGACATCAGCAAGATTCAATAAAAATAGAATCATCATTCCAAGCCATAAGATTAAAAATTGTGTTGCACACAACCCATCGACCCCATCCGTGAAATTCATAGCATTGGCACTGGCTGTGAGTACCAAAGAGCCAAGAGCAACATATGCCCACTTGTCTAACAAGACAGTGATATCAGCCCATGGAACTCTTACAGGAACGATGGGCACAAAATACATCAAACCAGCTGAAAAAGTCAGCAGCAATAACATTTTCATTTTCATGCTAAGACCACGCTGCTTGCCTTTAATTTTAACCCAATCATCAATAGCGCCAATCAGCATAAACCCCAGGACTGTCATAGCACAAAGCCATTGATCAGGCAGCATGAATAGCATCCAAACCAATGCAATTAACATGAAGCATACACCTGCCATGGTAGGTGTCCCTAATTTTACAAAATGCGACTTTGGTCCATCTTTTCGTATCACCTCAGGTGCCAGATTCTGATTCTTAAAAATCCATAACCCCATTAAACAAGCCATAAAGCATAAAAGATAACTAACTGACATACTCACCACTAAACTTACTTAAAAGCAATTGAACAATGCGCTCCATTTTCATAAAACGTGAGCCTTTCACAACAACAGCACTTCCAGCTTTGATCCAATCATCTTGAAATAATGCTGTCTCTGAAATATGTTTTTTTACCCCACAAAATGCCTCATGAGCAAAAAAAGCATCATGACCAACAGCAATCAATTCATCCACTCTACCATTGGCATATTCACCGATTTCTTGATGATACCAAGCTGAGCTTTCCCCCAGCTCACCCATAGAGCCAAATACCAATATCTTTCGCTTTGGCTGCCTGGCAAGCAGGTCAATGGCTGCCTTCACTGAAGTGACACTGGCATTATATGAATCATCAAATAATGTAATCTCTTTCAGCGAATAATGGTATAATCGCCCTGGCAAGCCTTGATATTTTTCAAGCAACTTTAGCCCGTCAAAACCAATGCCCAGTGCGTGCATGACGCCTGCTACCATTTTAATATTCAAATAAAGATGTGAGGGCAAATGCTGTTTATCGATAGACATCACCACTTGCCCCTGTCGAACAATATAAAGCGCATCATTCACATGCAGCTCAATTTCACCACCTGAGCCAATTGCGACTACCCTGGCCATCGTCAAGGACTGCCAGAGCCCAGCCTGCGGCTGATCCAAATCAATCACAGCCAATGCTTGCTTGGAAAGAATGCGATAAATATCCGACTTGGTATCAACCAATTGTTCAAAATTGTTATAATTGGCCAAATGCACTGGTAGCACTGGTAAACAAAAACATAAATCCACCGTTGCAATGTTCATCAAATACTTGATATCACCCGGCTTTGCAGCACCCATTTCCAAAATGAGGAAATCATCATTCAGATTGGCTGATAAAATTGTCAGCGGGACCCCCATTTCATTATTATAATTACCATAAGCCATGGTCACTCTAAAGTTGGCAGACAATACCTGATACAGCATGTGCCTGGTTGTTGTCTTGCCCACGCTACCAGTTAGCGCAATGGTTTGATACCGCCTGTACTTTTGAATATCTTTGGCCAATGATATTAAATCATCTGCCAAGTTAGGTAAGTACACAACATCTGGGTGGTCAAATGGCTGATGAGACAAAACCAGCTTTGCCCCCTGCGCCAAAGCGCTTTGAATGTATAAACAGCCATCAACCTGTTTTCCAGGAAGAGCCACAAAACAATCACCCGCTTGTATTAGGCGAGAATCAATATGAAAATTCTTAAGCTGCAAACGCTGCTTTAATGTAAGAATTCTGCTAAAGGCCTGTGCATATAACATGAAAGGTCAATACCCCATTTCCAAAATAAGCCCATCAAGAACGCGTCTGGCGACCTCGCTATCTCTGTGCGCCACTTGATTACTTGCAAATATTTGAATCGTTTCATGACCTTTACCGGCAATAAGTACCACATCATTTCTTGAGGCTTGTTTGATGGCATAACGAATGGCCTCAACCCGATCAATTTTTTCATGAATGGCCCAATTTGCAATCATTTGCGATTTAATATCTTGAATAATTTGTCTTGGACTCTCACTGCGAGGATTATCAGAGGTTAAAACCACATAATCAGCATACTTCTCAGCAATCATACCCATCTTGGGTCTTTTTTCTTTATCTCGATCTCCACCACAGCCAAAAACACACCAAATTTTGCTGCTTGTTACTTCCTGTAAAGTCATGAGCACATTTTTTAATGCATCTGGGGTATGCGCATAATCCACTATCACGGTTGGACCAATTTCACTGGCAATGACTTCAAATCTCCCAGGAATATGCGTCACCTGCTGGAGGGCTTCAATCGCTTTAAATGGCTCATAACCCATCATACATAATGCCAAAAAAGCACTCATGATATTTTGTGCATTATAACTGCCAGTAAGCCTTGAGTTAATTTGCAGAACTTTGCCTTGATACTTCACTTCAACGGTTTGACCTAACAATGACTTCTCAAGTACTCGACAATACGCAACATCATTACGCTTTCCCTGCGCCTTGAACGTATAGGCCATCAAATTAGAGCCCTGCCCACCTCTTAAGAAAATCCGCTCACCCAAAGGGTCATCCAAATTCACAATGATATGGACCGGATTAAAATCATAAAAAAGTCGCTCCTTACAATCCATATAGGCCTCCATGGTTCCATGGTAATCCAAATGGTCATGGGAGATATTGGTCAAAATCGCAATATCAAAACAAATGCCACCAACCCGCATCTGGTCTATGCCATGAGAGGAAACCTCCATGGCGCAAACTTGAGCATCTTCCTTGGCAATATTGGCCAGTATTTTTTGTAATTGGAGTGCACAGGGTGTTGTCTGATTTTGTTTTTCAAGCAATTTATGGCTCAGGCCATGACCCAAAGTGCCAATAACACCACACTTGATATTGAGCCCCTCAAGGCTTGCTGCAATTAAATTTACCACACTGGTTTTGCCGTTAGTTCCAGTGACCCCAATCATGGTCATTTGTGCCGATGGCAATCCATAAAAATGCGAAATCAACGAGCCATGAATATCTTTCAAATCTGCAATATTTAAACAAGCAACCTCTTTATCATCAATTTTAATACTTTTCAGGTATGAATAATTAACGTCTGACTGCCGAATAATAAAATTGGCACCCTGCTTGACAGCCTGATCGATATAATAATCACCATCCTTGCCTGAGTAAGAGGGAAGCGCTATAAATACATCGCCGGGAACCACCTGCCTAGAATCATCTTTGATATCCCGCCAATAAATGGGGCCATCAGTTTTAACCCCTATTAAATTCTCAACGATTTGATTGACCTGTCTAACGAACATGACTGTCACTTTCCAATTAATTAACCAGCTTATTTTGTCGCATTTGATAATTTAATACATCGCGCATCACTTCTGAAAATAAGGGTGCAGCCGACGTTCCACCATAATGCCATTTCCCATCTGGCTCGTCCAGTATTACAAGCACTAAAAATTGCGGATTTTCAAGTGGTGCAAATCCTACAAAAGAGGCCCTGTGCATCTTCTCCTGATACACCCCATGATTAAGCTTATGTGTGGTTCCTGTTTTCCCAGCGACCTTCACGCCTCTGACTTTAGCCCGATATCCAGTCCCGCCCTCTACAACTTCATACAGCATGTCTTGAATTCTTTTTGCTACCGCTGAATCAATCACTTTTTCAGATTTCATAATCTGATGCTTATTAATATGAAGTGGACGATCTATGCCCCCAGATGCAATGATTGCATAGGCCCTTGCTAATTCAAGAGGGGTAATTTCAATACCATAGCCAAATGAGCTGACAACTTTGGCAAATTTTGAAACGGCAATTTTGTCATTCATGTCGCCGCTCACCTCTAAAGGCAACCCAACAGTTCGGTGATGAGACAGGCGCATATCAATCATCATATCCTCAACCCATTGAGAAGGAATATCCATCACAAGCTTGACCATACCAACATTACTTGACTGCTTAATAATCTCAGCCAAAGAAAGAACACCATTATCCTGAATATCTCTGACAATTTGATCATCAACCTTTAGATAACCAGGGCTGGTTGAGACTTTTAAGTCAAAATCAATATATTCCTTATTAAGGAGCCATGCCAACCAAACCGGTTTAATGGTCGATCCAGGCTCAAATCGCTCCTCAATGGCAGCATTGCCGCGCAATGGGTTGTAGCTTGTAATGGATTCATTGGGATTAAATGATGGGTAATTAACCATCGCAAGAATCTCACCATTTTTAACATCGGTCACCAAAACGATCCCAGATTTTGCCCCGTATTTTGCAAGTGATTGCTTCAAAAGGCCATAAATTTGCATTTGTAAATGCGCATCGATGGTCAAATGAACATCCTCACCCATCAGGACTGGCCTGAGCATTTTTTTTGAACTAACAATATGGCCTAAGGCATCAACAACAAAGGATAGCTTACCGCTTTGACCCTTCAAAGATGCCTGATGATAGCGCTCGATCCCAACAATACCCTCCCTCTTCCCATTTAGAAAGCCTACCAATGGTGCAGCAGATTCTGAAGCAGGATAAACGCGGACCTCATGTTCTTCAAAATTGAGTGCCGGAATTGAGGCAAGAGCTAATTTATTTTTTACAGACACCTGTTTTGCAAGAACGCGATAGTGCTTCTGACTAATTAATGCCTCTTGTATAACCAACGGATCAATATTTAAATGCTCAACAATCATGGCCTGATGTTCAGCTGATAATTTTGCTGTTTGCGGATCAATCGACACAGTATAAGTTCTCTTAGATACCGCCAAAGGCAGACCATTTCGATCCAAAATCATTCCCCGAGTAGGCATTACCTCTTCCTGACGAACCACACGTTTTTGATTCTCCAAAAGCAAGAATTCTCGTTGATCAGTCACCAGGTAACCCGCCCTAAATAAAAGCGTTAAAAATAACAAAAATATAATCAGCAAGGCAATATTAAGCCTTCGTATCTGAGGTGAAATCAGGTTCATTCTTTAACAATTTGATGAGGCTTGACGTCAGTCAACCCCAATCGTTTTTCGGCTATGAGCTTAATCCTATCATACCGATTTAAACCCTGCTCTTCAAGCTGAATTTCATGCCCTAATGCAGCAAGATCAGATAGCTCAACCTGCATTTTTATAGCCCGATCATTCAATAATTTATTCTCATGCAAAATATAAACATTCATCACACTGATTCCCACAAAAAGGGCCAGTGTCATCGCCAGTGTTAATAATTGAAAATACGGCCATACACTGATAAATTCATTGATGGATTCCCAAATAAAATAAGGCCGATTCAGTGCTAATTTCATGCAATTTTCTCCACAATTCTAAGTTGCGCACTTCTTGAGCGTGTATTAAACCGAATTTCCTGTAAAGACGGCTTAATAACACGCCCAATCCGTTTGACTCTGGGTACAGCTAGGGTCTGTAGTCCACGTTTGAGATCCTCATTACCGGGTCGATTCATTTGTATGAAGCGTTTTATGATTTTATGCTCTGTCGAGTGAAAACTAATCATAACCAATCGACCACCGGGCTTTAACACATCAAGGGCACCTTCTAAAAATCTCTCCAAAGACCCAAATTCATCATTTATGAATACCCGAATGGCTTGAAAGGTTTTTGTTGCGGGATGAGTCTTACCTTCACGCCTAACAACACTTTGGACCACATCAGACAATTGCTTTGTGGTTAAAATCTCTGATTGACTCCGAGCCTCACAGATGGCTTTTGCGATGCGCCGTGATCTTCGCTCATCGGCGTTTAAATATAGTACATTTGCGATTTCTTCTTCTTGCGCATTTTTTAACCATCCAGCAGCAGTCAGTGGCTGTGTTTGATCCATTCGCATATCAAGCGGCGCATCTTTTAAAAAGGAAAACCCTCTCCCAGCCTCATCAAGCTGAGGTGATGATAATCCACAATCAACCAGCACTCCATCTGCACTGGCTTTATCCATTTTCTTGGAAATAGATTCATAGTTAGCATGAATAAGGTGCAGCCTGTGATCCATTATCTCAGATCGAGCATATTCAATTGCAGTTTGATCCCGGTCAAAGGCAATAACCTGACCATCTTGCCCTAACTGACCTAAGATCCCCCTTGTATGACCTCCACGCCCAAACGTTGCGTCAACATAGGTGCCCTCAGACTTGATGGATAAAGCCTCAATGGTTTCTTCAAACATAACAGCTTCATGTTTATACTGATAAGTCATCCAACATCCCCGGCAGCTCACTTCTGTTATCAACCGAGCTCACTCCTTGTTTTAGCCAACCATCTCTCTGAGCATCCCACTGCTCTTGGCTCCAAATTTCAAACTTATTGCCCTGCCCAACCAAAATGACATTCTTATCTAACTTTGCGTGATCTCTCAGTAACCCCGGTAACAAAAGGCGTCCCTGCGTGTCCATGTCAACTTCCATAGCATGACCTATTAACAACCTTTGAATTCTTCGTGCAGCCGGATTAAAGCTTGGCAACTGCTGCAACTTAGATTCAATGCGCTCCCACTCACTGAGTGTGTATAGCAGTAGGCAGGGCGCATCGGTATCTATCGTAACAACCATTTTTCCATCTGCAGCGTCCAGTGTATCTTGGCGGTACTTTTTCGGCATAGAAATGCGTCCCTTGACATCCAAGTTAACGGCATTAATACCACGAAATAAATTCACCACTTTTTTCCACTTTTCTCCACATAAAGCCATTATGTTTCTATTTTATTCCACTGTCAACCACTTTTAAGCACATTATCACCACTATGAAACCACAAAATTAAATTCATTTATTCTTAAGGTAAAAGAAGATATAATCCTCCAAACAGTGGAATTCACCATCATGCCCAGTTCAGCTTCAAATATCAGTGCACACGTCAGCAGCCTGTTTGAGGTTATAAAAAACCTACCGAATGTTAAGGAGGTGATTGATATACTCAGCACTGATACAGCCTCACTTCAAACGAGCTATGTCAAAGAGCTCAGCTGTGAAGAGCATGATTCCTCCCAAGCCGATACGGAAAATACATGGAAAACTCTCAAGGAAAAAAGAGATCATGCTCTAGTCACCCTGCTTAGTAAATTTAGCATTTCAGAACTTGATTCATCGGCACTTTTAGATCAATGGGATAAATTAATCGACCAGATCGATCTGCTGCAGGCTTGCACCACCCCAGCATCACCCTGCTTTGAGCAACTTAGAACTCAAACTCCCTTGGCAAGCACCAGGCAAAACACTGCGCTTATTTTACAGGCCTTCCACCTCTTGATCGAAAACATTGGAATGAGAAGCATTAAAATAAAGAGCATCATGCAACTTTGTGATAAAATGCTGCAATTTAACCAACAGGCAACTTTGGAGGCTGCAGAAGCTTTATTGAATAAAGAATTTATAAAAATGGTCTCAAAATCTCTAAACTCACGGAATTTATTTCACACAACATCGCCAAGTGAGCTTGCTCTTCTTGAGCAACTTACTGAGCATTTTCTGATCGACCAGGAAGATGTGATCGATCAAGTGATAATCACCTACCTTCAACAAGATTCAAAAGCCACATCTACTCAATCTTTACTAGAAGAGTTTGTGAGAATAAAAGGTTACCCAGAAGAAAGAGGCCGGGCGTTCATTGCTCAAAACCAGGAAAATAAAAGACTTCAGAATTTATTAGAGCCTCGATCAGACACCCTTGGTGAATTTTACAAAAAGTTGGAATGTTTTATACAACGGGAACTATCCATCATTTCAGCCCCCTCTTTATTCGATTTCCTGCAGGCACAAGATACTACTAAGTGTATTAATGCTGCTTTTGATAAATGGGAAAAACTTTTCCTCAATCCAACAGATGATCTAAGGGCAAGAATAAAACAGCAGACCCAAGCAGTTCAAACAGTTCTTCCCCCCCAACAACCACAGGCCGATTCTCTCCAAGCCGCTGGGGGCGCTGCAGGTCAAGCCCATACTGTAAAAACCGCACTTGATACTCTTACCCCCCTATCCAAAAGCACGCACAATATCTCAAGCACAATTGCAACCACTTTATTACACCTAAACCAAGCAGCACAAGATATCACAGCTCAAGAGCTAAGCGAGGTACTTGAAAAATTACCTCCCAACTATGAACTGAGTGATTTAGCGCATCTGGAAACAATTAATGTACGCCTCAAGCACCTAATCCCGAAAATATTACCGATGGAGATGAGCCCTAAGGAAAAATCCGTCATTATTTTTCTACACGCCCACAATGCAATTATAAAAAAGGATGGAGCGCATCAACTTAAACTCCCTACTCATCTTCAAGAGGAGAAAAAATTTTTAAAATACGCCAGCTGCCAATACCTTCCGATCATTGAACTTACCCTACAAGAGCACTCAGCCAAATCCAAAAGCGCTTTAGATATTTTTCGCAGATCAACCGGTCATGGTATTAATAGCACTCACTTGGATTTCTCAGATAATCAGGTTCAAACCATTAAAAAGAAGTATCATCACCCTCAGGCTTTTTCCAACTCTGAAATATTACTTTCACTGGTGTTTTTGATGGCAACTTGCCCTAATTATCTAACTGAGACCGACCTTTCCAATAATGAACACCTTTCTCTTGAAATAAACATG
>Ga0169931_10006409_pt1 | contig 17749 bp, 18 predicted proteins | sample Kivu_15m_20L_FD_129675 | JGI IMG/M metagenome (GOLD analysis project Ga0169931, IMG submission 129675) | Freshwater microbial communities from Lake Kivu, Western Province, Rwanda to study Microbial Dark Matter (Phase II) - Kivu_15m_20L... | ecosystem: Environmental > Aquatic > Freshwater > Lake...
AACCATCGGCCTTGGAGGGTAATTCTTTTGGAAGAATATGCAACAAAATCAGAGGCACTATCACGTGAAAAATGGCTAAAAAGTGGCCTTGGTCGCAGTTTCATCAAAACACTGGATCATTCGGTGGACTCATATCCGCCGGAGGCGGACACAGGTTCGAGTCTCCGCCTTTGGCGGACTTACCTAAGGTCAGAATACATTTTCTGACCTTTTTTTATGGAATCATCTGAAGTATTTATAGTATATGTTCTCTATTCTGAATCATCAGGCAAGCATTATACTGGCTATACCAGTGATTTTGCGAAGCGATTTTTATCGCATAATGAACTTGGAATAAAAGGGTGGACAACAGAATTTCTAAATCCCATACTTTAAGATGCAGTAAATGGCTCTAAAGCCATCACGCCATCCAATCTTTTTTCCTTCTGCGTAAGTTCTTCCATAATAAGAGATTCCAACTTCGTAAATACGAATGCCCTTAATTTTTGAAATCTTGGCAGTTACCTCCGGCTCAAAACCAAAGCGTTGCTCTTTTAATTTTATCTTTTTTAAAATGTCAGACCTGAATAGCTTGTAACAGGTTTCCATATCTGTTAAATTCAGATTGGTAAATGCATTTGATAAAAACGTAAGAAATTTGTTGCCTATGGTATGCCAGAAAAATAGAATACGATGTGGATTCCCTCCCATGAATCTGGAGCCATAAACAACGTCGGCATGACCTTTTAAAACAGGATCAAGTAAAACATTGTACTCATTCGGATCGTATTCCAAATCGGCATCCTGGATGATGATTAATTCTCCACCCGCTTCAGCTATACCTGTATGCAAGGCGGCTCCCTTCCCCTTATTCTTTTTGTGATTGATTAACCTGATGTTCATGCCCGGCTGCATGCTGATGTATTTTTCAACCGCTTCGACGGTTAAGTCCGTGGAGCAGTCGTTTACAATAACAATCTCTTTTTCCAAGCCGTCTGAAAGACGCACATCTTTAACTTTATCGAGAATAAAATGGATCGTTGCAGCTTCGTTATATGCCGGAATGATGATGGAAAGCTTTTTATATGTCATCAGTTTTTAATTGGTGCCAAAGGTAATTTAATTTGAAATGTCATTTTTGTTGAACAACAGCTGCCACTTCTTTCTAATAATGCTCATAAATTCAGGAAAATACTGCATTTTTGCACATTCATCCTGACTTAGTCAGGAACACACTAACATGTCATTCAAATCAGGTTTTGTTAACATCATCGGCCGGCCAAATGCCGGCAAATCTACACTGATGAACGCTCTCATTGGGGAGAGGCTTTCCATTATAACGCCCAAGGCACAAACAACCCGTCATCGGATCGTTGGAATATTGAATGATGAAAAGTATCAAATTGTGTTTAGCGATACTCCTGGAATCATTAAGAATCCGGCTTATAAGCTTCAGGAATCTATGAATAATTTTATTGAAGGTTCGTTTCAGGACGCTGATGTATTTCTTTACCTTACAGATATTCAGAGCATTCCTTCGGCTGAAGATGTTCCGGAACAAATTGTAAAATCAGATATACCAATCATTCTGGTAATCAATAAATTGGACACCGGTAACCAGCAAATGCTGGAAGAGCGCCTGGCGGCATGGAAGGAAATCCTGCCAATGGCAGAAATGATACCCGTTTCAGCAACACAATCCTTTAACCTAAGCAATGTATTGAGTAGAATCCTTTTTCATCTGCCCGAAGGGCAGCCTTATTTTGAACAGGATGCACTCACCGACAGAAACGAACGATTTTTTTGCACCGAAATTCTGCGTGAAAAAATTCTTCTCAATTACCAAAAGGAAATTCCCTATTCGGTTGAGGTGGTTATTGACGACTTCAAAGACGAAGAGAATATTACTAAGGTGAGCTCTGTGATTTATGTGAATCGTGAATCTCAAAAAGGGATTATAATCGGGCATCAGGGGAAAATGCTTAAAAAAGTAAGTACCGAGGCGCGCCTGGCCATGGAGAGTTTCCTGGGAAGAAAAGTTTTTCTCAGTGTACAGGTAAAAGTTAGTAAAGACTGGCGCGACAATGAACGCCAGCTAAAAAGATTTGGATATTTGTCCTGAAAACTATGGGTAATATTGTTGCAATTGTTGGTCGCCCCAACGTAGGTAAATCCACCTTGTTTAATCGCCTTACCGAATCGCGCAGTGCCATTGTTGACGAAATGTCCGGTGTTACGCGCGATCGTCACTATGGTAAAGCAGAATGGTTGGGCAGGGAATTCACACTCATTGACACGGGTGGATACATTACCGGTTCAGAAGATGTGTTTGAAGGAGAAATCCGTTCACAGGTTAAAATTGCCATTGAGGAAGCAGATTTACTTTTGTTTGTAGTTGATGTAACCATGGGAGTGACCGATCTCGACAGGGATGTAGCCGATGTGGTTCGAAGGTCATCCAGAAAAACAATGCTCATTGCAAATAAGGTGGATAATCACGACCGCATTTCTATGGCCGCTGAATTTTATTCGCTGGGGCTGGGTGAGCCCTATTGCCTTTCTTCAATAAACGGTGCTGGAACAGGTGATATGCTTGATGAGTTAATTAAGTATCTTCCTGAACAGAATCCTGAACCAGTCGAGGATCTGCCGCGTATCGCAGTTGTTGGAAGGCCCAATGTAGGGAAGTCTTCTTTTGTGAATGCGCTTCTCGGAAAGGATCGCAATATTGTAACCGATATTGCCGGCACCACCCGTGATACAATTCACACCAGATACACAGCATTTGGTCACGATTTTTATTTAGTAGATACAGCCGGTCTTCGTAAAAAAGGCAAAGTGCACGAAGACATTGAGTTTTACTCAGTGATGCGCACTGTTAAGGCCATTGAAAACTGCGACGTATGTATACTTATGCTTGACGCTACCGAAGGCATTGAAGCGCAAGATCTTAATATTTTATGGCTCGCATTGAGGAACAATCGCGGCGTGGTTATTTTAGTCAATAAGTGGGATCTGGTCGAGAAATCGACCAACACCAGTCGCGATTTTGGCGAACTCATCAGAAACAGAATTGCTCCTTTCAAGGACGTTCCAATCATATTTACATCTGCAACTGAAAAGCAACGCCTTCTGAAGGCAATTGAAGAAGCTGTTCGCGTATATGAAAACAGAAAACGCCAGGTTCCCACACGTAAGCTCAATGATTTTATTTTGCCGATTATTCAGGACAATCCACCGCCGGCAATCAAAGGCAAGTACCTGAAAGTGAAGTATGTTACACAGCTGAAATCCGTGTATCCTCAGTTTGTGTTTTTCTGCAACCTGCCCCAATATTTCAAAGATCCTTACCGAAGGTTTCTAGAAAACAAAATTCGGGAAGAATACGATTTTCATGGCGTGCCCATTCAGATTTTCTTTCGGGCTAAATAATTTTCTTCCTGAAAAAACGGCTTTTCCAGTTATCTGAGCTGAAGTCTGTTTTTGTAATTAATCCATAAATCAAAGCTACCGTTGAAAAAGCGCCCGATGAAATTACAAGTATCGGAACCTTCATCAATATAGATTTGAACACATTGCTTGGATAATTAAATACACCGGCCACTGCGGCAATGCATGCCATTACAAAACCAAATGCAAGCGAAGCAATCACCATACTCCTGAAATTTCGGTAAGGGTACTTTAAAAGTGGCAAGTACCAGGGCAGTTTATCTCCCCATTCGCAAAGGAATTCATGCTGTTCACCTTCGGTGGATGCGAATAAAAGAGGAGATTCATACACATTGTGAAGAAGGAAAAATCGTGGTGAAGCCAGAATAAAGAATTCGCACTTGCGATGATGATTTTTGTGTTCGTATGATTTGATCTTTGAAACAACCTCAAAAGGGATTTCGCCACAGTATAGGGCCGCAGGCAGAAAGCGTTGTCTGTAAACGATGCAAAGCTCCTTTATTTTATCTTCAGAATAATGAAGTATCTGATGCGGTTCGCGATATCGGGCATTAGCGCCTGTGGCAATAAATGAGCCTTTACCAAAATGGTTTAGAACCTCCTTTTCTCGCCGCTCCGAAAAGTCAAAAATATGATGAACCTCCTCGATTAGCGATTCCAGACCGGAATCATCCGGCAACTCCCTCTCGTTCATAATTTGCACAAAGTAATTAAACAGCGAAAAGCGCCTGCTGTTTAAATCAGTTCTTTTTTTCTCCTACAAAATAATCAGCCTGATTTTTAAACAGAACATTAAAGGTAGTTAAGCTACCGTAAATGCGGGTAATGTATTGTTGCAAGTCTACCTTTTCGGCATCGCTTAACACCGAATGAGCATTGATTTGCTGCTCCATTACGCGAATCCTGTCGCGAACCATGACGATTTTGTGAAAAAAAGTTTCTATCGGTATTTCCTTTGGTTTTAAACTCTTGTCCTCAGGTTGAAGAATCAAAGTTCCTCCTTTCCATCTTTCGCCTAACTCTACGGTGCCTTGAAGATCAGAGAATTCCGAAAGGATTTTCCGCAATGTTCTTTCAATTTGGGGCATCCCACTATCTCCTTCAGTTATGACTTCAGTGGATTCATCCTCAAACCATTCCAACCCTTCGGCTCTGACAGATATGTCCATATTTCCTCTGTTGGGGAAATGAACACTCAAAATAGTTCCGTTTATATCAATGATGCTTCCTTTTCCATAAAGAGGATGCTTCAGTACCATTCCTTTTTTTGGTGTGTTTTCCATAGTCATAAATAAAAAGCCCCTGCCGGGTAGGCAGGGGCTCAAGAATATTCAATTTTATTTAAACCGCTGCTACTTTCTTAGCGCTTTTTTTTGCAACAGGTTTCGCTTTTGAAGTCTTGCCATTGGCTGATGCTGCTGGTTTAGCAGATGCACCCACACCAAAGCCTTTTTTCAAAGCATCTACATAATCAAGTTTTTCCCATGGGAACAACTCAACCTTTACTTTCACTTCGTTCTTTTTGCCTTTGTTGAACACTTTGCTTACCACCTGAGGCTCTCTTCCCATGTGACCGTAAGCTGCTGTTTCACTGTAGATAGGAGTTCTCAGCTTAAAGCGTTGTTCAATTGCGTAAGGACGCATGTCTATCAACTCACCAACTATGGAAGCAATTTGTCCGTCTGTTTTGTTCACCTTGGAAGTACCATAAGTATTTACATACAAACCAACAGGCTCAGCAACGCCGATTGCGTAAGCTACCTGAACAAGAACTTCGTCGCAAATACCTGCTGCTACCAGGTTTTTAGCAATATGTCGGGTAGCGTAGGCTGCTGAACGGTCCACTTTGGATGGATCTTTTCCTGAGAATGCTCCACCTCCATGTGCTCCTTTTCCACCGTAAGTGTCAACAATAATTTTACGGCCTGTAAGCCCGGTATCACCGTGCGGACCGCCAATAACAAACTTACCGGTTGGGTTGATGTGGTATTTGATTTTATTATTGAAAAGTGCCTGAATACGCTTAGGCAGCTTTTTCATTACGCGTGGAATCAATATGTTGATGACATCTTTTTTAATTTGTTCCAACATTTTCTTTTCAGCATCAAAATCATCGTGCTGAGTTGAAACAACAATGGCATCAATTTTTACAGGCTCGTTGTTATCATTATACTCTATCGTTACCTGAGATTTTGCATCCGGACGAAGGTATTTCATTTGTTTGCCTTCACGACGAATGTCAGCCAATTCGCGAAGAAGCAAATGTGACAATTCAAGTGGAAGAGGCATATAATTATCGGTTTCGCGGCTTGCATAACCGAACATCATGCCCTGATCGCCGGCACCTTGTTTCCAGGGGTCTTTTTTCTCCACACCCTGATTGATATCAGGTGATTGCTCATGAATGGCTGAAAAAATACCACATGAATTGGCTTCAAACATATACTCCGATTTGGTGTATCCGATTTTACGGATAACTTCACGGGCAATGTCCTGAACATCAAGATAGGCCTCAGATTTCACTTCTCCTGCAAGCACAACTTGCCCGGTTGTTACCAAGGTTTCGCAAGCCACTTTGGAACTTGGGTCCTGAGCTAAAAAATGATCAATTAAAGCATCCGATATTTGATCTGCTATCTTGTCAGGATGACCTTCTGAGACAGATTCTGATGTAAATAAGTAAGGCATTGCGTTGAATTTAAAATGAATGGGTGGCAAAAATAAGGACTTGCCTTGTGAATACAAACCTTAAAATGCATCAAAATCTGCTTAATTCTTGGTGAGCTTTTGAAAAAGCTCTTCCAGTTTAAGTTCTTTGCGATTAATGGTAAGCACTGCGACATTTTTTTCGACAGCCATTTTAAAAATATCCGGGCGAATATCATGCTCACCTTCTGCAGAAATTTCAATGGTGTTTTCTCCCGTTTGTTTTATACCTGTTACTCCTTTGATACTTCTGAAATCGTGTATGTTGGGAAGTTTGTCAAATTCAACCAAAATGGTAAAGCCCCTCGCTTGATTTTTTGAAAGTTCTGAAGTCTTTCCTTCGGCAACAATGCTGCCCTGGTTGATGATGATAACCCGGTCGCAAATTACTTCGACTTCCTGCATAATATGTGTCGAGAACATCAATGTCTTCTCTTTACCTACAGTCCTTATCAATTCTCGAATTTCGGCTATTTGATTCGGATCAAGTCCTGTTGTGGGCTCATCTAAAATAAGTACCTGAGGGTCGTGAATAAGCGCTTGTGCGAGTCCAACCCGCTGGCGGTAACCTTTTGAAAGGGCGCCAATTTTTTTATGTTTTTCAATTTCCAATCCCGTTACGGATATCATTTCAGCAATTCGTTTGCTTTTGTTTTTTAAGTGATGCAGGCCGGCTATAAAGCCTAAATATTCAGTCACATACATTTCCAAATACAAGGGATTGTGCTCAGGTAGATAACCAACATTTCGGCGAACATCCATGCTTTGGCTAAGACAATCAAAGCCGGCAACCTTAACATCTCCCGCCGTCGGCGGGATGTAGGTTGTTAATATTTTCATCATTGTTGATTTGCCGGCACCATTCGGACCCAAAAAACCAAGAATTTCTCCTTTGTTAACTGTAAAACTAACATTGTCAAGCGCCTTCTGGCTGCCATACAATTTGGTAACTCCTTTTACTTCTATGGACACGATTTATTTTTGGATGTACAAATTAACGTAAAATCAAAGGGCCTTCCTAAGTCAGGTTTCAATGACAGAATGAGTTTATTGCTGATTTTTTTCCTTTTTTCTTAAAACCTCGTACAAGACCAAAGCGGTAGCAACCGACACATTCAGGGAGGCTGTTTTGCCAAACATGGGAATAATTACTTGGTAATCAGCGCGTTTCAAGTATTCGTGACTAATGCCGTCTTCTTCGGAGCCCATCATTACCAGCATGGGGCCTTTCATGGGAGCATCAAACAAAGGAAAATCCCCTTTTTCAGTGCATGCGACTACTTTAAGCCCCGAATTCTTCAGATAATCAATCGTTTCTTTCAGGTTATTGCTTCGGCAAACGGGAATATTCATCAATGCACCGGCTGAGGTTTTAAGGGCGTCGGCCCCGATTCTTGCACTACCGCGCGATGGTACAATCACCGCATCCACTCCTGCACATTCGGCTGTGCGGCAAATCGCTCCGAAATTACGTACATCGGTTACCCGGTCGAGAAGTAAAAAAAAGGGGTCACGGCCTTGTTCAAAAACGCGACTCAATACTTCATCAAGCGGCTGAAAGGCAATTGGCGACATCATGGCAATCACACCCTGGTGGTTTGAGCGGGTCAATCGATCGAGTTTCTCCCGAGGAACAACCTGGGCAGGTATGTCGGCCTTTCTGATGAGTTCACGAAGCTCTGCCATGTGCGGGGTTTTTAATCCCTGCTGAAGCAGGATTTTATCAGGTTCAGAATCATTTCTAAGTGCCTCGAGCACAGGGAAAATTCCGAAAATCATATCGCCCGGTTCGGGCTTACGGGGATGTTTATGATGCGTATGATTCATTTTCAATGCAAAGATGATGTTTTTAACACAAGGTCATATTCAGGAAGTGTCTTTCGGTTTTCTTCATTTAACCCTGCATCAGAATAAACTGGTTATGCCAAAATGCACTTTAGCATTGCGGGTTTCGGGTGGATTTCCAAACTGACTTCCTAGTGCGTAGCTGATACTGAATATGCCGGCCTTGGTTTCGAAGCTTAATCCGGCCCCCAGGCCGTATGGTAAATCATGTACATTACGATTTACGGCAGTGTTTTCGTAATAAGCTCCATTCAAAAACAAGAACAAAAATGAGTTTTCTTCAAGTAAATATCTGTATTCAAGGTTTAAAATACTGTAAGCAGAACTGAAAATGGACTCTTCATCGAAACCCCGCAGGGTGTTGTTTCCTCCGATACGCTGTAGCTCATTTTCAAAAATAGAAGGCCCTCCTACTAGTCCGCAAAGCAATCCACTGGTAAACACAGATCTTGAGCGGATGGGAAAGAAAACATCAGCATCCAGGAAGCCGTTGTACTGAATTGTTTTAAGTAATAGTCCGTCATAAATCTGGGCGTTTAAGCCCGGATTTCTTTCAATGATCCTGTTACCGGCTCCAACACGCACTAATAAACGATATCCCTTTCTTGGATTTAGCCTGTAATCAAGCCGGGTAAGGCTTAGCTCTAACCCGTATTGACCGGTGCGTGTATCGGCATAGTCGGGGAGGGTAAGCAGGTTTTCCAGACCACGGGTCGAAAGCAGGGAGGATCGCTTGTTTTCAAAAAAAACTTTTAGATAATCCGTACCTTTCATGAGGTATTGAATCCCCAAACCTGTGCTTACATTTAAAAAGGTTGTATCGCGCTTGTAAAGGCCCAGTTGTCCGTCAGCTCCTATTCGCGAATTTAAAATAAAAGGCCAGGCCAGCTGGATGTTCAGACTTTGAGTCAGGTTTTGAAGCCTTCGCCATTCGGCAATAATGGTTTCTCCTTTACCAATCGCATTTTTCAAGCGCAGGTTGGCTTCTCCCGTGATTAGTAATTTGCCCGAAGTTTCATTGTTGGGCAAAAAACCTATGATACCATTGAAACTGCTGGCTTTTTTATTTTGAAGGTAGAGTCTGATCAATGCCAGTTCGTCAAGAAGAAAAACCTCTGCAGGTCTTTGAGGACTTAGAAAGGGAAGTTCCTTCACCCGCGTATCGATGCTTTTTATGAGGCTTTCGTTGTATAAATCGCCGGGTTTTACTCCTATATAATTGTACAAATAGCGTTGGGCAATTTTCGCGTCGCCTCGTATGGTTACGCTGTCAATTTTAATTAGCTCGCCTTTATTTACACGTATTCCGGCTCTAACGATTCCTTCGTTAACTTCAAGGCTGTCAAATTTTACAGAGGCGAAGGGATATCCGTGATTTTCGTAAAACGTCACGATTCTACGCATCATTCTTTGCGTGCTTTGTAGTTTCAGCGTGCGGTTTTTGTAAAGTCTTTCGCGGTATCCCGCCGATGAAAGAGCTCCGCCGTCGGCTTCCAAAGGATATAGTTCCGACCAGGTGAATTGAGGGCCTGCGTACAGGTATGCGTGATAGGTTTTATCTTTTAAAACCCCAGAATCTATCGATGCGGCCAGATAACCATCGTTGCGCAGCAACTCAAGCGCCTCGCCAAGAGTTTTTTCAATGGCCGATTTCGATGGGTAGGAGGTTTTTAATTTAAGGGGCAATTTATCAACGCTGTCTGAGTGAATTTCAAGCGTGTAGTTCTGCGCCTGCAGCGCGATGCAGAAAAGCCAAAACAGTAGGATTCCTGCAAGGTGCTTCATGGAATAATCCAGTTAATGGATGGTTTGCCTTGACTAACGAGAATTTTATTGGTGTGAGAAAAATGACGACAGCCAAAAAAGCCATTGTAAGCCGACAGGGGCGAGGGGTGAGCTGCTTTGAGCACGAAGTGCTTTTCAGTATCAATCAGTTTCTCTTTCATTTGTGCAGGTCGGCCCCAGAGTATAAACACCAATCCCTCGCAATGCGAGGATAATAAACGAATAACTTCATCGGTAAATTGTTCCCAGCCTTTTCCTTGATGCGAGGCAGGGGAATTGGCACGAACCGTTAGTGTGGCGTTTAGTAAAAGAACCCCTTGTTTTGCCCAGGCACTTAAATCGCCGCTTTCGCCCATAGATACCTGAATATCTTCTGCTATTTCCTTGTAAATGTTTTTTAGTGAAGGAGGAAGCTTTATCCCGGGCGAAACCGAAAAGCAAAGCCCGTTGGCTTGTCCCGGTCCGTGATAAGGATCCTGCCCCATAATAACCACTTTTACCTCACTAAAAGGTGTGCTGTCAAATGCTGCAAAAATTTTTGGTCCGGGAGGATATACTGTATGCGATTGGCGCTCCTGAACAAGAAAGTCTTTAAGAGCGATAAAATAGGGTTTCGCAAATTCTTGCGTAAGTATCTGCTTCCAGCCCGCTTCAATTCGAACGTCGCTCACTGATGTCATGTTTTAGTTTCAATGGTCAAAGATAAAGAGATGTTTACAGGGCAACTTTATTTTTGGGAAATTGAAGATATTATCTGTTTCGCTCGCAATCTGGTTTCTGTGATTGCTCTAAATTTTAAGGACTTGCATTAAAGATTGAATAATTTTTACAGTTATACTCCGTTTACAGAAAGTAACCTTAATGGAAAAATAATCGTTAGAGGCAACATCATCTACCAAACCAAGAACGTGTACTTATGAATAATCAAAAAGGTTTGCTTCTGCTCTTAGCAGTAGTTATTTTCGTGTTATCATCCTGCGCAACTCGGGTAGATTGTCCTGCTTACAGTAAAAAAGAAGATGTTAAGAAAGAAAACAGGTCATGATTAAAAAAACACTAATTTTGACCTGAATTTAGAACAAATGAAAAAAACAGCTTCGGTTCTTGCATTGGCTCTGTTTATGGGTATTGTGTTGTCTTCTTGCAGAGCAAGGAAAGTAGATTGTCCTGCTTATGGGCAAAACAAGCAAGTAGTTACAGAGAAGCATTCCTGACCAATGCTTGATTGGATTCAGCTAAACCATGTTTCCCAATTGGACGAAATTGACCGCGAATCATGCCTGAATGACAATGGAGTTGCCATATTCAAGCATAGTACCCGTTGTTCAATCAGCTCAATGGCATTGAATCGTCTTGAAAAGGGAAGTTCATCCATACCAGTTTATTATCTGGACCTGATTGCTTACAGAACTCTTTCAAACGAAATAGCTTCGAGATACGATGTTGAGCACGAGTCGCCCCAATTGATAATTATCAAAGACAAAAAGGCGATTTCTCATACTTCTCATCACATGGTTCGTGCAGAACAATTATTGTTTTAATCAGGCCAATCGAAACTGATTTCCTGAATAAGTTCAGGGTGAAGGCTTAATGCTACGGGGCATGTTCGGGCCGCCCGCTCTAATATTACTTGCTCTTTCTGACTTAATGACACGGGAAAATCATAGAATCGGATTTTAATTCTTTCAATTCTGCGCGGATCTGAAGCCATGCTTTTCGTGACTTCGGCCCGACACCCAACGATGTTGATTTTGTGCGTATTTGCAGCGATGCCCATAAGTGTCATCATACATGCGCTTAATGCTGCGCATACAGTATCGGTTGGTGAAAACAATTCCCCCCGTCCATGGTTATCAATGGGAGCATCTGTTTGAAATGTGCTTCCTGAGGCTACGTGAACTTGTTCAGTTCGCAGCTCGCCCAGGTATCGTGATAAGATGGTTGCCATATTGCCTCAATTTCTATTGTATCTTTGCTTCGTGCCTCAAAAGTATTTAAAAATCCCGGTGGTTCTGTTCGCAATTATTCTGCAACAGGCTCTGTTTGCACAACAGTTTGAAAGCGTAAAGGACATTGAAGAGAAAGGGATATTGTACAATCGCATCCATACTTATGGACTTACCGTTCATTCTGCTGGCTTGGGATTGAATTATCGCCCGGGTAAAAACCTGAGCGGATATTCATTCTTAATGGGTGATTTTCAGCTTCTGAATATGCGCCATCCCAAAGAGGTAAGAAGTGTTAATCCATTTAGTGATAACAACTCAGGATATATATATGGAAAGTTAAATGCAGTATTCATCGCGCGAAGCGGAATAGGCATTCGGAAAACCTTAAATGCGAAGGAAGGCAAAGGTGGAGTTGAGGTATCCTGGAGCGGATTTGTGGGAGCATCTTGGGCTTTATACAAACCTGTTTTTCTCACCATTTATGAGTTTGATGATCAGAATGGAGTAACTGAAAACATTGAAAAATACGATCCCAATAAGCATTATCCCGATAACATAGCTGGCCGGGCATCCGGCCTCAAGGGTTGGAATGAATTAAAAATCCAGCCGGGGCTTTATGCAAGCCTTGCTTTGGATTTTGAATTCGGTAAAATGCCCGACAGATTAAAAATTGTAGAAGCAGGAGCTGGCGTTGATGCCTTTCCGAAAGCCATTCCAATCATGGCTTTTAATGAGTCACCACGCTACTTCCTAAGTTTTTTTATAAGATTTCTTTTTGGAAAAAAATGGAACAGGTAAAAACGATTGCAGATAAGCCAAAGCGCACTAAACCGGACTGGCTAAGAGTGAAATTGCCTACCGGAAAGGAGTATGCGCAAGTTCGCCAATTGGTTGATGAGCATAAACTCCATACGATTTGTGAAAGTGGTAATTGCCCAAACATGGGCGAATGCTGGGGTGCCGGAACAGCTACGTTTATGATTCTAGGAAATATTTGCACCCGCTCTTGCGGTTTTTGCGCTGTTGCTACAGGAATGCCTTCAGCTGTCGATTGGCAGGAACCCAACAGGGTAGCGAATTCTGTAAAACTGATGAAGGTAAAACACGCTGTAGTGACTTCTGTTGACAGAGACGACCTGAAAGACGGTGGCTCCATTATATGGGTTGAAACTGTTGAAGCAATTCGCAGAGAAAGTCCGGGTACAACCCTTGAAACACTTATACCGGATTTTATGGGGAAATGGGAAAATCTGCAGCGTATAATTGATGTTTGTCCTGAAATTGTTTCACACAACTTGGAAACGGTTCGAAGGCTAACTCGTCAGGTTCGTATTCAGGCGCAATACGATCGAAGCCTTGAGGTTCTTCGCCGGCTAAAGGCCGGCGGATGTAAAACCAAGTCAGGCGTCATGCTTGGTTTGGGAGAAACAGACGAAGAAATTCGTGAAACCATGCGCGATTTAGCCAACAACAATGTAGACATACTTACTTTAGGTCAGTACTTGCAGCCTACTCCTAAACATTTACCTGTAGCCGAGTTTGTTACTCCGGAGCGTTTTGCTGATTACAAGGAATATGGGTTAAGCCTTGGATTTAACTATGTAGAAAGCGGGCCTTTGGTGCGCTCATCTTATCACGCCGAAAAGCACTTGTTTTAAATTAAGCCTCATTATACAGTTATAGTTCAGGAACATTACCCCTGAACCCTATGTCATAGCAATCCGGAGACTTTGTGTTTGGATGCTTTCGCATGGATGTTTAAATGGGATTCAAATATTGAGTTGACAGGTTCATTACCAGAATCAATTCCGGAATTCAGGAGGTATTGAACTCTGAACACTTCGTGAGGATTAATTTATTGCATCGGTTTTTGGTGGAAAAATCAACGTCTTTTTGGTTCTGTTGATGTTTTTGCCAAGCTTTTTGGAAACTTAATAAAAAATTCACAATAAAATAGTGTAAATTGTTGCATTATTCATTTTCTGAGTGTACTTTTGACACTCAATTAAAATCAAACCTTTTCATTATGCAGAAAATAAGGGTTGCTATCAATGGTTTCGGACGAATCGGAAGGATTACATTCCGGGCATTGCAGGCAAAGAAAAACATTGAGGTAGTTGCTATTAACGACCTCACCAAAGTAGAAACACTAGCTCATTTACTTAAGTATGACTCCGTTCACGGGAGATTCCCCGGTGAAGTGAAGGTGGAGAATGGAAGCATTTCGGCCGGAGGCCATACAATGAAAGTGTTTGCAGAAAAAGATCCGGCTGCATTGCCATGGAAAGATTTAAAAGTTGACGTGGTTATCGAGTCAACCGGGTTTTTTCTGGATAAAGAATCAGCAGGTAAGCATTTAACAGCAGGCGCAGGAACGGTTATTATTTCCGCACCAGCCAAAGGCGATGTAGAGACTGTAGTTTTAGGGGTAAACGATCATATTCTGGCGGGTAATCATCGTATTTTAAGCAATGCTTCCTGTACGACGAATTGCTCTGCCCCAATGGTAAAAGTTTTGGACGATGCCTTTGGTGTTGAAGCCGGTTTGCTTACTACGGTACATGCATATACTGGCGACCAGCGCCTGGTGGATGCGCCCCACTCCGATTTGCGCCGTTCACGTTCAGCGGCACTCTCCATTATTCCTACCAGTACAGGAGCTGCAAAAGCGATTGGTCTGGTGCTGCCGCACCTGAAAGGGAAACTCGACGGAATGGCGATGCGCGTACCGGTTCCAGCAGGTTCTATGACAGACTTAACCGTAAAGCTAAAGAAAGAAGTTAGCGTTGAAGAAATAAACGCTGCATTTAAAAAGGCCGCTGCAGAAGGCCTGAGTGGTATTCTTGAATACACCGAAGACGAAATTGTTTCTGCAGACATCGTAGGCAACCCGCACTCTTGCATTTTGGATGCTTCTCTTACTATGGTAATGGGGCAAACGGTAAAGGTGGTTGGTTGGTACGACAATGAATCCGGGTATTCTGCCCGGGTTGCCGATCTGATCGGGCGAATTTCCCAGCCAGCCGGGAATACGGTCAGCGGTACTGAAAAAGAACCTGTAACTGCATAATATAGGTTAGTTTGATTTTGGGAAACGGAGGTCCCGGAGGCGCAAGCCTTCCGGGATTTTCGCTTTTGTTATCCAAAATATTTGCAAGATTTATTTATAAATGTATGCAATTTAAGTGCTTATGCTGATGGGAGAAATACATGAAAGCTGGTGCCTCGTCCCGGTTCACTTTCAACTTCAACCCGACCTCCCATGGATTCGATTTGCGCCTTTGTGATAAACAATCCAAGCCCTTTAGAATCGGCATGTTTGTGAAAGGTTTTGTACATTCCGAATAGCTTCTCTCCATATTTTTTCAAATCAATTCCTAGACCGTTATCCACGAAGGAGATTTTTACTTCATGATTCTCCTGTTCTGAACGAACTATTATTTCGGGGTTTTCAGCAGCACGGTATTTTACTGCGTTACTGAGCATATTTAAAATTATGCTATCCAGATAAGAGGCAATCACCTTAACATTCAGATTTTTATCAATTTGAATGTGTGTTTTGATATTGTGTTGAAGAATATTATTAGAAAGCACATCGAAGGTCCTCTCCACTTCTTTATAAAGGTTTTTAAGCACATACGTTTCGGTAGAATTGTCATTAATAGAAATAATTTCATTCAGGTTCCGTATAGTTTCTTCAAGTTTTTCAGCGCCCGCCTCGAGAAGGTTCATAAAATAAAGGCGCTCCTCATCATCTTCACAATCTTTAATAACATGAATAAGCCCAAGGATATTTGCTGAATGTGATCGTATGTTGTGCGAAACGATGTAGGTGAAATTCTTAAGTTTAGAATTTTGATGGTTGAGTTGTTTCTCAATTTCTTTTCGGTGCTTTATTTCTTTTGCGAGTACGAGCGATTTAGAGAGACTATTTAAAACATCCAGGAGTTCATTTTTTAAGAACCGGTCAAATTGCGTATTGCTGCATAGCAGCATGAAACCATAGTTCTGTAATTCAAAAATATAATATACAGATTTTTCAATGAAGAATTCATGCAATTGTTTAGTTTCGTCTATACCACAGTTTATGGTGTGCAATAATTTATTTACTTTTTCCCAAGAGGGAGATTCTGCAAATGCTTTTGGAAGTACTTTTTTTAAGGTAAGATCTTTTGCTCCTTCGGATTCAAAAATTGCTGCTGCATAGCAATTTAGTTTCCGAAGGTATAAAGGAAGCGATTTTCTGATGATGGTATCTTCATCTTCCTCACCCGCATTTGCAAGCACAAGTTCGTGCAACACATGGTAGCCCACATTCTCGTTGAAACTAAACTGAACCATAACTAATTTAGCACGAAATATTGCAAACAACTACTGTTTTATTGTATATCTCAAGCATACTGTTTCCAGCATTTGCTATTTCACCAATGGTAACAATCCCCAACATTTGATCATCAGCAGATATCTCTTTCAGTTCTTTTTCAAAATCTTCATCTAAAAACAGAACACGAGAAATACAATCGATACAAAAAAAGAAGCTGTCTGATGTTTTTAAATTTTCAGCGTTTTTTCGTGCAGTTGCCGCTCCTTTAAACAGACTTTCCTTATTTCCATTTAATATTTGAACGAATTCATTTTGGGGAACAAGGTCAATAATATTTAAGTTAACCCCATCGGTAGAAATTGGGTCGCGAACAATAAATTCAGAGTTCAGCTTCATAAGTCCAAGGGGATAGGATTTAGCAATTTCAAAGAAGTTCGATACTGTAATTTCGAGTGAACTATGATCTTTTATAATTCTTTGATAATATTCAAAGGCCGAGTTCCACTCGAATGAACGGATCGAGCGGCCCTCAGTACTTGTTACCTTAACAGGTTCCGTTATGGGCTGCCAACCATGAGCTACCCCTACCGAACTTTCGCAGTTCATGGCTGCAACTACCGCACAATGTTGATTAATGCCCAGATTTGAAATAACACATGGAGAGCTTTTTAATTTTAGGGTTCCCGCGCCCCCGCCAACATAATTTTTATAAGGACCAAACTCGTCGTAAATGGCATTAATTGCATCGTCTTTATATTCTGCAAATGCATCCATAAAAATCCAGATAGTCTGTGAAGATTGATCTACGCCTGAAGCAAAATCATCCAAATTAAGCTGCATTGAGTCGATTTGTTGATCTAAATGAATCAAGTGAGCTTTCATCAAGTTCCTGGTTCCAATAACATAAAAACCAGTTTGCATTCTTTGATTGTTAAAAATGATTTCCGGAAATATCCCTCCAATAATAGGTTTGCTGAACTCTTTTAGAAGAAGATCTAGTTCTGAGATATTAATTTCCGGACTATCTGCCATGAATAATAAGACTGACTGCACCTGTTCATTTTCTCGCATCAGCTCAAACGCTTTTTTAATCTCCGCAATATCTGCTTTTTCTGAAAAATGCTTTATCATAGTCTTTACTTTTAACCGTAGCAAATTATCTCTTTAATGCGGTTGATTGATTCTCTGAAATTAATTTAAGGGGCATTACCTAAAAGCGGATTTTATAAAATTGATCCTTAAAAGCATGAAGCAATTTCCATGAAATACTTTTTGCAGATGTTGCTTATATTTTAATTAAATAACAAATTGCTATTGCCAAGCCGATTACTGTCTATCTTATCTGCTTTTTACACATTTAGTTTGATGTGTTTAATCCACGCAGTCATGAATCAATGGTGCGATTGAGTCGCCAATAATTTCAATATTCCCAGTAGCATCATTGCCTAATAGCTTAATAGATAATTTTAACTTCGACAGCAGGTTCCTAAGCGGGACTTTGCCCGCAAGGTAACTTAAGGAATCGATGATTCTTAAAAGTGTAGCCTCGCTTGTGAGTGAAACCGGCATCCTGACCAAAGCGTCAGGACCGCCTTCGGCGGACAGGCAGCAATCGAACATTCACAAAATGTAGCCTCGATCCGCCTTCGGCGGACAGGCAGCAATCGAACATTCACAAAATGTAGCCTCGATCCGCCTTCGGCGGACAGGC
>Ga0169931_10006410_pt1 | contig 17748 bp, 13 predicted proteins | sample Kivu_15m_20L_FD_129675 | JGI IMG/M metagenome (GOLD analysis project Ga0169931, IMG submission 129675) | Freshwater microbial communities from Lake Kivu, Western Province, Rwanda to study Microbial Dark Matter (Phase II) - Kivu_15m_20L... | ecosystem: Environmental > Aquatic > Freshwater > Lake...
ACAGAACGTCACAGGAGAAGGCCAACTCCAGCCTCCCGGCAGCCCGCCCACCCCGAATAACCGGTCCCAATTACGAAAGTGCCAGCACAGAATTGGCAGCATTCCGGCCAAAAACAGGCGGCCAACCATACAAAAGCAATTTGCAAACCGCCTCGTGTTCACCCCCTCCACGAGTCCCACGAGTCCCCAGCCCCATGGCATCCTCTACCGGATCCCGTCTATCGCCCGCTAACTACTGAAGATGCCGCGACAACGCCTCGGCGGGGATCGGAATCACTTTCGTTGTTGCCGAAAGATCGGTCCGAAGAATATCCAAATCCCCCTTTTGACCGCCGGCCAGACTGAAGCGAATGATGAACAACCCGGCTTGAATCCCTTGGCCCGTGTAAGTCGGTGGCCAAAAGTCTTGCGCGTAGGTTGCTAAAGTGCGAGCCAACAAGCGAGTCGCTCGCCCCGAGAATCCGCCCATGACCATCTCCAAACGGCCTTGCGACTCGCGATGGAGGTAGAACAAGAAGGCGGTCTCTTCCTTTTGATTGTTACCCGAGACGTGCTGCCACTTGCCGTTCTCACCAATGTAATAAATCCCCGGTTCAGGACTCGGCACTGACTTGCTGAGATTCACACCGCCAACGCAGGAAGGAGGATGCGGGTCGCTTTCGCGATAGCGAATGAAAAACGGAATTTTCCGCTCTTCAGGTGTTGCCACGCCGTCTTGCGATACGAAAGGCTCGCAATTGAAGGCGTTTGCCAAAATGATCTCGACCACAGGATTGCTCTTGGTGCTGCCGATCCCGACCAGCGCCTTGTCCGCCTTCGTGTCGCAAAACTCGCGATAGACATAGTCCGATCGCTCGCGAACCTCAGCCTCCGAGGCCTGTCCCGGGCTCCAAACAAGGCTCTGCTTTAGCGTTTCCGGGTGCGGAACTGACTGCCCCAGCATCGCTTCATGGGTTCCCTCCCGCTTGTGGTGCTTCGCCGTTCCGCCCAAGGTCGTCACGCCGTTCAGGAGTTCCCCAAGGAGCACCGAGTCCGACGCGACAACGTAGGACACCTCTGAATCGTCCGACTCAACCTCGCGACGGACGCCCAAACATAGCTCCAAGCGGCTACGCCGAGCTAGCAACTCCCAAAAATTCTCGGGCTCGATCGCAAACAAAGCCCCCGGCAATTGACTGGCCGTCGCATGGCCATGCTCAATCAGGTAGTCGCACAGCCGCGAAAGTGCCTTGAGCGGGATGTATTTCACCTCGTTTTTCAGCAGGGCAGCAACTTGATGCCGGTCCAGTCCGGTGTATTCGACAATTGCCTTGATCGTACCCGGTCGCCTGCGAGGGTCCGGAATGTGTCCTAAAAGTTCTGCCAACCGGAAACTGTACTGCATCGAATCCCATCCTTTCGTCAATTAGCTGGCCGAAGTCCGCCGGGTTCATCCTCCCCAGCCAGTTCCCTCCAGTGCTCATTCCAGCAGACCCAAACCCGCCAACTTTCATTGCGGTCGCGCCCTGCATCTAGTCACAGCTTAGTTTTATCAATGGGAATATCAACCCCGTTAAGGCTTCCAAAGCGAACCTCAAAGGCAGAACCTGCCGCATTTCAAAAGTCCGTTTGAACTCAAAAAACGATCTGGTATGCGTGTGGACAGTTTGCTAACGTCCCGCCCGTTCGGGCTGAACTACCACAACCACAGCCCCTACCCTGCGACCTTACACGTCAGTCACACAACTCAAAGTCCACTCTACAACAACACTTGAGTCAAACATGAATCGCGCGCTGGCATTCCGAGCTTGGTTTCTCGCCGCTCTGACAGGTCTTTTCTTTCTCACCCACGTCTCCAGCCAATGCGAGGCGCAGCGTTTTCCGTTTGGCTCAAAGGCTACGAAATCAAACACACCGGTAAACGAGAACTTTGAATTAACCGAGAACGCAGGGCCTTGGCTCATCATGTGCGCCTCGTTCGCAGGAGAGGATGGCGACACCCAAGCCAGAGTCCTCGCGGAAGAATTGTCCCGCAAACACCGCCTGAAATGCTACGTCCATCGCCGAACATTCGACTTCACTCAAACCTACACCGGGCTTGATTACGACAAGGAACAGACCGTCGACGCCAACGGACAAATCACGGTCCAACGTCGCAAGATGAAAGCTGCTCACGGCACGAAGTTCGACGAAATTGCCGTGCTCGTAGGCGATTTCCCCAGCATCGAGGATGGGCGGGCTCAGCAAGCGCTCGAACAAATCAAACATCTTCAACCCGAGGCACTCGGTGAATTACAATCCGGTGAGACGAGCAGTCAACGAATGCGAGTCTGGCGTGAAGCGACCAAAATGATGAATGGCAACGGTGAGTTGAAAAATAAAGGTCCGATGCGGATGGCATTCATGATCCCCAATCCGCTGTTGCCCGAGGAATTTTTTGCCGCCCAGAAAGTCGACACATTCATGCTCGGAGTGAACCGGCAAGCCGAACACAGCCTGCTCGATTGCCCGGGCACTTACTCGGTGCGAGTAGCTTCTTTCCGAGGCTATGTCACGTTTGACTTGAACCAGATCAAAGCTTGGGAATCAAAGCAGAAGAATCCGCTCAAGAGCGGCAATGCTCTAGATTCACAAATCATGGAGGCAGGAGAACGAGCCCACCTGATGACCGAAGAGTTGCGCAAACTTGGCGTCGAAGCATACGAATTCCACGACCGCCACGAAAGCTACGTCTGTGTCGGCTCATATGATTGGGCCACGACCAAAGACGCCGACGGCCAAATCACGCAAAATCCGGAGATCGTCAAAACGATTCAAATGTTCAAAGGTGATGTCGAAAACCTACCAAACCAACAAAACGCATTGGTTCCGAAGTCGCTCCCCAAATTGAAAAAAATGGGAATCGCTTTCGACATCCAGCCCGTCCCCGTGCTCGTCCCCAAAGCACCTCAGGAAACGCAAACCCTCTGGCGAAAGTAAGCGAAAACTCGACCGCAGAGAAAAGTCAATGCTTGGAATTTCAGCTCGAACTCTCTTCTCTGCGACCTCTGCGACCTCTGCGAGTCCTGCGACTCTGTGTTTTCAACTCACTCTTGCGGCTTGGTCATACTCATCGGGTCCAAAGCCGCATTTAGTTGGTCGACGGGCAACAACTGCTGCTCGAGACACAACTGGCGAATCGTTTTTCCACTGGCAAACGCTTCCTTGACAAGCTTGCTTGCCTTCTCGTAGCCGATCAGCGGGTTGAGGCTGGTCGCCATTGAAAGGCTCTTTTCGACAAACGACTCGCAAACTTCTGGATTCGGCAAAAGTCCATCGAGACAGAATTCGCAGAACGCGTTCAGCCCATTGGCCATCAGCATGATGCTTTCCAGCGTCGTCGAGCCCATAACGGGCATCATGATGTTCAGCTGAAACTGCCCGCCGCCCGCTCCGCAGACCGTTATCGTCTGGTCGTTGCCCATCACTCGAGCCGCCACTTGCATCAGGCTCTCGCATAGCACCGGATTCACTTTGCCCGGCATGATCGAACTGCCAGGCTGGCGGTCGGGCAGCAGCACTTCAAAGAATCCACAGCGCGGACCGGATCCAAGCCAACGAATGTTGTTGGCCACGTTGAACAATGTCGTCGCGATCGCTTTCAATTGTCCATGGCACTCGACCAAGCCATCCCGCTGCGCATTCGCTTCGAAATGATTCGCTGCCTCGACGAACGGCACCCCACTGGTCTGGGCGATTGCCACCGCCACGCGATGACCAAACTCCGGATGAGTGTTGATCCCCGACCCGACTGCCGTCCCGCCAACTGGTAATTCCAAAATCGAACGCAGCGCAACTTCGGCACGGCCCAGCGACAATTCCAACTGCCGAGCAAATCCGCCGAACTCTTGCCCCAATGTCAGCGGCGTGGCGTCCATCAAATGCGTTCGCCCGATCTTGATGAACTTCGCCCAATCAGCCGCATGCTTCGCCAAGACCGCATGGCAACGCCGTAGAGCCGGCAGCAATTGGCTTTGAATCTCCATTCCGACCGCAACATGAATCGCTGTTGGGAATGTGTCGTTCGTGCTCTGCCCCATGTTGACGTGGTCGTTGGGGTGAATCGGCTTCTCAGCCTGAAAGCGATCGCCACCGAGCATCTCAATCGCCCGATTGGCGATCACCTCGTTGACGTTCATGTTGCTGCTGGTTCCCGAACCAGTCTGAAAAATGTCGATCGGGAACTGGTCGGCCAGCTTGCCGTCAGCAACTTCTCTCGCCGCCCGCAGCATCGCATCGACTTGTTGTGCAGTGAGCTTGTTCTTGCCAGTCCGCTCCAGCTTTCCCAGATCGCGATTGGCTATTCCACAGGCGTATTTCACCAATCCCATCGCGCGAATCAATTGCGGCGGCAACCGCGAGCCCGAAACCGGAAAATTCTCTACCGCCCGCTGAGTCTGCGAGCTGTAATAAGCATCTGCTGGAACCGCGACTTCTCCCATGGAGTCGCGTTCGATGCGCATTTTCGTCCCGGTCGTCGTACTGGTCATTGAGTTTCTACTCCTGGTCTTTAAGCTGTCTTCCAGTCGGGGGCCTGTTGCCCGAACCCGCATTTTAACGGTTCGAATTCAACGCGCAAGTGGACTTCAAACGCACCGCCTGCGCTCTCCTTCCCCCGCTTCCCCGAGCAGAATCAGAAAGACAACTGACATGGATTTCGCTGCACTGCGAAAAGAATACGAAGACCGCGGCTTGGTTCCCGCCGCAATGAACGCTGACCCTGTGGTCGAATTCCAGCACTGGCTGAAAACGGCGATCGAAAACACGCCTGGCGATTGGTTCGAACCAAATGCCTTCACCCTCTCAACCAGTTCTTCCGAGGGAGCCGTCAGCTCTCGAGTCGTGCTGCTAAAAGGCGTCCGCCACGGGCACCTTTTTTTCTATACCAACTACGAGTCCCAAAAGGGAAAGCAGATCGCTTCCAACTCACACATCGCCGCCTGTTTTCACTGGCCCTACCTGGACCGGCAAGTCCGAATCGTTGGGAAAGCCCACAAGACGTCCGCAGAGGATTCGCTCACTTATTTCCACAGCCGCCCGCGCGGTGCTCAAATCGGAGCTTGGGCTTCGGCTCAGTCCGAACTGCTTCCTGAACGCGAAGCGCTTGAACTGCGAGCCAAAGAACTCTCCGAGCGATTCGCTGGGCAACCCGTGCCGCTTCCGCCGCACTGGGGTGGGTACGAAATCACTCCCGAGACGATCGAATTCTGGCAAGGCCGCACGGACCGGCTCCATGACCGCATCGTCTATCGACGCAATCCAAGTGATCACAACTGGCAGACCTCGCGGCTTTCGCCCTAGGGCGTCAGACAAAAGCCAGCAATCGCCACACCGCTAAATTGCCCGCGAAGGGCATCTCGCATTTTCGTTTTTGGTTTTTCGTTTAGCCCGTTGCCGAAGGCTAGGCGCAGTGCGGGCGCGGTTGGCCGTGTTGGCACATCGCAAGTCGATCTAGCCGCGCCTCGCCGTTGGCTACGGGCTAAACGATTAAGACCAATAGACGCGGGTCATCATTCCGCAATGCGTTCTATCGGCGCGTGCCTACGGATGGCGCTCGGCCGACTCGCTGGCCACTTCCCGGGAAACCTGAATTCACCGGCCCCGGCGCGGATTGCGAATCGCGGCTCGCACCACTCGACCAACCAAACGCTCCGCTCGGCGCGATCGGGTTCACGCGCCGACCACTCAAACCGCTGCGAGTCTGACCCGGTCCAATCGGCGAACGCAAACTTTGAGGTGCGTAACTCGGCGCCGGGGAGTCATCAGGCAACTCTGCGGGCGTTGGCTGAACTCCCGAGTCAGCAGGCAACCAACTCTGCAAACCGGTATTCAAGTCGGAATATGGCTGGTAATAATCGGAATCGGGACCAGGGTTCTGGGTGTGATAACCGGAGCTGTAGCCAATTCCCAGCCAGCGGTCGAGCGAGCGAACCGGCCGGGCTCCGTACGGGTACCACTGAGCGTCCGCTTCTTGCACCAAAGCGACGGAAAACAGCGTTATCAGCAGAGCCAATCCCAGTTTCATCGCAGACTCTCAGGCAATGCAATCATCGACCAGCCCCTTCGCTGCTTCGACAAACGCGATCGATTTGGGACTCGTCGCTATCGAGCTAAGTGAGCCACACAAGAGAACTCACCGCGGATGCTTCTACCGTGTTCATCGGAATAGAGCCTAGGACCGGAACGCTCAAATGCCTCGACACCCGCTACCAACGGCAAGCTTCATTCCGGTTTTGCCTTTCAGATAAACCCTGTCGGGCAGGTCGACCTGGCAACTCTGATAAACTTTGACGGCAACAGAACGGGCTTCGAAATTCAGAAGCCTCAAACGGGCCGACGCGGGTCGCGAGTGAAACTGAACCAAACGCGCAACTAAATCTCGCCCGAAAGCGACCGCTGACACTTTCCCTCGACCCGCAACGTCAAGTCATCACTCGTGTCAAACTCGCGGTCGGGGCCAGCGCTTCTCAAAAGCGCCCCCTCCTTTTCCACGTCGAATCGCAAAGATTCGCCCCAAGCATCTTTGTGCTTGATCGCGACCATGTTGGCGTCGATCCACTGCGGCAAGTTGCCGTCGTTCACTTCGCGGTACTCTGCAAATTCGGCTTGAGCCACCTGCAGCGTCTGCCCCGTGACGCGTCCGAGTTCGCGGTTTTGCGCGCTCAGCACCCGCTCTTGACGATGAGCCTCTGCCCTCTGGTGGGACGAAACTCCCATCGCGATCAACCCGCCAGCGAGGGCCATGCCCAGTAAGCTCAGCACCATCCCGGCCCGAGCCAGGCCCCGCGGCTCCCTTCGCATTCCGACAAGATTCAACAGCAGCGCCAACGGGCTGAGGAATCCGGCAGTCAAAAAGGAAAACAGCGAGAGCCCGAAGCCGAAAAAGCCCCACCAGTTCCAGCGTCGGCGGGGAACCGGCGGCGTGTCAAAGCCAATGTAAATCGGTTGTCCGCGGTAACGATGCTCAAAAGGAATGTGAAAAGCCATGTCGCTGCTCCATCGTCCCGCCGAGGCTCTGGCCCCAGACGGCTGCTCATTGTTCGCAAGAAAGTCAGGCACCTGCCCGCCAGTTGGAGCTTTATTCGCCGGCTGAATTCACTTATTGGAGAAAATTTTTACTCGCCTTATGAAACCCGAAAACCGGGCACTTTCCCCCAGCTGAGTCTCATTACCAGCGCCTGGCTCGACCGTTGACCGCGACTATTTCCCCCCGCAACCTCGAGAGCCATCTGCTTGAGCCCCCGCAGGTCAATCTTGCCAGTTCCCAGCAGCGGCAACGACTCCACCTTGTAGAAACTATCCAGCCCCGGAATAAACAAGTTCGGGAACCCCTGGGCACTCAATCCCTTGCACAATTCCTCGGGCGTCTTTCCGAGCGACGTGTAGAGCACGACCAGTCGCTCGCCCTTCCTCGGGTCGGGAACGGCTGTCACCGCCAAGCTCATCTGCTCTTCACCGCTGCCAGAAAGATTCGTAAGCGCCTCTTCCACCGTGACGTGCGGAACCATCTCGCCGCCGATCTTCGAAAAGCGGCTGACTCGACCTGTAATCTTGATAAAGCCGTCAGCGTCGATCAGCGCGACGTCACCCGTCTTGTACCATCCATCCACCAGCACCTCGGCGGTCAACTCCGGTTGATGCAAGTAACCCGCCATCGCATTCGGTCCTTTGATCCAAAGCATCCCCGCTTCGTCGCTACCCAACTCTCGGCCATCATCCAAGTCCAACACCTTAACGGCAACGTTCGCGATCGGTCGCCCCACCGTGCCTTCCTTGCAATCGACCTGAAAATTATCCAGCCGCCGCGTTGGGGGTACGTTGACTGAAACCAGCGGTGACAACTCGGTCGTGCCATATCCTTCGATCGGCCGCACGCCATACTTTTGCTCAAACTCTTCGGCCAACTCGCTCGGCATCTTCTCGGCCCCAACGACGACGACCTCCAGCGTCTTAAACTCCTCCGGCGTGCAGCGTTTCATAAAGGTTCGTAGGAAGGTTGGCGTCGCCAGCAGAATGGTCGCCTTGTTCTCCTGTACCAGTTTTCCCACCTGCCGCGCATCGAGCGGGCTGAAGTGGTAAACCCCTTGAATGTTCAAAGCCATTGGCCCCCACATCGAGATGGTATAGCCGAACGAATGAAAGAGCGGCAAGATTCCGGCGATCGTGTCCTCTTTCTTCAGCGAAATCACTTGGTCCACACCATCGATGTTCGAGCCGATATTCTGCTGGGTTAACTGCACACCCTTCGGTGTCCCGGTCGAACCCGAGGTGAAGATGATCGTCAACAAGTCATCCGGCTTGTTGCGATGCAGCCCCAGAATCCGAGTCGTCAGCCAAGCCGGAAACAGATACGCCATCACCGCGCTGACCAGCTTGTCGGATAAGCTCAACTTGCCCCGCAGGTCGTCGAGCAATCCCAACTCAGCCTCAAACTTGAAGTCAAATTTCTCAAGCACCTTCGGCGTCGTCAGAATGTGTTTGATCTCTGCATGCCGAATGCAGTGATTCATGATTTCGTTACTGACCGTGTAATTCAGGTTGACCGATACCCGCCGGTCGAGCGCGAGCGCCATATTCACGACCACGCCACCGGAACTCGGTGGTATCAGCACCGCCACATGCTGTTCATTTGGCTTCAGCAAATGCTTCCGCAGCAACCGCCGCAGGATCAAAGCTCGCATCAACAACTGCCCGCCCGTCATCTTCTGATTCGTCGAGTCATTCAGCTTGGGGCTGAACAATCGCTTGCGGCACATTCGCACAAACCGCTCGGCAGGCGACTTGAAATGTCCAATCCGGTTCGCGACGCAATCGGCACTCAATTTTTGCACGGCACTCCTCAAACGGTACAAATCATTGGGCGGAGGAACAGGAGGGCCAATCGTCACCGACAGCGGCCGCCGCAGAGACGTGGGCAACTTCCAGATCGACTTGCCACCCGAGTAACTGAAAATGCTCCCCCACATCTGATCAATGTAAACCGGCAAGACGGGAACATTCAGCCCATCAATGATTTTGATGACACCCGGCTTAAATGCTTGCAACTGTACCGTTCGCGAAAGGCCCCCCTCGGGGAAGACGCAAACTAATTCGCCGTTCTCCAGCGCCTCGCGCGCTTCGCGGATCCCCTTGATAATCGCCTTCGGGCCACCCGAGATCAGAATCACACCAGTAAACTTGGCGAACCAGCGAGCGAAACCCGACTGAAAATTTCCTTGCCAAGCAATGGCTCTAACTGGCCGATGAGTCATCAACAGTGTGATCGCTCCATCCATCCAGCTAGAGTGGTTGACGATCAGAAGTGCAGGGCCCTTATCAGGGACGTTCTCTTCACCCCTGACGCGCATCCGATAGATGCTTCGCAGGACCCACCAAAGCGCGATTCGAACCATGTCGTGCCCCAATCGCCACACAGCAAACAAAAAGACCGGGATCGAGATCAATCCCATCAACCAGAAAATTCCTCGAGCACTCACCCGCGGTTGGCTCTGCCCAGATCGCTCGACAAGCTTCACCAGCCGCTGCTGATCCTCCGGGAATCGAGCCGCATACTGATCGACAGGAAGCAACTCCTTAGCTTGTCGACGCAGCTGCAAATCTTCCCAAACCAAGCGAGTCAACAAGGGTTGGTTCTGCCCCGCCACATTTGTCGGGTTAGGACGGGTCTCCGTGCCGGCCGCTTCCCAGCTGCTGCGGTAACCTTCCACAGCCGAATCCAATTCAGCGATTCGAGTCGCATCCAAGTTCTCACCAGCGTACTGGGCGGGCACTCGGTCGAAGCCGCCGGGGTTCGTGGGCTGCCGCAGCGGATAAAAACAGAGCGAGGTCAGCAGCACGCCGGTAAACAGCATGAAGTTCGACGCAGCCAAGATCGAGCCGCGATTTTTCTCCGGGCTGCGGTCCTGCAAGTAACTTGCCAGGGGGACATCGAAAAAGCCGGCACTCACGCCCAGCCCCGCGAGCAATAAGCAGGCCACAATGTGACGCGGAAGGATCAGCCCCGAGAAGCCTTCCGGTGGCAGCAGAAACCAACTCGGAGCAAAACCGAGCAGCACCGCGAAGATGATCATTCCCAGAGTTGCCCACGGGACGAGCCCAAGCTCAATCTTTCCGCCCGAGGCAATTCCGGCCAGCACGCTCCCCAGCCCCACGCCGAGCACGAGCGAGACGAGCATCGGCGTCCGCTCGCTTTCCAAAATCGATCCGTTCTCGGAGGCGAACGTATCGATATTCAGCTGGCCTAGCGCGGCAAATGACCAGTAAAACACGATTCCCAGGGCGACGCGGAAGAGTGGACCGGATTGATAGAGGGCAACCAGATTTCGCCAAGTCGCCCCGAAAAAGTTCCACGGCAGCGGCACGCTCGGGTCCGCTGGCTGATGCCGCTGAATCGGGAGTGCGATCAAGGTGCCAATGATCGGATTGCCTACCAACACCAAAAAGGTCATCCACAATCGCTCCTGTCCAAACTGACCAGTCGCATCGGCCAGCCAACCACCCAGCACCATTCCAATGATCGTCGCCGAAAGCGTGGCCAGATTGAAAAAGCCATTCCCCAAGGAGATCTTCGTCTCGTCCAAGAGCTCGGGGATCTTGCCGACTTTCGCCGGTGCCATCAGCGCGCTCTGCAGCCCCATCAAAAAGACGACGACCAGCAGGAACCAGATGTTGCCCAGCCAGACGGCAAGCACGCCGAGCCCCATCACGATGACTTCCATGATTTTGCAGGCGACAATCACATCGCGTTTGCTGAATCGATCCGCCAACCATCCGGCCGGCACCGCAAACAGCAGATAAGGAAGCACAAACGAGGCCGTGCCGATGGCCAGCACGAACGCTTCGGTAATCCGAAAGCCGCTGCTCTCGCCACCTGAGACCGCTGCGGCTTGGGCAAAATCCTTGCCAATTCCAATCACGAACCAGCGGAACACATTGTCATTGATAGCGGTCAGCCAATTGGTCCAGAGCAGACACTGAAAACTGACCGACCAAACGCTGTTTTCGCTCGATCCGCTCCCCGCGTTTTCTGACTCGAATCTGTTCACCGCGCTGATTCTCCTTTGGGTAGTTTCGCCCAGTGTACGGCTTGAACGCTCCAACCAACAAGAACAGCTTGCCGAGCCCAATCGCGATTTCCGGCAGATTCAATGACCGCCCAGTCGCCTCCCTTCAGGTTTATTCCCTATAAATCGTCGCCAGCCAAGGGTGTTCAAGTGAAGGCTGCCTATGAATCGATATCCCAGAGAGTGCGGGCCCACCTCCTGCCGATCGTTCTTGCGCTTGACCTCACCCCACGGGAACCCCCGACCATGAGCCGGACCTCCATCATGACCATCGGTTTTCTTCTGATCATGATCGGGATCAAGCTGAACATGATCGAATCCTACGTCCTCTCGCCCACGGCGACCAAGTTCTGGATGGAGCGGATTGAGGACCCCACGGTCGCAGTGCAAAACGGGTACAACCCATACGGCCAACCCGCCCAAATGCCGCTCTTTCAGCAAGCCAGTTTCGGAATGCGTCAAGCCACACTTCCCCCGAAAACGTTTACACCACCCCAGTATCTTTGCTGGCCGACCTTTTTCTTCGGCTTCGTCATGCTGCTGCACGGAGCTTCGCTTAAAAAAGACTAGTGCCGCCGCAACCATCATTTGAAACTTCCGCACTCGGCCGGGTCCCCCAACAGGGTTCTCGGCCCTTTCTATTGGTAGCCTGCCTGCCGGGAGCAGGCACACCCGCGGCTGAGCCAATTCGGCGCGCCCGATTAGATGCCTCCTACCTATCTTAAAGCCGATTCTCTCGACACCCGAAATTCACCCCGGTTCTGACAGATTCTCAGCACCCGGGATTCAGCTCATCGACTATGATGATTAAGTGTGGCAAGGTGGTGCAGCCAGACCTGTGTCACGCATTCTCGGACACGTCAGCAGTATTCGCGACACGACAGTTCTGGCTTCAAAGGACGGCGACTGGATTCGCTAAATCGTATATGAACACCTTCAAATGCCTGACTCTGGAAAAAGCAGATGGCGTTGCCTTCGTCTCACTGCTCGATGAGAAACTCGCCGACCCCGCACGCGTCGAACAACTCGGCCGGGAGATGCTCGCGCTGGCTGACTTGCAACCGCCTTTAATCGTCATGAGTTTCCAAGGCGTCAAGTTTTTCTCCAGCGCCGCGATCAACAAACTGATCGTTGTCGAGCGAAGAATCAAAGCCAAGAATGGAGCCTTGATCCTCGTCGACCTAGAGAGGGAACTGAAAGACTTATTTAGCTTGAGCTTCCTCGATGGTTTGTTTGTCATCCGCGAAGACCGATCCGCTGCGCTCGCGGAACTCTTATCCGCCAGGAAATGACCGCTACCACTTCTGTCTGGACGCTCGAAATTCGATTTCCCAGCGACCACGGGAAAGCCTGCGAGTTGATCGATCAGGTGGTCGAGCAACTCGTCCAACGCGGCTGGCCCCAGTCAGACCGCTTTGCCATCCAAATGGGGCTGGAAGAAGCGCTAACCAACGCGATCAAACACGGCAACCAAAACGACCCGGGAAAGTTTGTCACGCTGAAAGTGCAAGTCGATCCACAAGAGATTCGAATTGGCGTGGCAGATGAGGGACAAGGATTTCGTCACGCCAGAGTCCGGGACCCGACCCGCAAGTCAAATCGCAAGCGAGAATCCGGCCGCGGCGTCGCTCTGATTCGCTTCTTTATGGACGAAGTACATTACAACGAATCCGGCAATCAGCTTGAGATGATCAAACGCCGGTCCGTTTCCTGAGTAATCTCGAATTACTGATACCGCCCACAGCTGTCTCTCGCGCTGCTCTTCAATGATCAACTGGCTGAACGTCAAACAGCGATTCCGCGATTGGATGAAAATTCGCGGAGACTACGACCGCTATCCCGACAGCTACGCGCTCACCGACCAAGGACTTGAGAAGCACCTACTGGAAGCGATCCGCTTTCGCCAAACAGTTGACCGGGCGATCGTGCTGATCACTCACTTCCCTGCGACCTTCGAAAGAGTTCAACAGCTTTTGGAGGATAATGGGCTCAACCCCGAGATCGCTCCCTTAAGTTTCAACCCGAGTTTTTTGCTGAGTCTCATTGAAAGTCCCACTTCGGGTCCGCCCCCGATTGTCCTTGCCCTCGCGCGAACTCTGGACGACAGTTCGCTCGATCGACCTCTCGCCGCACGCCGCGACCTGAAGCTGTCTTTCATGGTCCTCGAGCGACATCCGAGACTAGCCGAAGATCGTAGCATTGATCAATTCGCTCGAGTCTGGCCCTTCAGCGTGCGGCTCGGTTATCTTCTCTCCCTGCAAGACCCCGTCATCGAGTACTGCATCCACCCCACGGCGATCGAGGTCCTGAAGCAATTGGGCCTCCGCGACCAGCAGCTGGTCACCAGCGAGATGATCAGCCGGCGATTGGAAAAGGTCCTGCAGCGGCTCAACTTGCCCGCAACGCCGCTCCCGTCCAGCCGCCCGCTTACTGAGGATTCCGCCGAAGAATGGCTCAAACAACTCCCCCCGCCAGCGCACCGAGCAAGCGGCTGAAGAATTGGTTAGCGAATCGTGTTTGCATCGGCAAAACGACACACCAACCGGCTTGCTGGCACTCTCTAACCACCACCCGCAAGGCCACCACCCGACCTCGTGTCGGTGGAGGCGTGACTAGCCAGCTACCGAACTCGACGAAACCAATCAGATGCCCACCACCCGACCTTGTGTCGGTGGAGGCGTGACTAAAAGGCTACACGGGCCGTTCAAGCAAGTGACGCAACACAGCTTCAGCGTCGAACCGTCCGAGCCGCGGGATGGCGCGGCCGAAACGCTGCCCATTCTTCGTCCGCTCTACCCCGGGCTGAAGGCTGAAAGGCAGTTGGCCAAAAGAGCCGAGCTGGGGTCGTGCGCTGAGATGTAGATGGATGCCTATCATCCGCCGGTTTCGCGTTAGCCACGGTTTTTCCGTCAGCCAGGTCCTCTCGCGATAGCCCCCGGTTCTGCTGCTACAGAAACCTCGCTAGGCTGCTCGTCGCACGGACTGGCCGGATCGCAGTAGCCCAGCCAACGTCTCGACCACCATTTCCTGCTCGCTCGCCAACAATCCGGGGAAAATCGGCAGGCTCAAGACTTCTCCGCAAGCTCGCTCTGTCTCGGGCAAACTTCCCACCTCGTATCCAAGGTAGGAAAAACAAACCTGGCGATGTAGCGGGATCGGATAGTAAACCTCGCTACCGATCTTGTGCTCAGCCAACTGCTGTCGAATCTCATCGCGCCGGCCACCCGGAGCGCGAATCGTAAATTGATTCCAAACATGTTCGCACTCAGGCGACGACTGCGGAACGGCAATCAAGTCTCCCAAACCTTCGGCAGCAAACAATTCGTGATAACGAGCCGCATTTGCTTGTCGCGCCGCCGTCCAAGCGGGCAGCGATTGTAATTTGATAGCCAAGAGAGCGGCTTGGAAGGAATCCAACCGGCTGTTAATCCCGATCACCTGGTGATGGTAGCGAGGTCGCATTCCGTGATTGGCCCAAAGCCGAATCCGGTCCGCCAACTCGGCATCATTCGTCGTCATGATGCCACCATCCCCGAAACCGCCAAGATTCTTGGTCGGGTAAAAGCTGAAACAGCCCACCTCGCCGATCCCACCGCATTGCTGACCGCGATAGCCAGCGCCGATCGATTGAGCGCAGTCCTCGATTACTTTCAGTCCACGCCGATTTGCCACTTCCATCAGACTGTCCATCTCACAGCATTGGCCAAAGAGATGTACCGGAATGACGGCTTTCGTTCGCGAAGTGACCAGCGATTCGACTTGGTCGACGTCGAGATTAAATGTTTCGGGCTCGATATCGCAAAAGACGGGCCGAGCGCCGACTCGCACAACCGCGCTGGCCGTGGCAAAAAAGGTAAAGCTCGGAACGATGACCTCGTCACCCTCTCCGATTCCCAAAGCGAGCAATGCCAGCACCAAAGCATCGCTGCCTGATGCGCAACCGATGGCGTACTTCGTCTGGCAATAGCTGGACAGCGTTTGTTCGAGCAACTGGCAGTCGGGCCCGCCAATGAAGTAGCCAGAATCTAAGACCCGGGTGAGTGCAGAGATAAACTCTTCACGAAGCGGTTCGTTGTCCCGCTTGACATCCAACAGTGGCACGGAAACGGGACATGTCTTTTGAATCATGAGCCATTGCCTCCTTGCAATGGAAAGATTGAGAGCAGACGTATCGACTGGGGAGGAGGTTATCGAACCTCAAAAAAAGCGTCAATATTGAGATGAAAGATTCCTTAAGACGCACCGCTAAATCAGAGAATTTCAGCCATCCTCTAGGGCGATAGACCAATTTCGGTCTTGCACCAAAATTCATTTATTGCTTCTATCAGCCGCAACGGCTCGAGTAATCGGGAGAAGCCGAGACTCAAAAAAGCCAATCAAGCGGAACGTTTTTTGTTGGTTGCCTTAAAGACTTGATTTAAAATCGGGCAACAATGGCTAACATCCAGCTATTGCCCAACCTCGTCCTTCGCGTGTTCACATCGCCGCCTCGACCACCACACGAGCTGAGGATCCCATGCGTGCATTTCGCCGACTCTCCTCCCGAAGTCTCCGGCTCTCCAAGCCAGACGCTCCAGCCCCATCTTTCTCAAAAGCAAAGCCTGTAGCGCTGGAGTACAGCCAACTCGAGCGCCGGCAACTTCTGGCGGCAGACGCCGTGCTGCAGTGGAACGAAGTCCTGCTCAATGCGATCCGCATCGACAAAACAGCGCCACCAGTCGCCGCACGCGCGATGGCCATGGTGCACACCGCTATTCACGATGCAGTCAATTCGATCGAACACCGCTACCAAACCTACGGCAAGTCGTTCGTCTCTCATCCTCAAGCCTCAGTCGACGCAGCAATCGCGGCCGCGAGCGAGCGAACCTTATCCGCAATCTACCCCGCTCAGCACGCGACCTTCACCGCCAAGCTGAACGATTCACTTGCCGCAATTGCCGACGGGATTCGTGAGACGCAAGGAATCGCCGCTGGACGATTCGCAGCCGATCAGATTCTTGCCCTACGGTCTAACGATGGAGCTTTCACCGTTACTCCCTACCAACCAGGGACCAAGCCGGGCGAATGGCGTCCAACTCCTCCCGCCTTTGCCTCCTCGCTCCTCCCCCAATGGCCAAACGTAACTCCCTGGAGCCTAAGTCGCGGCGATCAGTTCCGTCCCGCTAATCCGCCCGCCTTGAGCAACTCCGAATATGCTGCCGCTGTTAATCAAGTAAAGTCTCTCGGCAGCGCAACCAGCACCACGCGGACGGCAGAACAAACCAATATCGCCAAGGTCTGGGCAGCCGGTCCGGGCACGGCAACCCCACCCGGGCAATGGAACCAGATCGCAGGCGATATCGCTCGCTCCAAAAATTTAAGCACGATCGAAAATGCTCGTCTGTTCGCCCTGCTCAATATTTCTCTAGCAGACTCGGGGATCGCAGCTTGGGATGCCAAGTACGCGACCAACCTCTGGCGACCGATCTCGGCAATTCGTGAAGCCGACACCGACAACAACCCGGCCACGGAAAAAGATGCTGCTTGGACATCACTCATCATAACGCCTCCCTTCTCTGCCTATGTCTCCGGACACAGCACCTTCAGCGGCGCGGGAGCCGCGGTCCTCAGCGCCTACCTCGGAACAGACCAAGTCAATTTCACACTCAAGTCAGAAGTGGCCGGAGTTCCCGACCGGACGTTCACCAGCCTCGCCGCAGCCGGAAACGAAGCCGGAATGAGCCGAATTTATGGGGGAATCCACTATATTTTCGACCATAACGCAGGCTCGGCTACTGGCAAGAAAATCGCTGCCGAAGTCCTCAAGAACGAACTCGGCGCCGAGACCAAAGTCACCGCCTGGCAAGACGGAAGTCGACTCTTTGTCAGCGGCACGATGAACTCCGATCAGATCACGCTCAACCGGATCGGTCGCAACTTGGTCGTCTTCCAGTCAGGGATCGAAGTGGCCCGCTACAACCGAACTTCCATTTCGCACGTCGTCATCAATGGGGCTGCTGGAGATGACCGAATCGACGTCAAGCACTCGCTCGACGTGACCGCTGAAATCTTCGGCGGCAGCGGTAACGACAAAGTCTTCGGAGCTCGACTGAGCAACTGGATCTATGGCCAAGAAGGCGATGACATGCTCTGCGGCGGTGGTGAGTTGGACGTGCTCCGCGGAGGCGATGGCGATGACAGCCTGATGGGGTTGGCTGGTCTCGATAAACTCTTCGGCGATGATGGCTGGAACAAACTCTGCGGCGGCTTGGGTGATGACGAACTCCACTGCCATCGAGGTAAAGACAAAATTATCGGCAAGGCGGGATTTGACTCGATCATCTGGCTCTAAGCGGTCGCCGCTTGAACTTTGAGTCAGCTGCCTTCTAGTCCAAACGCCAACTCAACTTCTCGCGCGAACGCGGCGACAGCGAATCACCCAGCGGTTCACCGCCGACCAACCGCAACAGACATTCCGCCAGATTATTGCCGTAGTACTCACGCAAGCCGAGGTACGAACTGGTTAACCGCGGATTGACTTCAACGACCGTTACCAACCTCTCCCCCGCAGCGCCGTCCTGCTCAGCGCAGCTCTCCCCTCCGCTCAAGCGCTCTGCACAGGTCTCCCCTCCGCTCAAGCGCTCGGCGCAGGTCTCCCCTCCGCTCATGCGCTCGGCGCAGGTCTCCC
>Ga0169931_10006411_pt1 | contig 17743 bp, 15 predicted proteins | sample Kivu_15m_20L_FD_129675 | JGI IMG/M metagenome (GOLD analysis project Ga0169931, IMG submission 129675) | Freshwater microbial communities from Lake Kivu, Western Province, Rwanda to study Microbial Dark Matter (Phase II) - Kivu_15m_20L... | ecosystem: Environmental > Aquatic > Freshwater > Lake...
AAGCGATCGCGCAATCCTTCGATCAAGGACTTATATCGTCGGCCTCAATTTTGGCGACTGCTCCAGAGTTCAAATCAGCGATGGAGGTTGTTGATGCGAAGCAACTGCACGGCAGGATTGGAGTGCATTTGAACTTAACAGAAGGGATGCCGCTGACATCAGGAATTTTGGCCTGCGAGCGTGTCGCGAGTGAAGGACACTTCAATTTCCTCATCCCTCCTTCAAGCATCACACTTTCCGAAAGAGAAGAAACAGCAATCTACGAAGAGTGGAATGCCCAAATTAAGCGGTGCATCGAATTCGGTATAACGCCAACTCACATTGATTCACACCACCACGTTCATACCACCTTTCCGCTGCTGAAAATCGCACTCAGGTTGGCTCTTAACTATAAGATATCCCACGTCCGCCTTTCCAGAAACATCGGAGGGAGACCTTCACTTCCAAAGCAACTGTACAAAATCATCATCAACCAAAAGATCCGATCGGCAGGGAGATCGACCGTCCGATATTTCGGTAGCATTGATGACGCATTACATGATCACCGCGTTCTTTCTGACACCTGCGAGATCATGGTGCACCCAGTATTGTATGAAGGCGTTGTGGTAGACTACCTCGCGTCAGAGCCAAAAAAGTCGCAACCCCTCTCACAAGGGGTAAGCGCACTGAATCTTCGTCAACCGCTCGCATCATTTGAAACCCTTTGAGTTTCAGCACCCAACATTTGGAGCAATCGTATTTACCCCGAGACTTCAATGGAGAAGTCCAGTTCCAAAGACCGATTTGCACCAGGGCGATGCTCTGACAAGCCAAGTTATAGGTAGAATTATGACTCTTCGGCGGTGAGATCTGTGCACATACACCCGAGGGTAACACAACTGCAGGCCGGCGACGCGCAAATCGTCCCCCCTGATCTCCGGACTATCCAATGCATTACGTTTTTCTCGCAGTCAGGACGTTTTCTCTGGTCTACGGGAGCTGTCGATGGGCGGTCTGAAGATCGTTGAATACTCCAAGCGTGATTTTCGAAGCATTGCAAACGATAATAGCTTCTGGGAAAAGACAAACCTGCCGATTTCGCGGCGACGGTGCATTGCTCAGAGCCTCAACCCACGAGCAGATGAAGACGACATCCTCTTAATTGCGGCTTACAGCGACGATGCACTGGTGAGCTACATCGGAATTTTGCCCGATATCGTCGTCAATGACGACAAATCTTCAGTTAAGTTCGGATGGCTTACAACCTGGTGGACAGATAAAAACTCCGAGCACCGGTTGGCTGCGACAGTACTTTTGTTTTCCGCCATCAAAAGATATTCGGGACGAGTGGCGATTTCCGCATTTACACTTGACGCCAAGCGTGTCTATGATGCGTCGAGGCGGTTTTCTGAATGCGCCAGGTTTCAGCCAGTTTATTTCATCATGGCCTTGCCGGTGAGATTTGTCGCACTTGGCACCGCAACTAAGCTTCTATCTCGTCTGAAAAACAAGATTCTTTTCGCTTTCAACCGCCGAGCATCCCGGCTCGACATCGAAACTGTGAATGCCTCCGACCAAGGCGTGCAGGCATTCCTAAATGATTCGCTGCCATCAGACCCTTTTAGGCGCGATCTGACGTATTGGAGATGGGTTTGGGACCACCCGTGGATATCTGCATCGGGTGAAGACAAATCCCAACAGGAAAGGTATCAGTTCTCTGTCTCATCGGACTGCTTTGAGCAGATTCCCGTCGTGGTACGCCGCGACGGAGAGATCATTGGGTTGTTGTTCATGAAGCTCCGTGACGATCGACTTTCTTTAATGTTTGCGCTTTACGAGCCTCGGGATACTCAGGACATCGCAGAAGCCCTAAAAATAGTGATCATCAAGGTTAATCCATGGGTGTATGTTTCGGTCGATGAAGGGCTAAATGCCGCTTTCAAACGGGGGCGTCGGTTTTTTCTGACCGCATTGCAGCGGGAGCCAGTGCTGGCATACGCGTCATTCCCTCTGCACCTCGGTGCGCGGCCACAGTATTCCCTTGGCGACAACATCTTCACCTGAGTTAGCGCTGCCCGACGGCGCTATAGCACGGTAGAGCGGCCGCCTCACACTTCGAATTATGTAGGAGGTAAGTAGATCCCCAGGACGCGACTACGGACTTTCAGCACCCTCGACACCTCAACCCATCTAGTAAATGGGAAGGTGTCACCGGTTCAGTCGAGGTCCTCGTGACCTCGTGAGGGCTATGGCCGAGGGATAGACATTTCAATTCCACAAGTTGTAGCGCCCACTCGGCAGGCTGTTAGGGGCGGTATTGGGGGGCCAGGCAATTCGTGGATTAGCACGTGACTGACTCAGGTGTGACTCTACCCAGTTGAACTCTTGAACCGCTTGAGGTTATTTCTCTAAGATGACAAATACTGAAAAGCTCATGGCGGCGTTTAGGGCGGGGCTCGGTCTTCCGGGAAACTTGGAGGTCGTGGAGCTGACATACCGCGGGATTCCCGAATGGGACTCGGTCGCACACATGCAACTGGTGATGGAAATTGAATCTGCATTTGATTTGATGCTCTCGACTGAGGATGTCATCGCTCTGAGTAGCTTCGCTGCGGCCACGACCATTGTTTCCCGGCATGGTATCGCTTTCCCTTGAGGGACGGGTCGCGTTGGTGACCGGCGCCAACCGTGGAATCGGAGCGGCAATAGCCGAGCGGTTGGCCGAGGCAGGCGCGACGCTGGTGGTCCATGGCCGTGAGGCCGATTCAGCTCTCGCGAAGGCGAGTGAGCTTGGCGACCGTTTCGGGCGTCCAATGCAAGCCGTAAGTGGAGACTTGCGCGATCCACAGGCAATCGTCGCTATCTTCAGGGCGGTTTTCGCCGTGCAGCGCCGCCTCGATGTCCTCGTCAACAACGCCGGGATTCTTCGGGACGGGCTTCTCGGGATGGTTTCTGTCGACGTGGCCCGTGAGACTTTGGAAGTGAACACCCTCGCGCCTCTGATGGCCACCCAAGAGGCTGTGCGGCTGATGCGACGTCATCGCAGCGGGTCAATCGTCAATATCACGAGCATCATCGGTCGTGTTGGAAAGGCGGGGCTGACCGCTTACGCGTCCTCAAAGGCTGCGGTAATTGGAATGACGCTTGCAAGCTCCAAAGAGCTTGCCCCGGTGAATATACGCGTGAACGCGATTGCTCCTGGATTCATAGATACTGATATGACCCGCGATGTACCTCCAGAGACGCATTCGGAGTATCTAGCGAGCTTAAAAATGGGGCGCATCGGAACCCCACTCGATGTCGCCAATGCCGTGCTTTTCCTAGCATCCGACCTGTCGGGTTATGTGACAGGCCAGGTGCTGGGTGTCGACGGCGGGATGCTAGTCTGAGTTTTCGGCGGGCAGGCCTTGTGCGAGGGGCCGATGGAGCTCCGACGCTTGGCTCGGCTGAAACTGGAACCTGGTGGATGGCACATGAGGTTCGGCGGGCAGTCGCGGATATGGCTGAGGGGTTACGTGATGCGGCTGGCGGCGCGCGGCGGCTCGTGCTACTTGCGATGCGTAACGATATCCCATCGGTGCTGGGATATCTCGCTGCCCTCGAAGCCGGATTGCCGATAGCGCTTATCCATACTTCACCCAAGGTCGAACACCTAGAAGATCTCATCGCTCGGTACCGACCCGCCGTGTTGCTGGGGGATACGGGTGACCATTCGAATTACGGGCCGGTAAAGCGTTTAGCTCTCAGCCTCGATCAAAATCTGGCGATTGAAATCCGGACGCGGTTGGATGACATGGGCGCGGTGGCACATGATGCGCTCGCGGTACTACTCTCCACATCGGGTTCAACCGGGAGTCCGCGCTTCGTTCGGTTGTCTCGCTCAGCAGTCGTCGCTAATGCCGAGCAAATCGCCAGCGCTCTGACAATAGATGCGCGTGAGTGTGCGCCTACTACGCTGCCCCTGCACTACTCCTTTGGACTTTCGGTGCTAAACAGTCATCTTGTGGCTGGAGCTCGGATCCTTGTGACGAATGCCCCCATTCTCAGCGAGGAGTTGTGGGCACAGATACGGACCTTTGGATGCACAAGTTTCGCAGGGGTTCCTTATTCCTACGAGGTTCTTCGTCGGCTTGATCTCGAAGCCTTGGCTGGTCCATCGCTACAAACCATGACACAAGCGGGGGGGCGGCTGACTCCCGCCAAGATTCAGGAATTCCATGACCGCATGGTTCGGCGTGGAGGACAGTTCATCGTGATGTATGGACAGACCGAAGCGACGGCACGCATCGCTGTCCTGCCTTCAGCGCTTATTCCCGCAAAGTTGGGATCGTGTGGTCGCGCGCTGCCCGGGGGAAGCCTGACGATCGAAGATGAGGCTGGTCACGAGGTCCCCGCGGGAACGGAGGGAGAAGTTATCTTTCGTGGACCAAACGTCATGATGGGTTATGCGGAGTCCGCCGATGACCTAATGCGAGGCGATGAGGTCGGTGGTCGGTTGGCGACCGGTGATCTTGGTTTCTTGGATCACGACGGATATCTATTCGTCACCGGTCGTCGGAAACGCATCGCGAAGGTCCTGGGGTTCCGAATCAGCCTCGATGAGGTCGAGACGCTCCTAGCGCCCCACGGCCGCGTGGCGGTCATCGGGCGTGACGAGCGCATCGTGGTGTTCTGTGAAGGCTGGACGGCCGCCATGCGGCTCGACCAGCGAGCGTCCCTCGCACGAGCCATCGGTCTGCACCCGACCACGATCGAATTTCGGGAGGTCGAGAACCTCCCGCTGTTGCTGACCGGCAAGATCGATTACCAGCGGCTGGAGCGCTTGTGAACGATCCACTCGATGCGCTCCTAGACCGCCCGGCCTTCGGGACCCATCAGGCCGAGCGCGAGGCCGCGCTCTTCCCCTTGTTGCGCGATCTCACCGAATGGCATCGGACCCGCTGTGCCCCGTATGCCAGACTCCTCGCGGCGCGCGAGTCTCTCGCCGTACCGGTTCGCTCGGCAGACCTTCCGTGGATTCCCGTCGGTCTCTTCAAGTCGCATGAGCTCGTCAGCGTTCCGGTGGATGAGGTCTTCCGGACCCTGACCTCGAGCGGCACCACTGGGCAAGCCGTCAGCCGCATCGCGCTGGACCGCGAGACCGCCATGCGGCAGACTCGGGCACTCTCACGGATCATGATGACAGTGCTGGGCGCGGCCCGTCTCCCGATGCTCGTCCTCGACTCCCAGGCGGTCGCGCGAGGACAGCGAGGATTCGCGGCTCGGACGGCCGGCGTCCTAGGGATGATGACGTTCGGCCGGGCGCACACTTTCGCCCTGCGGGACGATCTCACGTTGGACCACAACGCCCTGCGCGGATTCCTCGATCGCTACGGTGGCGCGCCGTTCTTGATGTTCGGTTTCACCTTCATCGCCTGGCGTCATGTGTTGCAGGCCATTCCTTCGGGCGAGGCGGATCTCTCCAACGGAATCTTGGTTCACTCCGGAGGATGGAAGAAGCTCGAGGAGGAGGCGGTTTCGAACCGCGATTTCAAGCGGATCTGGGAGGAGCGCAGCGGATTACGACAGGTGCGGAATTTCTACGGAATGGTGGAGCAGGTGGGTAGCGTATTCTTGGAAGGGAGCGACGGACTGCTCTATCCGCCGGGGTTCGCCGATGTCATCATCCGCGATCCGGTGACCTGGGAGGAGGCGCCGGTCGGCCAGCCGGGGGTCATTCAGGTCGTGAGTGTGCTCCCGCGAAGCTATCCGGGCCATTCGATCCTAACGGAGGATCTCGGCGTGGTCGAGGCGGTCGATGCGGGCATCGACGGGTGGTTCGGCAAGGGGTTTCGTGTGCTCGGGCGTGCGCCACGCGCGGAACTCCGGGGGTGCTCGGATGTCGTCGCCTACGGTCAGGGCGCGTCATGATCCGACAGCTCGTGCCCGTCGAGACCTCCCTGACGACAGAGGCCCTTGTCGCCTGGTGCGCGCGTCGTCCCGCCGCGACGTCGCCCTTCACCGAAGATCGCATGGCGCTGGCGGTGCAGGTGGGTCGTCGTCTGGCGGCAGATCCCACGGCACGTCGTGTGCCGGCGTTGCAGGCCTTGGCGTTCTGGATGCGGCGTGGTGAGATATTCCGGCTGCGGGACGAATTCACCCGAGAGACGTCATCGGGGATCATCAACGTCCCACGTGGCACGGTCCTACACTTTCCCCCGACGAACGTCGACACGCTGTTCGTCTATTCGTGGTTGTTGGCGATGTTGGCGGGAAACCGGAACCTGGTGCGCCTCTCATCGCGGGCGGGAGCGGATGCGACGGTGCTCGTGCGTGTGATCAATGCCGCGCTGGCAAACCACGGGGGCCCCCTCGCAGATGAGACCGTGATGTGTACCTATGGTCACGACGAGGGGATCACGACCGCCCTGAGCGCGCAGTGTGATGTGCGAGTGATCTGGGGTGGTGATGCCAGTGTCGCGGCGATCCGACGGATCCCATTGGCGCCACGATCCATCGAACTCGCCTTCCCTGACCGCTTCTCGTTTGCGGTGTTCCGGGCGGATGCCGTGGTGGCCATGGATGCACCGTCCCTCGAAGAGTTGGCCGACCGGTTCTACAACGACACCTATTGGTTCGACCAACTGGGGTGCTCCTCCCCACGCGTCGTCGCCTGGGTGGGTACCGATGATGCCACGACGGATGCGTCGACACGGTTCTGGACGACCGTCCGAGCGCGCATCGTCGCGCGGGCCTATCGGGTGGATGTGGGCACCGCGTTGGCCAAGTGGACTTATGCCTATCGCACCGTCCTCGATGGAGCGGCTGATCGATTCCAATGGGCGGCGAATGAGCTCGCCGTGGTCACTCTGCGCGGTCTCGAGATGATGCCTCGTGAACATCCCGGCGGAGGAACAGTTCTGGAGATCCGGATCCCTGTCTTAGACGCGTTGATCCCGGTGTTAACCTCTCGTGATCAGACGCTTGCACATTACGGGTTCCGACTTGAGGAGCTTCAGGCCTTCGTCCGCCAGGCCGGCGCCCGATCGTTCGATCGTGTGGTCCCAGTAGGAGAGGCTCTACAATTCGGGAAGGTTTGGGACGGATTTGACCTCCTTGGGCAATTCACTCGCCAGGTAGTCCTTGGCTCTAATATCTAGCGAGCCTAGACGGCACTCTGGAACTACAGAAAACCGCAGGGCTGAACAAGAAGAAGTCTGCTTACCAATAGAATCGGGTGCGAGAGAAATCCAAGACGGAATTACGAGCGAGTTGCTGAGTTAAACCGACCCTGCCGTCCTAAGAGTAGCGAGCCACAATAATGCTCTCAAAAGAAATATCTACAAAGACAATTCGATACTGGCTTGCTGTATTGGCAATAAGCGGCTGCTCTGAAAGTAGCTTTGGTCCAGTATGTTAGAATGATGTCCGTTTGAGTGAGTATGCCATCGAAAAGAGCGCAGGTAAAGTAGACAAGCTAGCAATAGAGCTGCACAATAAAGGGAGCTGCATAATTAGGAACGCAAGGTTAGCTGTAACGCTAAATTCTGACACGCTGTGGCTGATAGAAGACAGCATAATACCAAACAGTTTTCTGAGGCGCGAGGGGACCATAAAATCCGAACGAAGCAACTGTATCGATTGCGGGAAAATAGTACTTTTATCGTCTGCCACAGGGGAACATCTAGATTCGACCTACGTACCTTACTCGAGCAGACAGTCGCTTTACGCAACAAAAATACCCGAGACATCGACGCTGTTCGCGCAAATCGAGAAAAGCCAGGTAACCTTCGGAGAACAGAACGTTCAATTGGGACCGGTGGTGAAGCTGACAGACAGTGCTGGGTTTAGGCCTCGTGATTCGTCAGCGAACGCGGGACTGCGATATTCCGGCAAGTATTGGATATTCGGAGGCTGGAGCAACTTCGCGCACGATGTATGGTATTCGACCGCTGACGTATGGGCATCCGTCGACGGTATCCGTTGGACACCAGTAAACGCTTCTCCGCCGTATAGTCCTTACAGTGCCTTTATAGAATTTCAAGGAGGAATATGGGCGCTTGGTCCAGTCAGCTACAGCTCGCATGATGGAATTTCATGGCGACAAGAGCTGCCAAGCCTGCCTCTCCACTCCAGGGCGACTGCAAAACCATTTTTGCAGTTACCAGAAAACAAGTACTAAAATCAACGGACGGAAAAACATGGGCCGTAATTCAGGCCAATGCCCCATGGGGTGAAAGATGGCAGCCCCGACTAGTAAACAACAACGACCAACTCTGGTGAATAGGAGGATCAGAGAAAACGCATGATGGCGAAACTTCCCATTATAATGACGTTTGGATGTCGAGGGATGGTGTAGGGTGGTCGCAAGCTCTTAAACACGCAACGTGGGCACCACAGCGTTGGTTCAGCTCAATCGCAAACGATGGAGCGCTATGGGTATTGAATGGAGAAAACCAAGCATTGTGGTCAGACGAACTGGGAAATGTTGCGGATGTATGGAGGTCTGAGGATGGAACGAATTGGGAAAATATCATCGCTGGTGCCCCGTGGGGCGCGCGCCACGTATCACTTACATTCCCAGGCCCGAGTGGTGGCGTATTAATGGCAGCTGGTTACGGCCATGGGGGGCCTGAACGAATATACGCTGATGTCTGGTATGTCAGGAAATAAGAAACCCAAAATCACAGTTGAGAAAAATATAAACCCCGATTAGCAAACGATCGGCTGAGCCGACTGACGCCACGTTTCAGATGTTTTAGAATCCAAAGCTCTGTACGAAGCAACAATAGCGTTACAACCGTACTTCAAAAACAAGTAAAGCCTGTTTCGATGAAATGACTTCACAAAAGTAAAATATTTTTTACTATGAAGTACGGTGATTATCAGTCCACGTTGCCGCAGGATGCCGGTGAGTAGCAAACAAGTTAAACTAAGAATCTCAGTCAAACAGATATTTGCAAAGAAATAATCTCGTTGAGGTAGAAATGTTTTCAGATCTTCGTCGGCTCCGCTCAAAAATTGCGGAGAAAGTTGTGAAAAGCGGCGGCCCACCCAGTGCCGCAGAGATCGCCTCCCGCCTGATTGTCAGACATAACTGCGAGGTGGCTGTTGACGTTGGTTGTGGCGTGAACTCACCGCTAGCGCTTGTCGGAGATTCTGTCCTGAAAGTTGGAGTTGATGTTGATGAAAACTCCATTGCAACCGCAAGGCAGGCGCGTTTGCATGATGCGTACCTGCAAACGAATATTATGGAGTGTTCAACTGACGAGCTAAAGCGTGACTTGCTCGCACTTTCTGGTGGGCGGCCAATAGAAGTGATATTATTGTTCAGCGTCATTGAGCACCTTCCAAAACAGAAGGGGTTCGACCTACTCAACCTCTGCGAAAGCATCACAAGCAAGTTTGTGATCGTCGAAACACCGAACGGCTTCGTCCCTCAGGGCCCAGAGTTCGGCAATCCCTATCAGCGACATCTTTCAGGTTGGTTTCCCGTCGATTTTAAGGGGCTCGGATATAACGTCTATGGCACCGGCGGCACGAACATCGTTCGCGGCTACATGGGGGAACCTCGTATAAATCTGCCCGGAATAGCGCTATTTGACCTAATGGTACTGAGTAAACTCCTAAGAATAATCAACCGGCCTCGCTTTGCGTTTAACCTTCTCGCCATAAAGGATGTTCGAGGAGTACCAGCAAGGTATAACGCTCGAGCTCAGCGCGACAACTGACCAACTTATAGTGTACTGGAGGAATGGCTAAGGAAACGCATATGCCGCTTCGGTCAAGCTTGTCGCACGCATACAAAACAGCGCACGGGAGGCGCTGGAGCAAAAACAATAAGCACAAGAATTCAAGCGCTCTTCGCGAGAATGCAATTACCGAAGGTTCGGCACGAGTGACCAGATAAACCGTCGTCCAACTGGTGAGACCAGAGATGTCAGTATCTGTGTTACAAGCCAACAAAGGAATAGATACAAGACCAATAGTGGAGGGTTCTTCGGCAGGCGTGTGACGGCAGCGAAGAGGTAGGCTGAGCCAAATGCAACTGATGACGGAATGGCGACGCCATGGACAAACCACCGCAGCCCTTCTCCAATGAGGATTTGGCGGTGCATTAACAATAATATCAAAAGGATGTATCCGGCATTCAACGTGAGCCAGGCAAACCCAGCTCCGTTAACGCCAAATCGTTGCACCAGCAGGGTTAACCCTGGTACGAAAACCAATACGGCAACACTGTTGATTAATACCGGCAGTCTCGTCCTTCCATGAGCAAGCTGCATCGCGTACGGAACGACAGTCAAGGCACTGAGGGCACTGCCTGCAACAAGGAGTGAAAGAACATAAGCCGATGAGTAAATCGGAGTTTCCGGCCCAAGCCAAAGCGTAAGCAGTTCATTGGAAAACGCTGCGATCACCGCCGATACCGGCAGCACTAATAACGCAAGCGCCTGAGATCCTAAATGGTAGAGATGCGAAAGGCCAGTATAATCACGATCAGCAACGAGCTGTGTGAGTCGAGGAAATAACGTATTCTGGACAGGTGTCGAAATCATGCTTCCGGGCAATTGAGCAACTGTCCAGTAAAGAGAGTAAAGCCCAAACAGGCCAATAGGTAGAAGCCGCGAAAGGACAAACTTATCACTTTGCATCAACATGGTGCCTGTAAGGGTCATCACGACCATTCCACCCCCATAACGCCACGCAGACGCTAAAATGGTTTGCCTGAATTGCGCTCGTTGTGACGGGACGCCCAACGCAACCCATACCTCCCTTCGTATCCAAATTAGAGAAAAAAAACTCACGGTCGCCTGAGTTATAAAAAAGGCTTCCGCTGTAGCCGAGACAAGTCGGAGAACGCCCAAGGTTACTGCACCTCGTGCCAAAGCAACTGTGCCTTGCAAAACATTCAAGCGCACATGCCGCTGAAGCCCTATAAGACCACCCTGATACAGGCTACTGGCCAACTGAAGCGTAGCCGCAACGCTCATTAGCCTCACTGACTGGATCGTACTCTCGACAGAAAGTTGCGAAGCCTGAATCCAGTGAGAGCCGATATACGGAGCTGCAAAATACAAAAAAAGCGCAAGGGTAAGCATCAAACCTAAGTACACTAGCTCAAACGTTCGAACGGTATCGCGCATAAGTACAACGCAAGACTCTGCCGAGAGGCGCGCTAGCTCCCGACTGAGCGTTGCGGAGAGTCCAATGTCTGTAAGAGCTACAACGCTGACCAAAGCAGTAAAGAAGCCAACAAGACCAAAGGCTTCTGCACCGAGATGTTTGAGGTACAACGGCAAGAAGCCAACCGCAGCAATCAGCGCAGCAACGCGCCCAAGCACGTTTGCGATAAGATTCACCCGCATAAAGCGCCGTGGTTGAATGTTTGCAACGGAATATCTGGGACAAGGAAAGTTAAGGCACCCCGCAGGCGCCCGTAGCAAGCAACCGCTTAAAGATAGCTGAAAGAAGCAGTCTATAAGGTCTGCCAAGCACCGAGAGCGCAGTAGCGGTGCACTGCCGCGATAAAAAGTATGGCCTGTAGGATTTGGTAATGACGGAATTCTTGCGAACCAATTGCCTCATTTGTAACACAGAAAACGCATATATCTCCTTGTTCGGCAAGAAGCTGCGTCGCCTTTATCCGCTCCGACAGCACATCCATTGACGACAAATAACCAAAATAGGAAACCTAGCATGCGAGCGGCGCAAATTCTCAGCGCTACTATCGTGATACTCGCGACTATCAAAGATGTACTGTTTTTCTCTCTCTCGGGATTCTTCGGTTTCCAATATACGGGCTCTAACGAAAGTAGCGCGTGGATGATATTTGTGGCGGTTTCCTTTGTGGTCACCGCCGCAGCGTTTGTCGCGGCCTGTGTTCGAAAACCAAGCACAGTCATAATCGAGGTGCTCCTATATGCATTTGTGGCGCTACTGCTACTTAACCATCTTGTGTGGTGGTTGTCAGAATTAACCCTTGCGGCACTAATTCCCTTACCATTTCTGCATTTTATTGCTTTCTCAATCCCTGGAATTCTCGCTCTACGGATATTGTTGGCGTTTGATGCGTGGGGCACTTGGGTGCGAATAATGCATGCGACGTCCGTTATCATATCTATCGGCATTGCCGTATCGGTTCTCCTGCCGTTCGCGCTCGGAATCGGTGAAGTGTTGGTGACCTCAGGGCTCAGTATGCTTGGCGGAGCAAACGCACAGTCCGCCTCGTATTTCGCTTCCTTCGCCTTCGGGCTACTCGGCTATTATCTGTTTAGAGCTGATCCCGCGCTCATGCTTCAGACTCTTTCTGGACCCTTGGCGCGCGTTTTGCAATTGTTCCTTTGGGGTTGCATGGGCCTTGCGACCATCGTAAATGGCGGACGCGGCGGCCTACTGTTAATGCTCATATATTTTTTTCTCCATCTGTATTGGATGTCAGTTGGAGCGAAAATCACTTATCAATCATTATGCAAAATCACGGCGCTGTTATTGGTTTTACCGCCGTCATTGCTGACACTATATGCCCACCTCGAATCCAGTGAGATATTTGGTATTGGGTTTCGGCGAGCACTCGACATGTTTCTTGTGCTGAATCGGAACGAAGTTGTGTCGCTTGCGGATGCTTCAAGCAACCGAGACCAGGTGCTCATTGTTGCGCTTGAGGGGATTGCTAACGCCCCGCTGGTCGGTTACGGTGCGTTCAATCATTGGTCTCGAGTCATACAGCCGCACAACTTTTTTCTAGATCTTGCTCTTCAGTTCGGGGTGCCCGCCGCAATCATATTAATCGTGATTGGTTTGACCTTAATGCTGCTGAATTTGCGGCCACCGAGTCCCGAACGTTCGTTCATAATCGTGCTTGGACTTTATCCTTTGACTCTAGTGACATTCAGTAGTGGCTACTTTCTGCAGCCTCTACTCTGGGTGGTTGTGGGAGGTCTTGTGATTCCTTGGCGTGGTCAAATGAGACATTTTTCAGCTGCTGGGGATGTTTCTGTAACACTAAAATAGACCCAATCGTCAAGCCTCTGAGCTATCGTCAATTACCTGGAGACCAGTTTTGTCCCCTATTATGTCTGTGCTAGTTCCAACGCGAAATCGCAGCCAGTACGCAATTGGTTGCATCCGGATGCTAATGCGTACTGTTGGTGCCGATGTCGAAGTTGTTGTTAGCGACAATAGCACGGATGAGTTAACACTTAAGGGCATCGCCGAATTTCAGCGCGATCCTCGACTCGTATATATCCGCTCGTACGACAAGTTAACCGTCCATGAAAACTTTTCGCTTGCACTCGAAAGTTCATCTGGGCGATATGTGGGATTCATAGGCGATGATGATGGCGTCGTATCCGACGTAGGCACTATTGCACGGTGGGCTGATGTTCACGGCCTCGATGCAGTGGTAGGACCACACTTGGCAATCTATTGGTGGCCGGACGTTCAGCTCGGGCTTTATGGAAGGAGACTCTCCGGGACACTGTGCGTTCAGCCCTTCACGGGTTCTCTCTCATTCCCGGATGCTCGTGCGGAACGGCGATCGGTCGCACGTCGCGGAGGTGTCGACTTCGGACGCATGCCTCGCTCCTATCATGGAATAGTGGCGCGACGTAGTCTAAATGCAGTCAAGGAGCGGGCGGGGTGCTATTTCCCGGGTCCTACTCCTGACATGGCGAGCGCTGCGTCGCTTTCGCATGTCGTTGAACGCTACGCTTGGATCGATGCACCAATCTATATTTCTGGTACCGGCATGGGTAGCGCTAGCGGTGCCGGTGTGGCCAAGCGACACGATTGGAGCGTGGAATCCGCGCCGTGGATATCTCCTGAATCGGTTCGGGCGTGGTCTTTGATGACACCTCGGCGGTCGGTTGGGCCAACTCTTTGGGCGGAGGGCGTCCTCCAGGCAAGCGAGGCGATGGGTGCGGATGATGTAGTCCCATTTTTCAACTTTGGCGCTCTGTACGGAAGCTTTGCCGCGTTTCACTGGAATCATCGTAGTTCCATTTATGATGCCTTTGCAGCACTTGGAATTGAGCGGTCGCTCAGCATTTGGGCCAAAACAAAAGTGGTTGCGTCAGGGCTGGCAGCATTCTCCAGAGCTTGGTTTGCGCGACTTAACTCTCTCGCTAGGAATACTGCTATGCTAGCTGGTGTGGCGCGGGGAACACTAGTAAAGGATCTCACAAGTATCGAAGACGCCTGTGCCGCCCTGAACAATCAGGTCGCAGCTGGTCCACCGAGGGCGTACGCCAAGGAATGAGTCGTACGGATAAAAACTAAACCTCGCACGAATTAAACTTTACTTGGCCTATGAAAGACGGCAACGCACCATTGTCACTTGACACCGAAGTATCATTCCCTGATTTGGTACTAAGCCTTCGACGCTTTCGGACGACAATTCGCCGCGAGCGGCAATTGCTTGCCGCTCCAGTTCTGTTTGCTCTCTGCGTCGGAGTGTTTCTGGGATTCGGATCAGATAAAGAGTACAGCTCGAGTGCGAAAATCGTGCCGTACCGTTCGAACACGGGTAGTCAGGGGGGGATTGCTGGCCTCGCCGGGCTCGCTGGTGTGCGAATCCCTTCTGGCATGGCGGGCGACTTCGTGATTGGCTCGGATATTTATTCGGATGTTGTTAGGACGCTCGATTTCACAAATGCAATTGCTGAGACTCCAATTCAATTCAATGGGCTGGTGGAACCCGTCTCTTCACTCAAGTACTTTGCAGAGATCCATGATCCAGCTCCAGTGGAAGTCTTGCAACGTTACACTCTCGGGTTACCTGGGTTGCTAGCGGATGGCATGAGACCGGAGTCGGAGGTAGTAGGTGCCCCTTCCGCGGATTCCTTAATTGGGTTGCGGGTGGTTGATGCTACTCGTATGAAGTTTCTGAGAGAGATTGATGAGCGCATAACGGTTTCTGTTGACAAGCGTACCGGGGTGGTAACAATAGAAGCAAGAATGCCCGACCCTGTCGCCGCTGCTAGCTTGGTAAAAGCAACGGCCGACCGATTAACGCGCGTCGTAATGGAGTTTGAAATTCGAAAGGCTGATGAACAGCTTGTCTACATCAATGAACAGTATGAGGTCGCGCGGGAGCGCTACGATATCGCTCAGCGTCGACTAGCGACATTTGCAGATAAGAACAGGGCATTAATGTCAGCGACGGCGGAGATCGAGCGCGACCGACTCGAACGAGAGGCATCAGTAGCCTTCGAGACTTTTCAGCAAATCGCCCGAGAACGTGAGCAGGTCCGCATCAAGCGGAGTCAGGATACGCCGGTCTTTGCGGTACTCGATATACCTGCAGTGCCTACCGAGCGCTCGAGCCCAAAACGCGGTCAGATCCTACTGCTGTCGATGGTGCTTGGTCTCCTCGCCGGTATCGCTCGAATCGCGATGCGCTCTGGACTAGCTAACGACCTCGCGCAGCGCACTGGTCCGCTCTAAAAAGACGCGGAATTGCTGTTCCCTCGTACCTCCTCAAGCAGCCATGATTTCTTTCAAAGAAAAAACCCTACTTATTACTGGAGGCACTGGCTCGTTTGGCAACGCAGTCTTGAACCGTTTTCTTCAGACAGATGTCTCCGAAATCCGCATCTTCTCGCGCGATGAGAAGAAGCAAGATGACATGCGCCATGAGTACCAGGTACGGCTACCGCATCTTGCCCATAAGATTACTTACCATATTGGTGACGTTCGCGATCTCGCCAGCGTACGAGTGGCTCTGCGTGGTGTTGACTACGTGTTCCACGCGGCCGCGCTCAAGCAGGTGCCGTCGTGCGAGTTTTTCCCGCTGGAAGCGGTCAAGACCAACGTTCTCGGCACCGACAACGTGTTGACCGCTGCAATTGAAGAGGAGGTCGCCGCTGTGATTTGCTTATCGACGGACAAGGCGGCGTATCCCGTCAACGCTATGGGCACGTCAAAGGCGATGATGGAGAAGGTGATGATCTCCAAGTCCCGGACGGTTGATCCGACCAAGACCAAAATCTGTTGCACTCGCTACGGTAATGTGTTGTGTTCGCGAGGCTCCGTAATCCCAGTGTGGATCGAGCAGATAAAAGCTCGCCAACCTGTTAGCGTCACCGAGTCTTCAATGACGCGCTTCATCATGAGCCTTGACGAGGCGGTGGACCTCGTGCTCTTCGCTATTGAACACGGCGCCAACGGCGACATTCTGGTACAGAAGGCACCTGCCTGCACCGTTCAGACCCAAGTCGAGGCAGTCTGCGACATTTTCAGCGTCAGCCGCGAGAACATCCACACGATTGGCATCCGTCACGGCGAGAAGATGTACGAGACGCTGCTCACCAACGAAGAATGTTCCGTGGCCATCGACCTCGGGAATTTCTTCCGTGTGCCCAGCGACAACCGGAGCCTAAACTACAGCAAGTATTTAACTCAAGGCGATGTCTCGCGCAACCTTCTAACAGAGTTCAACAGCAACAATACCGAGATGCTCAGTGTGGAGCAGGTCAAGGCTAAGCTGCTGACGTTGGATTACATCCGCGAAGCGCGTGCCAGTATTGGACTCCGGTAAATGCGCTTCCTAGTTCTCGGTGCAAATGGCATGGCTGGACACACTGTCTCCCTGTACCTGAAGGGCAGGGGACATTCGGTCGTTGGGTTGGCGCGTACCACATCGCCGATAGTTGAGACCATCATCGGAGACGTACGTGATGGTGAGGCGCTTGGGCGCCATGTGCAGGGAGGGGGATTCGACGCAGTAATCAACTGCGTTGGCATTCTCAATGTCGATGCCGACCGCGACAAGGTAACCGCAGTCTACGTAAATACACTGCTACCCCACCTGCTTTCCAACATCACGCGCGAGTCGTCGACACAGGTAATCCACCTCAGCACAGACTGCGTCTTCTCGGGCAAGCGAGGGCAGTACCGCGATGACGATTTCCGCGATGGGGAGTCCTTTTACGATCGCAGCAAGGCCCTTGGCGAGCTGGAAGATGACAAGAACATCACGCTGCGCACGTCAATCGTTGGGCCGGACCTCAGTCCCCAAGGTATTGGCTTGCTCAACTGGTTCCTCCAGCAGGCAGGACCCGTAAACGGCTACACCGGTGCTATCTGGAACGGACAGACCACACTGCAGCTTGCAAAGACCATTGAGTACGCCGCGGAGCGTCGCCTGGCCGGGCTTTTTAACGTCGTACCTGATCAATCTGTGACGAAGTTCGAGTTACTTCAGCTATTTAATAAACATTTTCGGAACCCGCAGGTTGTGGTCAATGCGGTTCAGGGTCTTAGTGTCGATAAGTCATTGGTCCGCACGCGCTTCCCGCTTGACTGCCCGGTGCCGGACATTCCTCACATGGTTGTGGAGCTCGCCGAATGGGTACGTCAGCATCGCTCGCGCTATCCGCACTACGTACTCTAGTCCGGGGTTCCGCTTCTTGTGCATACTGGACGGAATTATGACCCCTCGCTGAATGAAATCCTTTGATCGATGAGTTGAGGGAGGACTTCGGGCAGACCATAAGAACAATCGCTGTCATGACGTAGGGCATGACAAACATCAACTCGCACCCTGTGCGTACTCTCGGCCAAGTGACTCATTTATCCCGATCTTCCACCTCGAGGCTGGGAATTACTGTACGGACAAGCACCCGTCCGGGGAAGTCGTCCGGCGCATCGTTAACGTGACCAGTGACTAGAGCCTCCGCTGCTCAGAGAATGCTCCTTAAATTGCATCGTGTCGGTGTACTGCGAAGAGACGATTGAGATCGAGGCGACTTCCCGTTCGCTTATGCGGGTAATCAACGCGTAC
>Ga0169931_10006412_pt1 | contig 17740 bp, 10 predicted proteins | sample Kivu_15m_20L_FD_129675 | JGI IMG/M metagenome (GOLD analysis project Ga0169931, IMG submission 129675) | Freshwater microbial communities from Lake Kivu, Western Province, Rwanda to study Microbial Dark Matter (Phase II) - Kivu_15m_20L... | ecosystem: Environmental > Aquatic > Freshwater > Lake...
GCACGGAATTCCAAACGCCGTACGTGCCGCCGGTTGATTCACCACACGAAACGGTAGGCGCGCTGGTGCCCGTAAACATGCAAGCAGCGCTGATAAAGGTCACAGACGAACTCATAGCCAACGTGGGAGCACTGAGTGAGTTCGTTCGCAATGAACTTCAATACAAAGAAAACGATGCTGATTTTCAGGCGTTGTCGAAGGAGCAAATACAAGCGATAGCGTTGGCTATCGCTGCACACAGGCGAGGAACTGGGCTGATCGTAGGCGATCAAACCGGCGTCGGAAAGGGGCGTGTGGCCGCTGCAATGCAAAAATGGGCACGGTTGAACAACATGGTGCCAATATTTGTGACAGCGAAACCAGCGTTGTTTTTCGACATGTTTCGAGACATGGCCGACATCGGCGAAGACAAGCCAAATGATTTTTTCAATCCACTAATAACGAACGACCTAAGTGCTAGAAAAAATCAAATCACAATTCGATTGAAAGGCGCTCCAGACCGCGTGCTGAGAGGCAAATCAAGCGCGGCCTCGGAGGAATTGAGGCACGTCCTAAACCAATTGAAAGCAGGTGCTAGCATAGCCAAAGGCGAGGTGAAGCTTTTCAACGGGAAACCCCTCGACGCAGTATGGACCGCGTACTCGCAGCTAGTAACCGACTACGGATACGACACGGAGCGTCGCACGTTGCTACGCGAGTTGGCACCGTATGCGTTTATGATCATGGATGAATCACACCGAGCCGGAGGCGGCAAAGAGACCCGGCCACAACGAAGACCGGATGGGTCACTGAAAGACGATAACGTCGCAAAGTACGCGCGCGAGTTGCTGTCACTCAGCAAAGGACGCACGTGGTTATCGGCTACGTGGGCAAAAAACCCGGTTGTCATGTCGTTGTATGGACAAACGTCCATGGTACATGCGGTAGGTGGAAACGCGGACAAACTTGTGCATTTGATAAGAAACGGCGGACGGGCCGTAGCGCAAGTGATGTCCGCCATGTTGATCGAAGCCGGCGAAATGATTCGGCGAGAAAAGTCATACAAAGGCATCGAGTTTCGCGTCGGAGAAGTGCACGTAGATCTCGACGAACAAGATCGGCTCACCAACGTGTACCGAGCACTGCGAGACTTTGACGTACCAATGGGATTGCTTGTTCGAGACATATCGCAACAACTGCTGGCAGACGCCGACGCTACGCTAACAGGCACGGGCACGTTTGACGGATATGTGCAGAGCACAGGTTTTGCTTCGCTGTTTTGGCGAGCCGTAGACAACATGCTGTTTGCCATGAAAGCTGACACGGCGGCTGATCAAATCATCGAAGCGGTACGGCAGGGCATGAAACCAGTTGTCACATTTGAGTCAACATTGGGGACGATGCTAGAGGAGTTTATAGAGGAAAACAACTTGGAAATCGATGGGCCGGTCGATATCGAATTCAATGACATTATGCGACGGCAGGTAGAACGGCAGCGATGGGTGACACTGACCATACGATCGCGAGAGAAGGGGAGGCCAGATCTAAAGCGGCGAGTGTACTTGACAGATGACATGATGCGAACGCCCGTAACAATGGAAGGTCTCATTCCAGGCGGAGGGGGAGCAATTGGCAGTTACGAGGTGGTTCCGCTGGACGAGTACAACAAAATCATGCGAGCAATCGACATGATTGCGATAAAAGCCCCGGCGTCGCCGATTGACTGGCTGCACTTTCGACTTCGAGAGGCTGGAATCACGTCGAACGAAATGACAGGTCGCGACTTCTACATCGAGTACAGCCGCACAGGGCAGGCGATATTGCGAAAAAGAGTCAACAAAAACAACGTCGAAATTAACGACAGCTTTAACGCCGGTGAAGTGACGGCGATGCTTCAGAATGCCTCAGCAGCAGCAGGAATATCGCAGCACGCATCGCGAAAGTTCAAAAATCAAGATCGTCGCGTGATGTTCGTGATGCAGGCGTTACGCAACATCGACGATATGATGCAGATGCTTGGGCGCATCAATCGTACTGGGCAAATAGAGTTCTTGCCGGATGGAACAACGGCACTACCGCTGTATGTATGGATGCGATCCAATTCGCCGACCGAAAAGCGAATTGCGACCATGTTTGCGGCGCGAATGGCAACGCTAAATGCAAACGTAACATCAAAGGCGGCTGGAGCAGTCGATACGGGATACGTGGAAGTGCTGAACCACGTTGGCGGACGTGTGATGCAGCACGTCTTTGCCAACAATCCAGAACTGCGTAACACGGCGATGGTATACGCAAATCCAGACATTATCACGTGGGTGCCAACTGACGACAACCAATTTGAAGATTACGCGAGAAAAGTGACCGGGCAGATAAATTATTTGCCTCACAAAGATCAACAGACGTTTTGGGATTTGGTGGAGAGAGACACAAAGGAGGCACTGCAGTTGCTTGAGGCCGCAGGGCAAAACCCATTGGCCGCAAGAACAGTGTTGCTCGACGCAACGCCACTTGGCACAAAGGTGCCGCTGTTCACGTTCGATCCTGCCGACCTGCCAGACGATTTTACACAGGAACAACGGCAGGCAGCGATAAACAGCCCATTTGCCCGAGAGGCCGTGTATGAAATAATGGAGGTCAACAATTTGGACAAACCGCTGACGCCAGCGGAAATACGCGAGCACATTGAGGAAGCGGTAGGGAAATACGAGGGCGACATTGACACCCGGCCGCCCTCGCGACAATTGAGCCGGTTTGTCGAAGCAATACGAGCACAATACGGTGAGCTGGTCACCCGAGTCGCCAATGACTTTGACGCAGCACAGCGGCAGGACGACGGCGATAGAGTGCGAGACCAATGGCTCACGTGTGTCACAGTGATGCGGCGGTATCGGCCGGGAACGCCGGTGCAAATCACGCCCATACCACGATCTAATGTGGGTGATACGGACGCCGCATCTCAAACACCGCCTCCCGCAATACGAGGCGTGGTCGTAGCGATTAAGCGCGATGCGTACAATGAAGGGCAGAATCCAGCGCGTCCTAGCGCGTGGCATGCGACTGTAGCAGTAGCGGCGCAAGTCAAACTGATGCGATTGTCATTCGCAAGTCTCGACCCAAACGTGCCAGAATCGCGACTAGACTACAGGGTGGAATTGTTGACGGAGGTTAACCCAGGCACCACCCAGGACGAACAGTATCGCGACGTATTACGCGAAATGGAAACATTGAATCAGACAGACCGCGAGCAGCGATGGATGGCGACCGGCAACATTCCAGCAGCAAAGGCCGAACTGTCACGCACAGGCGAAATCGTTTATCACACGAACAGTGACGGAACATCGCAATACTCAATTTTGCTGCCGCGTTCCTTTTCACTCACACGGAAAAGCCGGCTGCCCAACCTTGACAACGCGCCAAACATCGTGGAATTTTTTGCCGTCGGCGGGCGAATGCTGGAAAACAACAAAATAAGGATTGACCGTCAATTATCGAAGAACAGCGCAGGCAACATTGTGGCGACACTGGTGGTGCGATTGCGGAAAACAGGAGTAAAAAAACAAGATCGCGAGCGCATCACGAAGGTGACGTATGATGCTGTTGGCCGTGATGGCATTCCCGTAACACAAGCGTGGACAGCGGTGGGGTCTGAGTGGCGAATAATACTGCCACAGCTCGTAATGACCGATCGCCCAGCAAATGCGTCAAGATTTACGTCCGTGCGGACTGTAGCGTTAAGTGGTATGCAGCGCTCAGAACAAGACACGATTGCCGTCTTGCGTACCTTTTTCACTCAATTGCTCGGAGCAATGCCAGCGCCGCGATACTTCACGCCCGAGGCTCCGAGCGCGACCGACACAGACCCGTATGCAAATGACGTGGCGATAGCACGATATGTGACTCAGAAGCCGGAGGATGACGCGGCAGCGCAAGCACAAGCACAGATGGAAAATGAACGTGAACGACAGCAACGACAACGACAAGAGTCGTTGGATTTAGCGGACGAACGAAGGGAAATTGTTCAAGCCATTTTGAAGCTGTTGCGACAATCGCTGGGGTCAAATTTGGGGAACCTGTTGACGCCAGAAATGGCACGTTTGCTGGCACAATTGGCACGCAACGCAATGCTAACGGGCGTGAACACGTTTCAGCGATTTGTGTTCGAAATGCGCAGAGCCCTCGACGAGCAAGGAGCGCGGTCGGAGGAACTGAGTGACGAAAAAGTGATAGCCGCTATGAAAACGGGGGCTGTGCTAGTTTGGAATCAGGTACGCCAAACAAAACCAAACCTCGACCAGGCCACAGAAGCTGCGTTCGATCAGGCCACAGAAACCTACGACAAAGCCAAAATCGCAAAGGCGATCAACGACGGATTGAACGGTGGCAACAGACCACCACGCCGACCACCGGCTGCAGTACCATCTGGTGCCGCTGGTGGGCCGATCGGCGACGAGCTGTCGACGAAAAACGCATTTACAGATGCCTTGCGAAGCGCCAGAGGGTTGCCGGGCCGAGTCGTGCCAGATACGCAACATCGAGCGAGCAGCCTCGAACAAGCGCGAGAGTTGTCACAAACCGAATACGGTCGGCAAATGACCAATGATTTGATTGCCGAGCTGGTAGAGCGACCGCGAGCGATTTCGCCGCTGGAAAACGATTTGCTGCTGCAACGATTGGCGATCGTGGATAACGCCGCAACGGCAGGACTGCAAACGCAAGTTGACGGTCAGGAAGGAGGGGACGACACCCGCGCTTCGACTGGGCAAACGATGGCGGCGACAGCGTTTGCAGAATACGAGCGACTGTTAGAGGCCCTGGCAGTGGCCGGAACGGCTTTGGGACGGGGATTGCAGGCTCGTCAGGCATGGATTACGCGAGATGGCCGATACGCACTAAATCGCATGATGCTAGAGTGGCGGGCGACGCATCCTGGTCAAACAATGAATGACGAGGAGCTTGCAAAACTTCAAAGACAGGTGGAAGACCTGAAAGCGGAGGTTGCGAGATTGCAGGCTTTGATCGAAAAGCAAGATGCGGATGTTGAGGCAGATGACGACGCGTTGGAGGGAGCGCACGACGACGCGCATAACGACGTGCATCGCAACAAACCTGCGCGGCCGGAACCACCATCAGTGGTCGCCGTGCCGACACCGTTGCCGGAACCACCATCAGTGGTCGCCGTGCCAACACCGCCGCCGATTAGCCGAACAAGTCAGTTTGTTCAAGCAGCTAAAGACGGATTACAGCGACTAAAAGGGTTGCTGTCGCGAAATCGGCTTGGATCAGAGATCGTGCCGGGAGCGCAGTTGCTTGGAGAACTGACAAACATTGCATTAAATCTGTTTCGCGGTGGTGTGGCCGATGCAATCGCGTCAGCGCAACAGTTCGTTGCGTACATAAAACAGGAGCTGGAAAGTGCGTGGGATGACAGCATGCAGCCGACTGCGGAACAGGCATACAGTGACGCAGAAGCCGCGTATCGGCAGGAACAGGCGACAACAGGCGAAGAGGACGCTGAGGACGCTGAGGACGCTGAGGACGCTGAGGACACCGAAGACGCTGAGGACGATGAATTTGACGAGGACGCTGAGGACGATGAATTTGACGGCGACATTCCGCTGGACGACTCCGACCTGCCTCCTCTGATTTTGAGATATTTGGATCGGATAAATATGCTCGACGACGGCAGTATCGGGCGAGTTGCCAGAGAGCTGCATCGCGAAGCGATCAGAATGCACGCCCTGACGACCTCGGAACTCGACAGACGCCGCGCAGTCCGCTACGTCCATGAATGGTTGTCGCGCCGGGTGCCAAGCATTACGAGGGCAGAAACAGCGCGGGCAATGTCTGGTCTCGGCGTGTATCGGCTGCTGTCGATGGAAGACGTGGAGGTAGTTCGCCGCGATCAGAAAACAGCGCTGCGACTGCTTGAGCAGCTAATGTTGTGGACGCGAGGAGAAGCGCCACCGATTACAGGGCTGCAGTCAGCGGAGCTGTCAGCCGAGCACCGAGCACTGCAGCGAGCGGTAAACGACGCAAAGAAGAACGCCAATATCAGCAGCGGTGGGGTTTTGTTTCTCAAGTCGGCGATGGACGCCGCTATGAGGCAGTTGCGAAACCGCATCGAAGACCTGGAAACCGCAATTGACACGGCCACGCCAATTCTTCAGGGCACACGAGCGCTCGTAGATGACGGAACGGAGCAATTTGCCGAATGGAGAAGCCTGAAACGGCGACGCGATGAATTGCAAACTGAGTACACTCAGTTGTTTGGTAAGCAAGAACTGACTGATCAGCAACGAATTGCACGCACGGAAAAAGCGCTCGATGCTGCGATCGCGCAGCTTACGGCAGAACTGGACGCGGGGCAGTTGTATCGCGACAACGTCGCGCCGCCTGTGACGTCGCCGGCGATCGTGGCAAAGAAGTCACAATTGAAAGCATTGCAGGCCACGCGGGATGAGCTGCGAATCACATCAGGGGAGGCAGAGAAAAGAGCGGACGCATTGTATTACCGCTTGCTGCTCGAACGAGAAGCCGAAATGGACCGTCGCATTCGCAACAAAGACTTTGCCCCAAAGCCACAGAAAGCGAAACGCCTGACGTTTACGCCCGAGATGCAGGAAGTGCAAACGCGGATCAAACGAAAAAAGGAGACATTAGACAGGCTGCGGAGGAAGTGGCGACGCGAAAGGCAACACGTGATTTACAAATATGGAGCCAGCGCAGCATACACCACGGCGGCCGTAGTGCGACGAGTGCTGACAGCATGGGATCAGTCGTTGATTGGGCGACAGGGCGGCTTGCTCGCCGTCACCTCGCCAAAAGGGTACGTACAGGCGATCAAAAACGCTTTTGGTGATTTCGCTAAGGCAGAGTTTTTCACGTCGGAGAACAAACTTGATCAGATCAATCGCGAGTTTGAGGCCGATGAACAATGGGTACGACTTGAGAAAACTAGCAAGCTGGCAGTCACGCATGGATCCGACACGGACGGGAACCGCGAAGAGGAATACGCTTACCTACCCGACTGGCTGGCGCTGGTGCCAGGCCTAGCAGCGAGCGAGCGATCGGGTCTCGCGTTTATCAACACGATACGACGGGTGGCGTTTCGTCATTTGGTTGAAAAGTTGGCTCGCCGGCTGGAACAAGACTCAGCGGCACTATCAACGGCAGATTTGCGATTGATAGCAAACTTTGTGAACGTGTGTTCTGGGCGTGCCAATCTCGGGCAACTTGAGCAGGCTGCCAGAAGCCTGGCGCTAGTGTTTTTCTCGCCGCGATGGTGGGCGAGCCGTGTTCAGTGGGTGACAGGGCATCCCGTGTGGGCAAACAATAGCTGGACAACGGGTAACCCTGAAAAAGTGTCACCAGAAGCAAGGCGGGTGGTGCTTGAGGAATGGGCAAAACAGGCTGCTGCGCAAGTTGCGGTCATGGGATTGGTCAGTCTCGGATTGCTTGTCGCCCACGGAGCCCCCGGCGACGATGAAGAATGGGACGCGTACTACGACCCACGACATTACGATTTTGGCAGGGTGCGAATTGGGCGATCATTGATTGACATGACGTTTGGAATTGGGCAACACCTCTCGCTGATGACTCGATTGGTGTTCGGTGAAGACCAGCGACGATGGAAAGTCACGGACACCAACAGACGCGAGACGATCGTGAATTACGGGCGAGGAAAACTGTCGCCGGTCGGCTCATTGTTTGGAGACGTGTTTTTGTCACGCGACCAAACGTCACTGGGTGGTGATCCCGTGGGCTCGTCAGCGTGGTGGATAGGTAAAGTGACCCCGCTGATTGCGCAGGACATAACGAACTCCCTTGAAAAAGAGGGACCGGCAATGGGCGCAGCGCTGGGCGTGTTGACGTTTTTTGGAATTGGTGCTCAAGCGCGGGAGCAAAGAATCACAGAGCGTGTTGACTTGGAAAACGAGCTGCGGGCCGGTCGCAAGCAGGGACAATCAACGGAATCGCTGAACCGCATAGCCGAGGAGCATTTGCGGCTCGCGGCGATAGAACGGGCGAATGAACAACTTCGCACGGCGGATCCAGACGACGTAGACCGACTTGAACGCATAGCTGCGAACAACTCAGACGAAATGCCACTTGCGGTGAACGAGGAGCGAGGCCGCATCATCATGGCCGCGATTGAACAGTTGTCGAGTGAAGATGTCACAGGCAAAAAACAGGACACCAGGGACAAGGCAATCACGACCGCGAGGGCACTTGTGCGAAACGTGGCCCCAACGTACGACGACGCGTCGCTGGCATATCGCGAGGCGTACAAGCGACAATACGGCACGATCACCGAAGCGGTCGGCGGAAAGTGGCGGCTGAAGAGAAACGTCCTGCAAGCACTGCAAAGGCTGCGACGCCTGTACCCTGTAGAAGAGGCTGTAAGCGGCAACGATGACCCGTAGCCCGCAATCAGGTAACCAAAGACGATGCACGCCCTTTGGCGCAAATCCGCCATTTGTCGCAGTGTACGCGCGTACAGCGTGCGACGCGATCAAAGGCATTTTGCAGCACAGTTTTTGAATTCTGCTGCAGTTTGTTCTTGACACCACAAAAACGGCCGCAAGAATATCGACAACGACGCAACAGCACAGAGGGAGCAAAACGTGGGCAAATGCAATTTGGTGTTAGATCAGGCGTGGGAAACGAGAGCGATCGAGTGGGTCGCAGAAGAAATCAAACGGCATGGGTTGAGCCGGGACAAGGTTGGCATATTGCAGTTGTCCGCCGAGTATTCCGCAAGCATGGCGCAGCGGCTGGCACATCTGGTGACGGCGGGCAATGAACCCATCAGCATCGAAGTAGTCGATATTCCATACGATGATGAGTTCGTTGTTCAAGTTCATCCCGACCAAATGGATCCGTACGAGACATTTATTGTCGTCGATAGCGGCTGCATGTCAGGGCGGAACTTTACCAACGTGTCAAAGGTGTTGACAAACTACGGTGTGCCTATCGGCAATATACTGTACTGCTGTCTGGTGTGCGATTTCGGCTCGGCATTCAGGCCGGATATTTGCGCTCTGCATTACGATGGGCACACGACGATGCCGCATTTTTGGTGGGAATGCAAAACGGCGAGGTTCGATCACAAATGACGCGAGGTCCAAAAGCGATACCACGAACGCGAGTCACGGTCAATTTGCCACAAGAGTTGATGCCGTTTGTGTTTAGTCGGCCAGGGCGGTCGCTGTCAGCTAAAATTACCATGTGTCTGCAAGCGTTGCAGACAATAACAGTTAGCGACATAGGCGAAGGGAGTTGTGATATGTTGGTACTTGGGCGCAATGCTGAGCAGACAATCTGCGTTGATGTCAACGGGGAGTTGATCGAGTTTCAGATCGTTGCTATTGTCGGGGAAAGGGTAAAGGTTGGCATAACGGCAGCCAAGCAGCACGACGTGTGGCGAAAAGAAAAGGGGCGCAACGGAGGAGAACCACGTGAGCAGTGAAAACAGTACAGGGAACATGGATCGGATATGCAAGCAGCTTCAGGAGCCGTTTTCTGCCGACGATATCGAATGGCGTGCTGGGTCCATCGGGGCTGACCGTCACCCGCGAGTGCAGGTGATGGCATATTTGACAGCTCGCGCAGTGCAGCAGCGATTGGACGATGTTGTGGGTGCGTCGAATTGGTATAGCACACAAGCGAGCATGCTGGAATTTGCGGGGATCGTGATGCTGCAGGTGGGCATAGCCATTCGCTGCGATGGCGAGTGGATTACGAAGTACGACGCCGCCGAGCCCACGAAAGTTGAATCAGTAAAAGGCGGGTACTCTGCGGCGTTCAAGAGGGCGGCTGTGCAATGGGGCATTGGGCGGTATCTGTATCACCTAACCAACATGTACGCCGAAGTGCAGGTAGTGGGGCGCGACGAGTCGCGGCCAAGAGGTGAGGGGTGGAGGTATCAAAAACACAAGGTGGATGGGCTGACCGTGTGCTGGAAACCGCCACAACTGCCGTCGTGGGCACTGCCAGAGTGGGATGCGCCGATTAGTGAGGAGGAACTAAAACAGTTGAAACGGGCGTGGCACACGAAGTTTGGGCGAAACACAGCAGGGGCAGAGGCTGGTGCGGCGTTCGCGCGATTCGTGCATGAGCGGGTCGGGCAATTCCCGCACAACGATTACCGTGCGTGGACCAGAAGAATGCACGGTCTTGTTGCGACGAAAATTGAACAGGCGTCCGCCAGTGGCGGAGCAACAAACGACGTGCCATTTACGTAGGCGCGTAATGGTGTGTGAGTGTTTTTTTCACAAAGGGGCTATGGAATGTCGAATACGCATACGGTGGTGGCGGAAAATCTTGGGCCTATTGAAAATCTTCAGTTTTCATTGCAGCCCGGCGTTACGGTGTTGACGGCACCAAACGGCTCTGGCAAAAGCATCTTGCTGAATGCGATGCAGTCCGCTGCCGCCGGCAGGGGTAAACTGCCGTTGAGAGATGGCGCGAAGAAAGGCCGCGTCGAGGCGTTCGGTGCGACGATTACGATTGGGGCCAGTTGCCGGCACACAGGAGGGTTTGCGGTCGAGAACATTGAGGGACGATTTGATCTCGCTATGCTGGTTGATCCGGGGCTACAGACTCCACGAGCTGCTGACGCCGCGAGGATAAAGGCGTTAGTGACACTGATGGGCCTTGACGCTGATCCGGCAATGTTTCGAAATCACCAAGCTTTTACTGATTTCGACGAGGTGGTTCAGTTGCCATCGACGCCGCAGGATTTGGTGGCACTGGCCGCACAAATCAAGAGGTGCTACGACGCGGCGGCGCTGAAAGCCGAGCGGAATGCAGACGCGGAACATGCCAGTGCGACGGCACTGATGCAGCAGGTCACGGTAGACATCAACAGCGAGGATGATGCCGGCGTTTTGCAATCTCAATACAATGCAGCTCGGGACGCGAATGCGCGTTTGCTGCAGACGGCACAGATGGCGAACACTTACGCAAGTAAGCTGGCCGCAGCGAATTCGATGCTGCAGGGCGTCAATATTTCGGAGCAGGAAACAGCCTTGAGGGCACTGCAGGCGCAGCTTGAAGAAACAAAAGAGGCGACAACGGTCCTACAAAACGCCATACAATTGCTGGGGCAAAAACGCCTTGCGCTCGACGAAGAACAAAAACAGTTGCAAGCACAGCTAAACCAAACAGCGTTTACTCGAAGCAGCCTTCAAACGCAAATTGAGGCAGCTCAGAGGCAGAAAGAAGCAATCGAAAAAGCCGAACGGGCTATCAGCGAGGCTCGCGTGGATGCGCCTACAGCAGCAGAACTGGACGCCGCGCACAAGGCTGAACAGGCGGCGAGCAACGCCGTACAGCATGGCGCTTTAGTGAGAGCCGCCAAGGAATCTACAAAACGAGCAGTAGCGCACCGACGCAGCGCGGAGATGCATCAGCGAAAAGCATTGCTCCATCGCGACGCCGCGAAAGCTACGGATGAAGTGTTGTCGAGTGCCATTCCGGGGGGCAAGCTTCGAGTGGAGTCAGACGGGGACACCGCACGACTGATGACGGATACTATCCGAGGGGCTACCCCGTTTGGGGACTTGAGCGAAGGTGAGCGATGGAAACTGGCAATTGCCATCGGAGCGGAGCAAGTTGGTGCAGGGGGCTTGCTCGTGATTTCACAGGTCGGATGGGAAGGCATCGACGGCAAAAACCGCCGAGACTTGCACGCCGACGCCGTCCGGCTGGGCGTGTATATTTTGACGGCAGAAGCTGCAAGCGATCCAGACGCAACAAGGGCAATTGTGGCGGTGCCGATGCAGGACGCGCCACAGCCAGCAAAACCGGCGGCACAGCCAGCAAAACCGGCGCCACAGCCAGCAAAACCGGCGGCACAGCCAGCAAAACCGGCGCCACAGCCAGCAAAACCGGCGGCACAGCCAGCAACAAGACGACCTCCAGTCGCCGACACAAACAACGAAGAAATACCGTTTTGACATACGCGGCGTATGTCTGGTAGCGTAACAAACAGCATTAGCGAGGGGCGATGATCATGGGCATAAGTTTACAAAGCCTGTTTCTCACCGTAGAGCACAGCACACGATGGGACGAATGGGAAAATTTAGGCGTGCTGCTGGTACACTGGCAGCAGAACGTCAACTGGTGGATAGGCGATGCTGCACTGCACGCCGAACGGATGTTGAAACCGGAGCAGCAGGAGGCGTATTGGCCTCCGTACGTCTCTCCGGGGCTCGTTGCGCGATGCAAAGCGGTTGCGGCCGCGTATCCGCCAAGCGACCGAAACCCAGATGCCACGTGGTCAATTCACATGAAGCACGCAGGGGCACCGAACAGGGTCGCGCTCGTGCAAGCTGCGGTTGATGCCGGGCAAACGACTGACGAAAACCGAGCACGGCCCGCAATGCCAGCAGAGGCAGCGAGTGAAACGCCATCCGTCATTGCTGGCAGTGCAGATACCGATAACGGCGCAGGGGCGACGATGTTCGGCAGGCCGTTCGTAGAACTGGAGGGGTGGGAGCGCGAATGGGATCTGCACGTGCGGTCGCGCATGGCTGGGAACAAGCCGGAAGACGCTGTACGCGACCCCTCGCAGTGGTTGCTGGCAGTAGATGTCAATGGGTGGCTCGCCAGCTTCTTTCACGCTGGTGCGGAGACGGATGCCGCAGGTCAGTTTGTGCAATGGTTGCAAAATTTGGTTCGTCGGCTGCGAGGCAAGGGACTAACGCAGGTCGTATGTGCGCTTGATTCGCCGCAAAGTCACCGCAAGACGCTGACACAACACTGGGAATCGCCGTATAAAAGCGGGCGAACGCAGAAAAACGACCAACTACAGACACAGATTCACTTAGTTGAAACGCTCCTCCAAAACCGAGGTGCAGATGTTTGGCGTATTGACGGATGGGAAGCGGACGACGTGCTGGCGTCGTACGCCGCGCAGTTTCAGGGCAAGGTGACGCTTGTCACAAAAGACAAAGACATGCGACAATGTCTTGGGCCGGGGGTGAACCTTCTCACCGAGGTGACATGGGCGAAAGACCCCGACACCCAAGTGTCGATGCCCACGTATAACTGGATAACTGCTGACAAGCACTTGACCGATGGTGTGACGTATGGCAGTGCGGCTGTGAAAGGGATCACCCCGACACAATGGCCGCATTTCCAAGCGATTGCAGGCGATAGCTCGGACACGATAAAAGGCGTCGATGGAATCGGCGGCACAGGTGCCGCAGAGTTGATCAGACAGTTTGGCTCAATTCAAGGCGTGCTAAATGCTGTGGCAAACAACACGTCTGGCCTGACGCCAAAAAAACGGGACGCGGTAAGGGCATTTGAGCCACGAGCGACACAAACGCTGGCGCTAACGCTATTGAGGGATGACCTGCGGGTGCCAATGCCCACCACAATCAACCTGCAAAACACGGAACCAGACGCATGACAAACTGCGACGTTTGTGGTCGCCAAACAAAGCGACAACGCTTTTGCAGTGAACGATGTAAAAAACAGCACGAGTTTACGGCCTGCGGTTTGACGCGAGCACGCAAAAAGGTTGCTGATTTGTTTCAAAAGATGATTCGCGCGGAGGCCGGCGCGCGGGCTGATGAAAACGTGCGAGTGGTTCAGGACGGGCAGATCGTAGCCGTCATGAGGCGTCGCGGTTTTGTTGCGTGCGTGACGTGCGGGCAGGTTACGGCGTGGAACGCCGGCATTGGAAAGATTCACACGGGGCATTTCGTGCCTGGGCGATCCGGCAGTATCTTATTTGACGAACGCAACGTAGCGCCGCAGTGCTGGCATTGCAACATTCATCGGTATGGAGCGACAGCCGAATATCGTCAATGGATGGTCGATCAGTGGGGCGAAGCTGTAATCGAGGAACTGCAGCAAAAACGACATGAACCATGCCATCTGACACGTGTGGACCTTGTGGACAAATGGCTACATTATTCAGAACGATTGAAACGAGCACTCACAACGATGAAGGCGAATTAACAATGGCGACTAGCCGCGCAGCGAAAGCACCCAAAATCCAAACACTTCCCGTTGAATCAATAGGACGGTGTACCGAAAACACGCAGGTCCGGCAAAAAACAGATGCAGCCACCGTCGAGCGGTATCACGCCGTTTTGCAGGCACGGGAAGAAGCCGGCGACGGCGAGTTTCCATTTCCGCCACTTGTCGTATTCAAAGAAGAGGGGAAGGACACATTGCACCTCGCAGACGGGTTTCACCGCCTGCAGGCCGCAATTAAAGCTGGATGGACCCTCGTGCCATGTCATGTTCACAATGGCACGGCACATGACGCGAAAATAGCAGGCATACACGCCAATGCTAACCACGGCCTGCCACTCAGCGCTGCCGATCGCACGTTGTGTGTGGCGTATTTGCGTCAGACTACGAACATGACGATAGTGGAGATTGCGCGGGTACTAGGGGTATCGACACGCACGGTAGATCGCGCATTGCAAAGCACAAAGAACACACCGACACACACCAGCACGAGCACAACCGACACAGTCGCATCGTCAGCCGTGAGTGTCAGCGACGAGGAGGAGGCCGACGAGGACGACGACGCAAGTGGCGATCGTGGGGCTACGGTAGGAACGGCGGCTGCACCACCACCACCATCACCAGCGCATCGTGATACCACGGGCAACATAGTGCCCGAAAAGCTGCTGCCGGCGTTCACCGGCGCGACCGGATTAGTTAAAGCGGGGACGCAAGTTGATGCCATCCGCACACTCGCAAAACAGCTACATGAAACCCCTGCGGGGGCGTGGTTGGGCATGCAGGAGATTGACGCGACCGTGCGAACCCTGAAACGACTGCTGACAAAGGCGGCGTTTTATGCCGTTTGCCCACAGTGCGAGGGTGAAGGGTGCTTGCACTGCGAACAGCTCGGATGGATTCCCGCTTGGATGAAGGAGTGAACCGTGCCCTCGCTATTCGCGGATTTTTTACCTGAGCTGCAAGAAGTCGAAGTAGCTACCGACATCAAGGCGCGGCCGTATCAACAAGACGCGATCGAGGCCGTGTTTGAGCAATTCAAAAGCGTAAACGCCACGCTGGTAGTTTTGCCAACGGGAACCGGGAAAAGCGTCGTGTTCGCAAAAGTCATGCAGCGTTGGCTGCGGTTCCACATGGGGCGAGTGTTAATTCTGGCGCACCGAAAAGAACTGATTTTGCAGGCTAAGGCACACGCGGAAGCAGCCGGGGCTAGTTGCGAAGTTGAAATGGCGGGTTTGCGAGCTAGTAAAAGAGCCAAAGTGGTAGCCGCGTCAGTGCAGACGCTAAACGCAAGCTCGAAGTGCTTTTCGTGCGAAGGCGTAAATGCGCAGGAATGCGACATCTGCGGTGGTAATGGAAAACTCAAACGCATGACGGTGTTCGATCCGCGTGATTTTGGGCTCGTAATCACGGATGAAGGGCATCACGCCACCGCTGCCAGTTACCGAGATGTGTATACGTGGTTTGCAAAAAACCACGACAATAAACGGCTTTTTGTAACAGCGACGCCGAAACGCGCAGACGGGCAGGGCTTGCACAATGTGATAAGCAGTGTGGCGTATGAGATGGACCTGCCGACCGCATGCGCTGAGGGGTGGCTGTGCGTCCCCCAGCAGCAGTTCATTGAAGTGGCTGATCTTGATTTGTCGAGCGTATCAACGTCAAAAGGCGATTTGGCAGACGGCGAGCTGGAGCGGGTCTTCATCGGGGAAAGTGATGAAGAACAGGAGCGTCTATTACATGCGATCGTGCGACCGGTGCTGGAAATTGCCAGAGGGCAACAATTCATCGTGTTTGCGTCTGGTGTAAAACATGCTCAATTGCTGCAGGCGGCATTTAACGCATATCGCGGCACGGACCTGCAAGCCTCGGTAGAAACGCTTCTAGGCAGCACGGATCCGTTCGAACGAGTGGATATCGTGCGGCGAATAAAAAACGGCACGACACAAGGACTGGTAAATGTAGGAGTGGCGACCGAGGGTTTCGACTGCCCTGCGGTGAGTGTAATTGCGATTGCGCGTCCGACAAAATCGGAGTCGTTGTATCTGCAAATGATTGGACGTGGCACGCGACCGCTGCCTGGCGTCGTCGATGGCCCAGAAACCGCCGAGGCACGGTTAGCAGCGATTGCGGCGTCTGAAAAGCCGTTCTGCGTTGTTTTGGACTTTGTTGGCAATAGCGGCCGGCACAAGCTGATGACTGTGGCGGACTGTTTAGCCGGCGCAGACGTCGATAGACGCGATATTGACGAGGCAATTCGCGTCGCAAGACAGGCAAACAGCATTCAGGACATGGCGGCGCTTGTCGAACAGGCAAGGGAAGCCAGAGAGAAACGGCAGGAGGAGGAGGAGCGCCGACGTCACGAAACGACGCACTTTATGGCGACACGCGCCGATGTGCAACAGGTCGCAGTGCCTCTGTGGGCTGGCGACAAATTTGATGCCTTCGTAGATTACACGCCACAATACTCTGACAGCGCGACGCAAAAACAGGTGGCGTTTTTGGTTCGGTTAGGCATATCACCGGAGAAAGCGACAACTACAACGAGACGTCAAGCCGGTGCCTTGATTGAAAAATTGAAAGCGCAAAAAGGCGGACAGTACATTCTGGCGTTTGGAAAACACCAAGGCAAAAAATTGTCTGAGGTGCCGCGTGGCTATCTGGAATATATTGCAAAAAACGGCATGGCACCCGGCACGGCGCTAGGAGAAATCCGTCAATTCCTAAGCGGGGAAGCGATACTGCAGGGCAACAGAGCATCACAGAAACGTCAGGGCGAGGGGGAATAACATGACACAAAGTCGATGGAGCGAGATTCACGAGCAGGAACGAGCGCGGCGAGCTGCTGAAGCAGAACGACTGCGGCAGGTGGTACAACAGCCCGTAGATGCGTTTACGGTCGGATGGATACAACGCCAAATGGCGGAGTTTCATCAGCGTCAAATCGGCCTTGAATCACTGCTCGCGCGAGCGGTCAGTGATTTGGAGGCAGCACATGGGCGTTTGAATACGCTGCAGGAAATCAACAGCGAACTCGTTTCAAAGCTCGGTGAACTGACGGCACGCATGGTCACGACGGAAGATCGCGTAGAGAAAATGGCAGCGTGGGCAACAAAGGTGCGCAGTCGGCTAGAGGGAGGGCAGCGAGACGACGCCACAGGCGTTTGATGCATGTTGAATATCGTTATCCTCACTTGGCGAGGAGAAGGCGGCAGCGACGGCTGTGCGGCCTGCCAAGTACACAGCGACACGGGCGGCGCTTGATAAGTGAGGTTCGCCGAATTGCTGGAGCGTTGCCGCGTAGCTCAAAACTGCGGGCATTGGCCAGGGCACAAATCGCATTTGGTGTGCATGCAAACAAACAGCAGTTCAGACGTCGAAAGGGAGGATGCCGAATCCTCGGGTCGTTACACGACAATTGCCGCGACGAAAAACAAAGGGCGGGGTCAAGGAGCAATGCGCTTCGAGCGTGGCGAAACGCAGCAGCGCTGCCATTGCAATCGGGGGTTTTTGCTGCTACAGTAGACGGCAGCATAAAATCACAAGCCCTAGCAGCTCGGCACCAGGAACAGGAGCATTACTTGGAAAGCCCCCTCGCCATGCTCTCTCAGTACGGTGCCGAGTTGCGGGGCGATGTGTGTTGTTGTTAGCAGTGTTCACGGAGTGGTGCAGAGATGGCGTGGAAGTATGAACATGTTGACGTGATCAGGGTGCTGGACGGTGACACTGTCGAGCTGAAGATTGACCTCGGGAATCGCTGCCACTGGCAGGA
>Ga0169931_10006413_pt1 | contig 17738 bp, 10 predicted proteins | sample Kivu_15m_20L_FD_129675 | JGI IMG/M metagenome (GOLD analysis project Ga0169931, IMG submission 129675) | Freshwater microbial communities from Lake Kivu, Western Province, Rwanda to study Microbial Dark Matter (Phase II) - Kivu_15m_20L... | ecosystem: Environmental > Aquatic > Freshwater > Lake...
GGGGCCGAAGTTCAGCAACGACGTCGTCAACCGACCCTCGCGCGGATCCGACACCGCGAGCGTGATCTGCACGGCCGTGGTCGGCGCGCTGGTCAGGCGCAGGTCGACGTGCGCCATCGGCGCGCCGGCCTCGCCGGTGGCGGTGCCGCCGACGACGGGGTTGATCCCCGGCACCGCGACCGGGAGGGCGCGCAGCACCACGCCGTCGTCGTCGTTCGCGGAGGCGCCGCTCCAGGCCGCGTACACCGTGCCGCCGCGGGCGGCGATCGAAGGCGACTCCTGATCGCCCTCGGTGTGTTCGTTGAGCTGCTGCGACGGGCCGACCGCGATCGCGTTCGTGTCGAAGGTGCGCAGGTGCACCGCCCGGTCGTCGCCGTCGAGGTGGGCGTCGCTCTCCCAGGCGACAACGAAGCGGCCGGGGGCGAGCGCGGTCACCGACGGTCGCAGCGCGCTACTGTCGCCCGCCAGGTCGTCCAGTCGCCGAACCGGGATCGGCGAGTCGCCGGCCGACGTGGCGATGCGTCCGTAGATGCCCGGCGCGCTGCCGCCTGGGACGTCCCAGACCACCAGGTAGCGCCCCGAGTAGTCGACCGCAATGTCGACGCCTCGCGGCGGGTCGGACGCGCCGAGCGCCGCGAGCTTCTGCTCGGACCCCAGCACCGGGCTTCCGTCCGCCGCGAACTGACGGATGAAGATTGCCGGCCCGCCGTCGTGCGGCCCGGAATAGGCGACCGCGAACGAACCGTCGTCCCGGAGCGCGACCGCGGGGGCCGACTGGTCGCCGGAACGCGTTGCGGCGACCTGGAGGATGCCGCCGACTGCTTCACCCGCGGCGTCGAAGCGCTGGGCGACGACGTCCAGGCCATAGACGCTTCCCGCGTCGCGACGCCAGGCGATCACGAACGCGCCGCTCGCGTTCATCGCCACCGACGGCTGCGACGCATCCATCGAGCCGTTATCCACCCGGAACGCCGCACCGTCCGGGTTTCCCGAAACGTCGTACCGCCGCGCCCAGACCTGGTCACCGCCGTCGCGGATCCCGACCACGACGAAGCGACCGTCGGCGGCCATGGCGACCGCCGGGGAGTCCCAGTCGGTCCCGGACGGATTCACCCGCTGCGCGGCACCGAGCGGCGTTCCGGTCGCATTGAACCGCCGTACCCACGCGTCGTCGCCGTACCCGTCGTGCCAGACCACGGCGGTGACCTCCGCCGTGGCACCGGTGGCGACCTGACGTCCACCACCCTCGCGCGGCAGCGACTGCCGGTCGCCGTCCGCCGGGTTGACCTGCACCTCGGTGACGCCGACCTCCACGCCCACCGACGCGGCGAGCACGCCGCCGAAGTCCGCCCGAAGCCCGGCACCGAGCGGCGCGTCGACCCGCACCGCGCCACGGCCGGCCTCCAGGGTCCAGTCGCCGCCGTACGCGAGTCCACCGGTCGCGTCGGTGCTGGCCGCGACGTCGGCACCGGTCAGCGCGACCAGCCCGTCGAGCAGCCGTGCGCCGCGTTCGCCCGCGCCGCTGTCGCAGCCCCACAGCAGCAGGTCGGCGCCGGCCGCGAGCCCGGCCGACCACCCGGCGACCTCGTCGGCACGCGCGAACAGCATCGCCGCATCGAGCGTGCTCGAGCCCAGCGTGATCGCGCCCTCCCGGCCGTGGCCGAACAGGTGCACCGCGGCGTAGGCGACCGTGCCGTCGAGTGCATCACCGATCCTGCGGACGCCGTCGGCCTCGCCGTCGATCCGCAGCAGATCGATCGGGCGACCGGCGTCGCGCTGCGCGGCGAGTTCGGCGATCAGACGCTCGGCATCCGGGATGCGGACGTCGACCACCGCGAGCTCGCGCGCGCCGCCCGCCCGATCCGGCACTCCGGGGGCGAGCGGGTCGGGCCCCGGCTCCACGGCGGCGGGGCGGTGCGCGTCGGTCGGGGTGCCGCCCGGCGCGGTCCAGCCGACCCACGACCCGCCCCCGTCGTCGCCGGGCAATGCCCCGCCCCACCCCGCGGACAGTCCGGCGGGGTCGGCGGAATACAGCACGCGCGGCTCGAGCGCCTCGACAGCAGGCGCCCGACGGCGCGGGGCGCGGCTCGGGTTCACCATCGGTGCGAGTATCGAGGGCGGTCGTCCGCACCCGCAGGGCGGTCCGATGGCCGGCTGCGGACGGCGCCTGTCCGGCGGTTCGGGCGTCCGGCCTTGCCCCGGGTCGGGGCGCAGCGCGGTTCCGGCGGTCGCGGTCCGGGGTCGCGCGGCCGTGGGCAAGCGGTCGCGGCGGGGCGGTCCGCCCGCGCCGGCGCCGCCCGAGCGTCAGGCCGAGGGCGAGACGGGCGCGACGGGTGAGACGGGCGCGACCGACGCGCCGCCGGCCGGCCGCGCGGGCACCGCGTCCGAGCGCGGCCAGGCCGGGGCGGCCCCGGCCGGATCGGCGCGCCGCTGCGGCGCGACCGGCGACGCGGCGGAGGCCGGGCGCACGCCGGGCGCGGCGCGCTCGTCGAAGACCACCTGGCAGCGCACGCCGGCGGGCACGCCGCCGTCCGGGTTGGGCAGCGCGACGCGTGCGCGGAACGTGCCGCTGGCGGCGTCCACGAACCGGTCGACCTGGACCACCCGCCCGGCCACCTCGCGCGCGTCCTGCAGCTCCGGCCGAACGCTCGCGGTCATGCCCTCGCGGATGCGGCCGAACCGGCTGGCGGGCACGACCACCTCGACGCGCAGCCGGTCGATCGCGACCACCCGCAGGATCGGGCGGCCGTCCACGCGCTCGCCCGGGTTCAGCAGCCGGTCGGCGACGACGCCGTCGATCGGGCTGCGGATCTGCCGCAGCTCGAGCTGGCGCAGCGCGAGGTCGTGCTCGCGCCGTGCGACCTCGTGCGCCTCGCGCGCCTGCTGCAGCCGGTGGTCGGCGATCTCGAACTCGGCCGCGGCGGTCTCGAGCTCCAGGCGCGCGCCGTATTCCAGGCGCGCGAGCTCGTGCATGCGCCGCAGCCGGGTCCGCGCGAGGTCGCGCGCGGCGGCGAGCGCGGCCATCTCCGACTCGGACGCGGCGCGGGCGCGGGCCGCGTCCAGCGCCGCGCGCTCGACCTCGGACTGCAGCGTGGCGACCACCTCGCCGCGGCGCACGACCGCGCCCCGGTCGACCCGAACCGATTCGAGCACCCCCGCGGCGGCTGCGGCGACCTCGGCGGTGGCCGTCGGCTCGATCACGCACCCGAGCGTTGCCGGTGCCGGTGCCGGTGCCGGTGCCGGTGCCGGTGCCGGTGCCGGTGCCGGGGTCGCGGGCGCCGGGGTCGCGGGCGCCGGTCCGCCCGGCGGGGATGCGGCGACCGGGCCACCGGCCGCCAGCAGCCAAAGCAGCGCCAGCGCGGCACTCCTCCGGAGGACCGGTCGGGGAAGCCGAGCCGGCGCAGCTAAAGATCCTTCGTGGATCAGCAAGATAGAACCGACTATTCAAGTCGAGTCTTCGAAGCGCCCATCGTAGCGAAATGCAGCCGCCTTGACCAGCGGCGATCGTGCCCGAGCGCGGTCGCCCGCGCGGTGACGTCGTCCTGGCGCCACCAGAGCCGGCACAGCCACCACAGGCAGGCGGCGGCGAACCGCTCGCCCGGCGGCCCGGCGTCGCCCGGCCCGCGGCGCGCGAACGGCCGTGCGGCGCGCAGCACCCAGCGCAGCGGCCGCGGCAGCCGGGGATCCTCGAGCGCGCCGCCGGACAGCCGCGGCCAGTGCTCGGTGCTGCCCGGGTCGGCCTGACGCGCCGCCCGCCCGGCCACCTGGCGGTCGATTCGGCGGCTGCGGTTGTGCTGCAGGCTGAGCACGTGCAGGCCACCGGCGGCGGCCGCCGCCGGCTCGAGCCGGATGTCGGTGCCGCGGCCGGCCATCTGCGTGCTGATCGTGATCCGGCCGGCGGCGCCCGCCTGCGCCACGCGCGCGTGCTCGTCGCGATCGTGCCGCGCGTCCAGCACCGCGACCTCGCGGCCGGCGGCGGCAAAGCCCGCGGCGAGCGCGGCCGACTCCTCGACCGAGTCGGTGGCGACCAGCACGCAGCGCCCCGCGTCCGCGAGCGCGCCGGCGCGCTCGAGCGCCGCACCGAACTGCCCGTCCCGGTCCTGGTACAGCCGCATCGGGCCGTGGGTGCGGCGGCACGGATGCGTGCGCTCGACGCGCTCCACCCGCAGCCCGTAGTCGCGGCGGAACTCGCGCCGCCCCTCGGCGAGCGTGCCGCTCGTGCCGCACAGGTGGTGGTAGCGGGCGAACAGCCGCGGGTAGGTGACGCTGGCGCGCACCCGCGTGCCCGGCGGCGGCGGGAGCCCTTCCTTCAGCGCGACCAGCGCGTGCAGTTCGCGCGACAGCCTGCGCTGCGGCGACGCGCGTCCGGTGGCCGCGTCGATCAGCACGATCGCCCGGTCGGCCACGAGGTAGTCGACGTCGCGCCGCAGCAGGTGCAGCGCGGCCAGCGCCTGCGGCACGAGATCGGCGAGCCGCCGCGCGACCAGACCGTGCGCGGACGGGTCGCGCGCCGCGTCCGCGGACGCGGGTTCGGCCTGCGCCGCCATCGCCGCGCGGCCCGCGTCGGTCAGCCGCAGGCCGCCGGCGGCGTCCGGCTCGAAGTCCCGCCCCGGATGCAGCCGGCGGGCGACCTCGAGCGCCTGCCAGGCGCGCGCCCGGTGCTGCGGGTCGTCGTGCGCCTCGGCGATCACCAGCGGCGTGCGCGCTTCGTCCAGCAGGATCGAGTCGGCCTCGTCGACGATCGCGACGCACAGCCCGCGCAGCAGCGGCGGCCCGCCCGCGGCGTCGGCCAGCCCGTCGCGCAGGTCGTCGAAGCCGAGCGTGCGGGCGGCCGCGTAGGCGACGTCGGCCGACCACGCAGCGCGGCGCGCCGGCTCGTCCGCCAGCTCGTCGACCGCGGCCACGCTCAGGCCGAGCCGCGCGTAGTAGCGCTCGAACGCCTGCGCGTCGCGCGCGGCGAGATACGGGTTCGCGGTCAGCACGTGGACCGGCGCGCCGCCGAGCGCCGCGACGCCGGCGGCGAGCGCCACCGCCACGCTCTTGCCCTCACCGGTGTCCATCTCGACCAGCCGCTCGCCCAGCAGCAGCGCCGCGCACGCGTACTGGTTCGTGCGCGGCACCAGGCCGGTCGCCCGCGCCATCAGCGCGCCGGCCACGCCGAGCGCGGCGACCAGCGCCGGCGCGGTGAGCCCGTGGGCCGCGAGGCGCGCCTGCGCACGCCCGAGCCCGGCCCGCGCCCCCGCGCCTTCGAGCCGCCGCGCCAGCACCTGGGCCGCGGCGGCGATCGAACCGGCGTCCGCACCGCGACGCCGCGCGCGCAGCCGTGCCCAGGGGCCGCCGGGCGCGCCGCGCCGAGGCGCGGGCATCGCGCCGCCGGGCGTCTCCAGCAGCTCGGGCCGGCGGGGCCGCTCGCCCCAGACCGGCCCCGGCACCGCGAGCCGGGCGCCGGCGCTCACCAGGCGTCGGGCGCGAAGCGCCCGCGGACGGTCTGCCGCAGCCAGCGGGCCGCCTGCACGGCCGCGCTCGCCTGCCCGAGGTCCAGCCGGACCCACGCGCGCCCGCCCGGCCGCGGCGCCGACACCATCGGATCGTCGATGCGCACGTCGATCGCGTAGGTCGGCCGTGCCGGCTTCAGGCCGTCGCGGTCCTCGGGATCGATCGGCACCGGCCCGCCGGCGCGCTCGCCGAGCGCGGCACCGGGCAGCCGCTCGAGCGCCGCCGGCGCCTCGCGCAGCAGCCGGGCGCGCAGCACGGTGCCGGGCAGCTCGGCCAGGCGCACGTCGACCGCGCGCACCCGGTCGCGCAGCCGCGCGGCGTCGTCCTGGCCGAGCGCCACCCGCAGCACCGGCGGGCCCTCGTCCAGCACCCAGCCGAGCGGGTCGCCCTCGCGCACGAAGCGTCCGGGCAGGTCCTGCGGCCGGTCGACCGCGAAGCGGCCGGCCACCGGCGCGCCCACCTCGAGCCGCGCGAGCCGCACGTCCACCTCGGCGAGCTCGGCGCGGGCGCGGGCGAGCGCCTCCTCGGCCTGCCGGGCGCGCGCCGGGTCGGTGCGCAGGTGCGCGAACAGCTCCGCGCTCAGGCCGGGCTGCGCCTGCAGCAGGCGCTCGCGCTCGCGCCGCAGCGCCGGATCGTCGAGCCGCACCACGGCCGCGCCGCGTGCGACCGCGTCCTCGGCGGACACCGACACCACGAAGCCGTCGACCCCGGCGCGCACCCGCGCCTCGTCCGGCGCCCAGACCAGCGCCGGGGCGATCACGCGGTCGGGCAGCGGCAGCAGCAGCACGAGCGCGAGCAGCCCGCCGCCGGCGGCGGCGAGCCGCGCACGGGCCGCGGCCCGCGCCGCGAGGGGCTCGCCCGCCTCGGACGGCGCGCGCACGAGCCGCCACAGCGGCAGGCCGACCAGCCACAGCAGGGCCGCGAGCGCGACCGCCGCACCCAGGCCGCGGTGCAGCGCACCCGCCCAGACCGCGAGCGCCGCCAGCAGCGACGCGCGCCAGACCCACGAGAGCGGCGCGTAGGCCTCGAGCCAGCCGCGCTCGCCCGGCGCCGGATCCGGACCGCGGGCATCGCGCAGGCCCAGCACCCGACGCTGCCAGCGCGCGTGCCACCACTGGCCGCTGCGGCTCGCCAGGTTCGGCAGGCCGAACGCGTCGCACAGCACGAAGTACGCGTCCATCCGCAGCAGCGGGTTGCCGTTGAACAGCAGCGTGGACACCGTGCCCACCACCGCGACCACGAAGGCGGTGTCGTTGACCCAGCCCGGGCCGGTGCCCGCCCACACCAGCAGCGCGACCGCGGCCAGGCCGGTCTCCGCGACGATGCCCGCGGCACCGACGAGCGCGCGGTGTCCGGCGTGCGCGAACCGGTGCGCGGCCGAGGCGTCGACGTACGGCGCCGGCCACAGCAGCATCAGCCCGATGCCGGCCTCGTGCACCTCGCCGCCCCAGCGGCGCACCGCGAGCCCGTGCGCCAGTTCGTGCACCGCCTTCATCGGCACCCACACCAGCCAGGCGAGCAGCAGGTAGCGCGGCGTGTCCATCCAGCGCGCCGCGTGTCGCGCGATCCCGTCCCACTCGGTCAGCGCGACCAGCGCGGCGGCCGCCAGCAGCGCGACCCACAGGCCCGCGCCCAGTGGCGAAAACGCGCAACGGCCGAGCGGCTCGAGCGGCCGCAGTAGCGCCGAGGGATCGCCGAGCCGCAGCCGCGGCGCGAGCGGATTGAGCCGGCCGCGCAGCGCCCGGGCCGCCCGGCGCCGATCGTCGTCGAGCAGCACGTCGACGTCCGGCAGCCCGTCGCAGTCGAGCACCCGGGCATCGACCAGCCGCGCGATCAGCGCGATCGCCTCGTCCTGGGTCGGCGCGCCCTGCGGATCGGCGGCGAGCGCCTCGTCCCACAGCGCCGCCACCGTGCGCTCGCCGTCGCAGCGGCCGGCGATCGCCCAGGCCGCGGCGTCGAGCCGCAGCGCGTCGGTGCGGCCGTCGCCCACCACGACCTGCCAGGTGGCGCCCCGCACCGACTGCGGATCGGCCCGCGCGTGGATCCGCCAGCGCGGCCGCAGCGCGGCGACCCGGTGCCACAGCGGGCTGTGCAGCGGCCGGTCGGCGGCGTTCACGGCAGCCAGCGCCAGGCGACGCGGGCGACCGCCTCGGCGACCCGCCGCCCCCATTCGCGCAAGGGCGGCGCCCGCCCGGCCTGCAGGTGGGCGACGCCGCGCAGGCCCGGGCGCAGCCCGTCGCCCGGCTCGGTGAGCCGCGCCTCGAGCTCGAACACGTTGCGGCCGTCGAGCGCGGCCGCCGCCGGGGCGATGCGCTCGATCGACACCGGCAGCGCGTCCCACGGCAGCGCCGACAGCGCGAGCCGTCCCGGCTGGCCGGCGTAGACCCGGCGCAGGTCGCGCTCGTCGAGCTCGACCACCACGCGGTGCCGGTGCAGCGGCGCGACCACGAACAGCGACTGGCCACGGTCCAGCGGCGCGCCGACCTGCTGCCACAGGTCGCCCTGGATCAGCACGCCGTCGATCGGCGCGCGCAGCCGGATCTGCTCGAGCTGGTGCTCGACCAGCCCCAGCCGCGACCGCGTCTCCTCGACCTTCGACTGCGCGACCGCCATCGCCGCGCGCTCGCCGCGGGCCATCGCGGCCGACGCCGCGCCCTCGTGCTGGGCGAGCTCGCTGCGCAGCCGCGTGCGGTCGAGCTCGAGGTCGCGGTCGCCGAGCTCGGCGAGCAGGTCGCCCGCGCGCACCGCGTCGCCCGGACGCGCGTGCACCGCCTTCAGGTAGCCCCGGATCGGCGCGGCCACCGTGCGCTGCACCTCGCCCTCGATGCGTGCGGGCGCGCTGACGCTGACCTCGACCGGCACCGTCGCCGCAGCCAGCAGCGCGGCGAGCGCCGCGGCCGCGGCGATCCGCGCGCCGCGCGAGGCCACCGCCCGCCGGCCGGTCCCGGTGGCCGGGGCGACCAGCCCCGCGAACGCGGCCGCGCGACGCAGCGCGCCGGGCCGCTGCCGGTCGAGCAGCACCAGCCAGGGCGAGACCAGCGACGCGGCCGCGAGCAGCCGACGCGAGGCCTGGGGCTGGGGCGGCTCGGCGAACTCGACCAGCAGCGCGCCGAGCCCCACGCCGCCGCGCGCGAGCGGCACGGTCAGCACCGCGCGGCTGTCGCCGGCGCGGCGCAGCACCTCGTGCGCGCGCAGCACCGCGCGCTGGCCGGGCTCGGCCGGGCAGGCGAGCAGCCGCGCCTGGTCGATCGCCTCGTCCATCGCCGCGGCCAGACGCGCGGCGGCGTCCGGCGCGAAGTCCGGACGCCCGGCGCCCGACAGCGCGACCGGACGGCACGGTGCCCGCCCGCGCGTGCGCCAGCCCAGCACCGCGCGCGCCGCCCCCAGGGCGGTTGCGACCTGCATGCATGCGGTCGCGGCCGCCGCGTCGAAGTCCTCGCAGCGACCCAGCGCGTGGACCAGGTCGAACAGTCCGTCCGACGCGGCTGCGGGCGGCGCCGGCGCCTGCGGAGGGCCGCCGGCGCGAGGCCGCGCGGCGGCCGCGGCGGCGGTCGGCACGCGGGACGGCGATGCGGCGGTCGGAGCGGGCACCGTGGAGCGTTTCCCAGGCAGGGGGTGCCGGCACCGGGGGCCGGCCTCGCCGTCAGTGTGCGGGCCGGGCCGCCGCCCCGGAACCGGGCGGACGGGCAGCCCCGACGAACGGCGCGGGCCGCGGACGGGACGGCGGGCGGGCGCGACCGCGCTGTGGCGGAGCCGCCCACCGTCGAGCGCGGCGCGCCGCACGCCGACCGGTTCCGAGTTCGGTGGCCGCGGCCTGCATCGGGCGGCCGGCGGGGCCACCATCGGTGTGAGGCCGCGATCGCGGCCCGCCCCTGTCGAGGAGACCGACGATGTCGAGCGCCCCCCACGGCACCGCCGTGGTGATGATGGACTTCCAGAACACGATCGTGGCGATGATCGCCGAGCCGGCCCGCTCGGCCGTGCTGCAGCGCGCGCAGCACGTGCTCGCGGCCGCCCGGGCGCGAGGTGTCCCGGTGCTCCACGTGGTCGTGCAATTCCGGCCGGGGCACCCCGAGGTCGCGTCGGCCAACCTGATCTTCGCGGGCATCCGGGCCGCCGGGCTGCTGGTCGAGGGCACCGAGGGCGCTGCGATCCACGCGGCGCTCGCGCCGCGGGCCGACGAGCCGGTGGTGGTCAAGCGCCGGGTCGGCGCGTTCGGCACGACCGACCTGGACGCGCTGCTGCGCGCCCGCGGCGTGCGCAGGCTGGTGCTGTGCGGTCTGGTGACCAGCGGCGTGGTGCTGTCGACCGTGCGGGCCGCCGCCGATCTCGACTACGGGCTGGTCGTGGTCGGCGACGCGTGCGCCGACGCCGACGACGAGGTGCACCGGGTGCTGACCTCGAAGGTGCTCGCACGGCAGGCGTCGGTCGTCGCCGCAGACCAGGTGGAGGCGCTGCTCGCGCAGGCGTGACCCGCCGCGACCCGCGCCGCCCGCCCGCCCGGGTCCGTGCCCCTCAGGCCGCGCCCGCCGCCCGCTCGAGCTCGCGCACCATCCGCGCGACGCGGTCGGCGAGCTTCTCGGTGCTCACCCGTTCGCGCAGCCGTTCGATCAGCAGCGGGAACGCGAACGGGCCCGGTCGCTCGAGCACGACCTCGACCCGACGGCGCGCGCGCAGCCGCGCGAGCGTGGCGCGCAGCCGTCCGAGGTCGAGTTCCTGCTCGAGCACCTCGCGCTGCGCCTGGCCGAGCAGCAGGTTGTCCGCGTCGTGCTGGCGGAACACCTCGTAGAACAGCCCGGACGACGCCTGCAGCTGGCGCGATGACTTCGGCGCCCCGGGAAACCCCTGGAACACGAGGCCCGAGATCCGCGCGATCTCGCGGAATCGCCGCAGCGCGAGCTCGCCCGAGTTCAGGCTCGCGAGCACGTCGTGCGCGAGCGTGCCTTCGGCGAGCAGCGAACCGTCCGCGAGGCCGGACCCGTCGATCGGCTCGGGCGACAGCAGCTCCAGCCCGTAGTCGTTGACCGCGACCGAGAAGGTCGCGGGCGCGGTGCCCGAGACCCGCCAGGCGAGCAGCGACGCGAGCCCCAGGTGCACCTGCCGTCCGGCGAACGGGTACAGGAACAGGTGCCAGCCCTCGCGCGAGCGCAGCCGCTCCACCAGCAGCGTGTCCGGGTCGGGCAGACGCGACCAGGCGGCCTGCAGCCGCAGCAGCGGCTCGGCCAGGCGCATCTCGTGGCCGTCGAACACGCCGCGGGCGGCCTGAGCGAGCCGCGCGAGCACCGCGTCGGCCATCTCCGAGGACAGCGGCATCCGGCCGCCGTTCCAGCGCGGCACCGCCGCGCGCCGGCCGCTCGCGCGCTTCACGTAGGCGGTCATCTCGTGGACCCGCACCAGCTCGAGCAGGCGGCCGCCGAACAGGAAGCAGTCGCCGCGGCGCAGCCGCGACACGAAGCCCTCCTCGACCGTGCCGATCGTGCCGCCGGTCGGGTACTTCACGGTCATCGTCGCGTCGGCGACGATCGTGCCGATCGACATCCGGTGGCGGCGGGCGATCGCGCGGTCGGTCACGCGGTGCACGCCCTGCGCGTCGGGCTCGACGCGGCGGTACTCCGGATACGCGGTGAGCGAGCGGCCGCCGCGCACGACGAAGTCCAGCACCCAGCGCCACTCGTCGTCGGTCAGGCCGCGGTACGCCGGGCAGCCGCGGACCTCGTCGAGCAGCGCCTCGGGCACGAAGCCGGTGCCCGCAGCGACCGTCACCACGTGCTGGACCAGCACGTCCAGCGGCTTGGCCGGCGACGCTCGCGGCTCGACCGCGCGCGCCCCGGTCGCGTCGCGCGCGGCCGCGCCCTCGACCAACTCGAGCGCGTTCGTGGGCACCAGCGTCACCCGCGACGGCCGGCCGGGCGCGTGCCCGGAGCGTCCGGCGCGCTGCAGCAGCCGCGCCACGCCCTTCGGGCTGCCGATCTGCAGCACCCGCTCGACCGGCGAGAAGTCCACGCCCAGGTCCAGGCTGGAGGTGCAGACCACGGCCTTCAGCCGACCCTGCTTCAGCCCGGACTCGACCCACGCGCGGACCTCCTTGTCGAGCGATCCGTGGTGCAGCGCGATCAGACCGGCCCAGTCGGGCCGCGCGTCGAGCAGCGCCTGGTACCAGAGCTCGGCCTGCGACCGGGTGTTCGTGAACACCAGCGTGCTGGCGCTGCCCTCGATCTCGCGGACCACCGGCGCGAGCATCCGCATGCCGAGGTGGCCGCCCCACGGGAACCGTTCGGTCGACTCCGGCAGCAGCGTGTCGACCTGCAGCGCTTTCGGCAGCTCGCCGCGCACCAGCCGCCCGCCGCCGCGGCCGATCAGCACGTCCATCGCCTCGTCCAGGTTGCCGAGCGTGGCCGACAGCCCCCAGACCATCAGCCGCGGATCGAACCGCCGCAGCCGCGCGAGCGCGAGCTGCACCTGCACGCCGCGCTTGGAGCCGAGCAGTTCGTGCCACTCGTCGACCACGACCATCGCCACGCGGCCGAGCCGCTGCGGGCTGTCGGGGTGCGAGAGCATCAGCGACAGGCTCTCGGGCGTGGTGACCAGCGCATCCGGCGCGCGCCGCTGCTGTCGGGCGCGCTCCGCGCTGCCGGTGTCGCCGGTGCGCAACCCGACCGTCCAGTCCAGCCCGAGCGCCGGCAGCGGCTCGGCGAGCGCGCGCACGGTGTCGGCGGCGAGCGCCCGCATCGGGGTGATCCACAGCAGCTTGAGACCGGCCGGGGTCCACCGCGGGCCGGCACGATCCGCGGGCCCGGCGCCGCGCTCGGCGAGCGCCGCCGACAGCGCCCCGAGCCACACCGCGTAGGTCTTCCCGGCGCCGGTGGTGGCGTGCAGCAGGCCCGACTCGCCTGCGGCGATCGAGCGCCAGACTTCGCGCTGGAACGTGAACGGCGACCAGCCGAGGCGGGCGAACCAGCCCTCGACGTCCGGCGTCGCGGCCGCGGCGTCGGGCGGTGCGGCGTCGGGCGGTGCGGCCTCCCCGGGCGGCGCGGCGTCGGGCGGTGCGGCCTCCCCGGGCGGCGCACGTCTGCGGGGCAGGGGTCGGGGTCTGGGAAAGCCGGGCATCGGCCGATCGTAGCCCGAGCGGCGCACCGGCCGCGCGGCGAGCCCGGCGGACCGCGGACAGCCGGTTGCGCGACCGGCCGTCCGGGTCACCCCGCCGCGATTGCCAAGATCGTTTGACCGGGGTCGATAATCGGAATTAAATTTCATTTACGCAGCTGCGGCCATTCGACGTCGCACGCGGGAGGAGACGCTGATGATCAGTCGACGCACGACCCTGAAGGGCCTTGCCGCGGGCGCGCTGGCCGCCGCCGCGGGGCCGAGCCGGGCCCAGACCCCGGCGCCCGACGACCGTTCCACGATGCAGGTGTTCGTGGGCGCGGCCTCGTCGATGGACTTCACCGCCCGCGCCATCGCCGAGCAGCTGCGCGAATCCACCGGCCGCACCGCGATCGCGGTCGCGCGGCTCGGCGCCGGCCAGCGGCTCGCGCTCGGCGAGGTCCGCCGCGCCCCGCCCGACGGCCGCAACATCGTGTTCGCGACCAGCGGGCCGTTCGCGATCTACCCGCACATCTACACGAAGCTCGAGTACGACCCCGAGGCCGACTTCACGCCGATCATGGGGATCTCGAAGTTCGACGTCGCGATCGCCACCGGCCCGATGACCGGCGCGACCGACCTGCGCGAGCTGATCGCCTGGACGCGCCGCAACCCGAACGGCGCGCTCTACGGCTCCGCGCCGGGCAACGGTTCGTTCTCGCACTTCGTCGGGATCGCCACGTCGTCGGCCACCGGCACCAAGCTCGAGCACGTGCCCTACAAGGACAGCGCGGTCGGCATCGTCGACCTGGCCGGCGGCCGCATCCCGATCCTGATCACCGGGATGAGCGCGCTGGTGGCGAGCCACCAGACCGGCAAGGTCCGCGTGCTGGCGGTCTCCGGCCCCACCCGCTCGCCGCTGCTGCCCGACGTGCCGACGCTGCGCGAATCCGGCATCAACGTGAGCAGCTCCACCACCACCGGGGTGTTCGGTCCCGCGAAGCTGCCGGCCGACGTCGTCGAGCGGCTGGCCACGGCGATCCGCCCGCTCTTCAACAACCGGGGCGTGGTGAGCAAGCTCGAGCAGCAGGGCGTCGTGATGGCGCCCGCCTCCGGTGCCGAGTTAGCCGCGACGATCCGCGAGGAGCGCGCGTACTTCGGCAGGCTCGCCAAGGAGAGCGGCTATGTCCCCGAGCAGGCCTGAGCCGATGGACGCCACAACCTGCGCCGCAGTCTGCGCCGCACACGGCGCCGCGACCCGCGGCGCGACGCCCGACGGCGCGTCGGCGCCGGCCGCGGCGCCGTCGGCGCCGCGTCGCCGCGCACTGCGCGCGGTGGCCGCGGGCGCGGCCGCGATCGCGGGCGCCCCGGCGATCGCGATCGCGCAGGACGACCGCTCCACCGTCCGGCTGCTGGTCGGCGCCGCGTCGGCGATGGACTTCACCGCCCGACTGCTCGGCGAGTACCTGCGCGAGGCGCTCGGGCGTCCGGTGGTCGTCGAGAGCAAGCTCGGCGCCGGCGGGCGCGTCGCGCTCGGCGACCTGAAGCGGTCCGCGCCCGACGGCCGCACGCTGATGCTGTCGACGAGCAGCCCGTTCACGATCTTCCCGAACATCTACACGAAGCTCGAGTACGACCCGGTCGTCGACTTCACGCCGATCGGCAACGTCGCCTGGTTCGACATCGGCGTGAGCGTCGGCCCGCAGGTGCCGGCGACCGACATGCGTCAGTTCGTCGACTGGGCGCGCGGCCAGCGCGAGGCCGTGGTCTACGGGGCCGCGCCCGGCACCGGCTCGGCGTCGCACTTCACCGGCATCGCGATCGCGATGGCCAGCGGCCTGAAGCTGCAGCCGGTGCCGTACAAGGACAGCGCGCAGGGCATCGCCGACGCGGTCGCCGGCCGGCTGCCGCTGATGATCACCGGCACCTCGCCGCTCGCGCAGATGCACAAGTCCGGGCGGCTGCGGATGCTCGCCACCAGCGGCGACGACCGCTCGCCGCTGACGCCCGAGGTGCCCACGCTGCGCCAGTCCGGCGTGGCCTCGAGCGTGGTCATCAATGCGAGCCTGTACGGGCCGGCCGCCATGGCGCCCGACCTGGTGCAGCGGCTGCACGGCGCGCTGCAGGGCTTCTTCGCGAGGGCGGACGTGCGCGAGAAGCTCACCGCGCAGGGCATGGGGCTGAACCCGATGACGCCGCAGGCGCTGGCGGCCGCGCTGGCCGACGAGCGCAGGCGTTACGCGGAGCTGGCCAAGGCGAGCGGGTACGTGCCCGAACCGGCCTGACCGCACGGGCTGACGACGACCAGAAAGGATCGGACGACATGAAGGCAGCGCAGGACAGCGAGGACCTGACCCGGGTGGGGCCCGGAACGGTGATGGGCGAGTTCATGCGGCAGTACTGGATCCCGGCGGTGATGTCCGGCGAGCTGGCGGCCGACGGCGAGCCCGTACGGCTCGCGCTGCTGGGCGAGAAGCTGATCGCGTTCCGCGACACCTCCGGTCGCGTGGGCGTGATGGACCACCGCTGCCCGCACCGGTGCGCGTCGCTCTTCCTGGGCCGCAACGAGCACGACGGCATCCGCTGCGTGTACCACGGCTGGAAGTTCGACGTGACCGGCCGCTGCGTGGACATGCCCAGCGTACCGGCCCACCAGGACTTCAAGGACAGGGTCCGCGCCAAGGCCTATCCGGCCGTCGAGCGCAACGGTCTGGTCTGGGTCTACATGGGTGCGCGCACCGAGCCGCCGCCGCTGCCGATGGTCGAGGTGTCGCTGCTGCCCTCCGACCAGGTCGACGTGGTGATGACGCAGCGCCGCTGCAACTGGATGCAGGCGCTGGAGGGCGACATCGACACCTCGCACTTCGGCTTCCTGCACGTCGGCCACCTCGACCCGTCGGAGGTGCCCCCCGGCCACGCGCTCGAGCACACCGCGACCGACCGTGCGCCCCAGTACCACGTCCGGGACACGCCCTGGGGCACGTCGTACGGCGCGTACCGCCGCGTGCCCGCAGGCGGCGACGAGCGCATCTACTGGCGGTTCGCGAACTACATGTTCCCGTTCTGGTCGCAGACGCCGCAGGGCGAGTTCCCGCTGCACGTGCACGCGCGCGCCTGGGTGCCGATGGACGACGAGCACACGATGTTCGTGTTCCTGCGCTGGCGCTCGTCGATGCGCAACGTGCGCGATCCGCTGAAGGACGGCAACACGCTCGGCGGCAGCCGGCCGCGCGCCGAGTACCTGCCCAACACCACCGACTGGACCGGCCGCTGGCGGCTGAAGGCCGACGAGAGCAACGACTGGATGATCGACCGCGAGGCGCAGCGCACGAATCGCATCTACACGGGCATCGACAACATCCACCTGCAGGACCAGGCGGTCACCGAGAGCATGGGCGGAATCACCGACCACGCGTTCGAGCACCTCGGCCCGGGCGACCTGATGATCGCCCGGACCCGGCGTCGTGCGCTGCAGGCGGCCCGGTCGTTCCGCCAGACCGGCGCGGCGCCGCCCGGCGTCGACGATCCGCAGGTGTTCCTTCAGTCGCGCAGCGGCTACTTCCTCGCCGACCCGGCCGTCGACTGGACGGCCGCGTACGACGCGCAGGTGGCGCGCGCAGCCCGCCCGGCCGAGGCGCCGCCGCAGGCGCAGGAGAGCGTGCCGGCGAAGTGAGCGCGACGGCGGACGCGGCGCGCGCGCCGGCCCGCCGCGCGCCGGCCCGCCGCGCTCAGAAGGCGTGAAGGAACCGTAGCGAGCAGGCCCGAGCCGGCGTCGAGGAGCGCAGCCGTACGTGAGTACGGCGAGCACCGCAGGCGCCGGATCGGGACGCGCAGCAGGTTCATTCACGCCTTCTCAGCGGCCGCGCGCCTTCAGCGCGCGGTCGAGCCGCGGGTAGACCCGGCGCGCGTTGCCCTCGTAGATCTTCGCGCGGTCCGCAGGGCTCAGCGCGGCCGCCTCGACGTAGCGGCGCGTGTCGTCGTAGTGGAACCCGGTCTCGGGGTCGATGCCGCGGACCGCACCGATCATCTCGCTGGCGAACAGGATGTTGTCGACCGGGATCACGCCGGTCAGCAGGTCGATGCCCGGCTGGTGGTAGACGCAGGTGTCGAAGAAGACGTTGCGCAGCAGGTGCTCGCGCAGCGGCGGCTTGCCGAGCTCCTGGGCGAGGCCGCGGAACCGGCCCCAGTGGTAGGGCGCGGCGCCGCCGCCATGCGGAATCACGAACCTGAGCGTCGGGAAGTCGTGGAACAGGTCCGAGGTCAGGCACTGCATGAACGCGGTGGTGTCCGCGTTCAGGTAGTGGGCCCCGGTGGTGTGGAAGCACGGGTTGCAGCTGGTGCTCACGTGGATCATCGCCGGGATCTCCAGCGCCACCATCCGTTCGTACAACGGGTACCAGTGCCGGTCGTGCAGCGGCGGCGAGGTCCAGTGCCCGCCCGAGGGATCCGGATTCAGGTTGATGCCGACGAAGCCGAGCTCGTTCACGCACCGCTCGAGCTCGGGCAGGCAGGTGCGCGGATCCACGCCCGGCGACTGCGGCAGCATCGCCGCGCCGACGAACCGGTCGGGGAACAGGCCGACGACGCGGTGGATCAGGTCGTTGCAGATCCGCGCCCAGGTGGACGACACCTCGAAGTCGCCGAGGTGGTGGGCCATGAAGCTCGCGCGCGGCGAGAAGATCGTCAGGTCGGCGCTGCGCTCGTCCATCAGCCGCAGCTGATTGCGCGCGATCGATTCGCGCAGCTCGTCGTCGCCGATGCGCAGCGCCGCCGGCGACGGGCGCGCGGCGGGGTCGGCGAGCGCCGCGAGCTGCCGGGTGCGCCAGTCCTCCAGCGGCTTCGGGGCGGTCGTGTAGTGGCCGTGGCAGTCGATGATCACGCGCGGTCTCCTGCGGGTTCGGGCGCTCGTCGCGCCAAATTGACAGGTATCGAAAACGGAATATTATTTCAATAATCGATCGCCGACGCGCGCCCGTCGAGCCGCGCGGGGCGGCCGTTCCGGAGGAGACCATGCCGCACGATGCCGACAGCGCCGACCTGACCCGCGTGGGCCCGGGCACGCCGATGGGCGAGCTGATGCGCCGCTACTGGATTCCGGCGGCGATGTCCGGGGAACTGGCGGCCGACGGCGAGCCGGTGCGGCTGCTGCTGCTGGGCGA
>Ga0169931_10006414_pt1 | contig 17734 bp, 17 predicted proteins | sample Kivu_15m_20L_FD_129675 | JGI IMG/M metagenome (GOLD analysis project Ga0169931, IMG submission 129675) | Freshwater microbial communities from Lake Kivu, Western Province, Rwanda to study Microbial Dark Matter (Phase II) - Kivu_15m_20L... | ecosystem: Environmental > Aquatic > Freshwater > Lake...
CCTGGTCGCGGTCGCCGCCTGGGCGTGGCTGATCCTGTGGCTGCCCGAAGTCGGCTGGGTCGCGGCGGGTGGATTGGTCATCGTCGCGACCTTCGTGGTGCGGGCGATGGCGGCCTATAGTCCCCGGTGGCGGGCGGCGTTTCCTGCCGAGCCGTTCGCAACACGCGATCGACGATACTACGGGCCCCTGTGCCTGTTGCTGGCGGTCGGCTATGCAACCCTCTTGGAGAAGGTGCTGTGACATGACGGATCGTGGACCCCTGCGGGTGGGCGTGGGTGGCCCGGTGGGCTCGGGCAAGACCGCGCTGGTCGAGCGGCTGTGCAAGCGCATGCGCGATGCCTACGAGATCGCCGTCGTCACCAACGACATCTACACCCGTGAGGACGCGGAGTTCCTGACACGCGCCGGCGCGCTTGCACCCGAACGCATCGTGGGTGTGGAGACCGGCGGCTGCCCGCATACCGCGATCCGTGAGGATGCCTCGATCAATCTTGCGGCCGTGGCCGATATCGTGCGCGCCATGCCGGGTCTCGAGATCGTGTTCGTCGAGAGCGGTGGTGACAATCTCGCGGCAACCTTTTCTCCCGAGCTCGCCGATCTCACGATCTATGTCATTGACGTCGCGGCGGGCGAGAAGATCCCGCGCAAGGGCGGACCCGGCATCACCCGATCCGACTTGCTGGTGATCAACAAGACCGACCTCGCGCCGATGGTTGGCGCCGATCTCGGCGTGATGGATCGCGACGCGCGGCGCATGCGCGGCAAGCGGCCCTTTGTGTTCAGCAATCTCAAGGAGCAGCAGGGCGTGGCCGAGATCGCCGCGTTCATCCTGCGTCAGGGCGGGCTGCCGGATCGACCGTTGCCTGCGGCGGCCTAGGCTGCCGCGACGTTCGGTCCGTCCCCTGCGCCCAGCCTGTTGGCCAGGGACTTGCTACTGTTCCCGCGGTTTTCTCCGTAGAGGATCTGCCTGATGACACTCCGTCCTGGCCTGGCCGCGCTTGTGATCCTTCTCGCGACCACCGCCGCGCTGGCGCACGGCGATCATGGGACGCCGTCCCTGCTGCACGCCTTCGCGGGTGCCGACCACCTGTTGGCGGCGCTGGTGGTCGGGCTGTGGGCAGCCTGGATTTCGCCTCTCGATCGCCGAGCGCTTCTTGTCGTGCCGGCGAGCTTCGTCACGTTGGTGGCGGCTGGCGCGGCGGCCGCACGGGCAGGCATCACCCTGCCTCTCGTGGAGGCCGGGATCTGGGCATCGGTGATGCTGGGCGGCCTCGTCCTGCTCTTGCTCGCGCGGCCATCCATCGGGCTGGCCTCAGCCGGTGTGGGATTGTTCGCCCTGTTCCACGGTCAGGCGCACGCGATCGAGGCGCCGGGTGCGGAGCCGGCCGCCTACATTGCGGGCATCCTTGCCGGCACCGTTCTGCTCCACGCCGTTGGCGCCGTGCTCGGTCGCGCCCTCTTGACGCACGTCGGTGCGGCCGGGATTCGAGCGGCGGGTGCACTGATTGCTGGCATTTTCACAGTTTCCCGGGTCGTGTCCTAGGACACTTGCCGCCCACGTCACGGAGATTTTGGCACGCTTCTCGCTCCCTCGGTCCCGCCGCACGAATGGTCGGTAGTGACGTGAGGCAGACGAAAGCATGAAGTTGGGTTCGATTGTGCGCAGCGGTTTGGTCGCTGCGGGTCTGGTCGCCGCGGCGACGCAGGCGATGGCGCAGGGCGGGCCGCCGATCAAGGTCGGCATCCTGCATTCGCTGTCGGGCACGATGGCGATCAGCGAGACGACCCTCAAGGACGTGATGCTGATGCTGATCGAGGAGCAGAACAAGAAGGGCGGCGTGCTCGGCCGCAAGCTCGAGCCGGTGGTCGTTGACCCGGCGTCGAATTGGCCGCTGTTCGCCGAGAAGGCGCGCGAGCTGATCCAGAAGGAGAAGGTTTCGGCGGTGTTTGGTTGCTGGACCTCGGTCAGCCGCAAGTCGGTGCTGCCGGTGTTCGAGGAGCTGAACAGCCTGCTCTTCTACCCCGTTCAGTACGAAGGCGAGGAGAGCCAGCGCAACGTGTTCTACACCGGCGCCGCTCCGAATCAGCAGGCGATCCCGGCGGTCGACTATCTGATGGCGAATGAGAAGGTGCAGCGCTGGGTCCTCGCCGGCACCGACTACGTCTATCCGCGTACGACCAACAAGATCCTTGAAGCGTATCTCAAGTCCAAGGGCGTGAAGCAGGAGGACATCCTCATCAACTACACGCCGTTCGGTCACTCCGACTGGCAGTCGATCGTGGCCGAGATCAAGCGTTTCGGCTCGGCGGGCAAGAAGACCGCCGTGGTCTCCACCATCAACGGCGACGCCAACGTCCCGTTCTACAAGGAGCTGGGCAACCAGGGCGTCAAGGCCAAGGACATTCCCGTCGTCGCCTTCTCGGTCGGCGAGGAAGAACTGGCCGGCATCGACACCAAGCCGCTGGTCGGTCACCTCGCGGCGTGGAATTACTTCCAGTCCGTGAAGCACCCGCTCAACGACGCCTTCATCAAGACCTGGCAGACCTTCACCAAGAATCCGAAGCGTGTGACCAACGATCCGATGGAAGCGCACGTGATCGGCTTCAACATGTGGATCGAGGCGGTCAAGAAGGCCGGCACGGTCGACCCCGACGCGGTGATCGACTCGATCATCGGTGTGTCGGTGCCGAACCTCACCGGCGGCTTCTCGACGATGATGCCGAACCACCACATCACCAAGCCCGTCCTGATCGGCGAGATCCAGGCCAACGGCCAGTTCGATGTGGTGTGGCAGACGTCGGGTCTGGTGGTCGGCGACGAGTGGTCCGACTTCCTGCCGGACTCCAAGGACCTGATCGCCGATTGGCGCAAGCCCATGAACTGCGGCAACTTCAACATTGCCACGGGCAAGTGCGGCGGCAAGGGCAAGTAGCCTAACGTCGCTGACTCCGGGACGGGGCGACTCTCGAGTCGCCCCGTTCTTCGCTTAGGTCTATTGCTGAATCCAATGCTCCGCCCGTTCCTCGCGCTCCTCGCCGGCCTTGCCGCGCTTGTTTTCTCCGCCCAGGTCCGCGCCGCCGACTTCGCCGAACTGGTGGCCAGTCTGGCCAAGGGAGGCTTTGGCGATCGCGAGACGGCGATCGGCGCCATCGTGAACTCAGGCGATACGCGCGCCGCCGCCGTACTGGAGGCGCTGGGCCAAGGACGCCTCTTTACCCGCCGCGCCGACAACACGATGGTGATCGGTGTTGGTCGGGGCGGCACCTTCACGCTGGAGATCGCCGCAACCGGTGTCGCGGCCGGCACCGCGGCGGAAGCCGAGCTCGATCGGGTTCGTGTGAACAACCGCTTGCGCGGCGTCATTGACGCCGCTGTCGGCGCGCTGACCTTGATGAATCCCGATCCGCGCGTGCGCCGTGGCGCAGCCGACTCGCTCTTGAAGCGCCCTGATCCGGCGTCGCTTGCCTCTCTCGACACCGCGCTCGCCGCCGAGAAGCTGCCCGCCATCAAGCGCGCGATGACCGAGGCCCGGGCCGCGATCGTGCTCGTGTCGGATGCTCCGACCGCCGCCAAACTTGAAGCGCTGGCCGTGGTGCGCGGTCGTGCCGATCGCGATGCCATGGGCATCCTGCAGGCTGCCGCGCGGTCGAGCGATCCCGCGGTCAAGGAGGCCGCCGAGGCTGCGGCCCGTGAGCTCGCGCAGGTGCTGGAGCTCTGGCAGGCGCTGCAGAACGTCTGGTACGGCATTTCGCTCGGATCGGTATTGCTGCTGGCGGCGATCGGCCTTGCCATCACGTTCGGCACCATGGGTGTGATCAACATGGCGCATGGCGAGATGGTGATGCTCGGCGCCTACACCACGTTCGTGGTGCAACAGATGCTGAAGGCCCATGCGCCGCACCTCTTCGACGCCTCGCTGCTGATCGCCCTGCCGCTCGCCTTCATCGTTGCGGGCGGCGTCGGCGTCGCGATCGAGCGGGGCATCATCCGTTTCCTCTACGGTCGGCCATTGGAGACCCTGCTGGCGACATGGGGCTTGTCGCTGGTTCTCCAGCAGGCGGTACGGTCGATCTTCGACTCCTCCAACAAGGAAGTGTCGTCGCCCAGCTGGATGTCCGGCGCTTTCCAGGTCGGCAACATTACGATCACCTACGGGCGTCTCTGGATCGTGGTTTTCTCGCTCCTCGTCTTCGTGGCGCTGCTCCTCGTGCTGAAGCGCACCTCGCTCGGACTGCACATGCGTGCCGTCACGCAGAACCGGCCGATGGCCTCTTCCATGGGCATTCGCACGCCGCGCGTCGATGCACTTACGTTCGGTCTGGGGTCCGGGATCGCCGGGCTGGCCGGCGTGGCGCTGAGCCAAATCGACAATGTCAGTCCCAATCTGGGACAGGGCTACATCATCGATTCGTTCATGGTCGTGGTGTTCGGCGGCGTCGGGAACCTGTTCGGCACGCTCCTGGGTGCGTTTTCACTGGGCATCGTGAACAAGTTCCTCGAGCCCTACGCCGGTGCGGTGCTCGGCAAGATCCTGGTGCTGGTGTTCATCATCCTGTTCATCCAGCGTCGGCCACGCGGACTCTTCGCGCTGAAGGGAAGGGCGGTCGACCAGTGATCGCTTCCTTCCTCGCTGGCGGGCTCGATCGCCGGCTGCGCATCTGCCTCGCGGTGGTCCTGGCGATCGGCATCCTGCTGCCGCTATCCAACCAGCTCCTGCCGCCCAGCAGCGCGTTCCACGTGCCGACCTGGGTGTTGCAGCTGATCGGCAAGTATCTCTGCTACGCGCTGCTCGCGGTCGCTGTCGATCTGGTCTGGGGTTATTGCGGGATCCTCTCGCTCGGCCACGGTGCCTTCTTCGCGCTGGGTGGCTACGCGATGGGCATGTACCTGATGCGCCAGATCGGCAATCGCGGCTCCTACGGCAATCCGCTGCTGCCCGACTTCATGGTGTTCTTGAACTACAAGCAGTTGCCCTGGTTCTGGCACGGCTTCGACCAATTCTGGTTCGCCGCCGTCATGGTGGTGTTGGTGCCCGGCCTGCTGGCGCTCGCGCTCGGTTGGTTCGCCTTCCGCAGCCGCGTCACCGGCGTCTATCTCTCGATCATCACCCAGGCGATGACATTCGCGCTGATGCTCGCGTTCTTCCGCAACGACATGGGCTTGGGCGGCAACAACGGACTTACCGACTTCAAGGACATTCTGGGTGTCTCTGTCCAGGCCGACGGCACGCGCGCCGCGTTGTGCTTCGCCTCGGCGCTGGCACTCGCGATCGGCCTGGTCATCGCGGCCGCGATCGCGGCCTCGCGTTTCGGTAAGGCGCTGACGGCGGTGCGCGATGCCGAGAGCCGGATGCGGTTCCTGGGCTATCGCGTGGAGGGCTACAAGCTCTTCGTGTTCGTGCTTTCGGCCGCAATGGCCGGCATCGCCGGCGCGCTCTATGTGCCGCAGGTCGGCATCATCAATCCCAGCGAGTTCTCGCCCGCCAACTCGATTGAGGCGGTGATCTGGGTCGCCGTGGGCGGTCGCGGCACGCTGGTGGGACCGGTGATCGGTGCGTTTGCCGTCAACTTCGCCAAGACCTGGCTCACCGGCGCGCTGCCCGAGATTTGGCTGTTTGCGCTCGGCGCCCTGTTCGTCGCGGTGACGCTATTCCTGCCGCGCGGCATCGTGGGGCTGTGGCGCCAGATCGTCGATCGGCGCGGAGGCTCGACGTGAACGGCGCCCGCACGACCTCGGCGCTGCTCTATCTCGATGGTGTCAGCGTTTCCTTCGACGGGTTCAAGGCGCTGAACAACCTCTCGCTTCTGGTGGCGCCCGGCGAGATGCGGGCCATTATCGGGCCGAACGGCGCGGGCAAGACCACGATGATGGACGTGATCACCGGCAAGACGCGTCCCGACTCGGGTGAGGTCATTTTCGACGGCAGCGCCGATCTCACCAAGCTGGATGAGGCCTCGATCGCCACGCTTGGCATTGGCCGCAAGTTCCAGAAGCCCACGGTGTTCGAGAACCACACGGTGCTCGACAATCTCCTGCTCGCGCTCGCGGGCCCCCGCCGCTGGTACGAACTGCTGCTCCGCCGGACTTCAGCGGCCGAGAGCGCCCGCCTGCAGGAGATCATGGTCACGGTGCGGCTCGACGCGCTTCGGGATCAGCCGGCAGGGCGACTCAGTCATGGACAGAAGCAATGGCTCGAGATCGGCATGTTGCTGGCGCAGGATCCCAAGCTCCTCCTGGTGGACGAGCCGGTGGCGGGCATGACCGACGCCGAGACCGAGACCACCGCGGAGTTGTTGCGCGATATCAATCGCACCCACTCGGTCGTGGTCGTCGAGCACGACATGAGCTTCGTGCGCGCGCTCGGCGTGCGGGTCACGGTGCTGCATGAGGGCTCCGTCCTGTCGGAAGGCACGCTCGATCAGGTGAGCGCCGATCCCCGCGTCGTTGAAGTCTATCTGGGGCGCTGAATGCTCTCGGTGGAGAAGGTCGATCTGTTCTACGGCGCCGCCCAGGCACTGCGCGGCGTCTCGCTCGCGGCCGCCGCCGGTCGCGTGACCTGCCTGCTGGGACGCAACGGCGTCGGCAAGACGAGCCTGCTGCGCGCGATCGCCGGCCTCCAGTCGGTGGCGTCGGGGCGCATCGCACTGGACGGCGCCGATCTTGGCCGGACTCCGCCCTACGAGCGCGCCCGGCGTGGCGTCGCGCTGGTGCCCCAGGGCCGCGAGATCTTCCCGTTGCTCACGGTGCAGGAGAACCTGGAAACCGGCTTTGCCGCCGTCGGCCGCGACCATCGCCGTGTGCCCGACGAGGTGTTCGAGCTCTTTCCCGTGTTGCACGACATGCTGAAGCGCCGCGGCGGCGACCTATCGGGGGGCCAGCAGCAGCAGCTTGCCATCGGGCGCGCGCTGGTGGCGCGGCCGCGCCTCCTGCTGCTCGACGAGCCGACCGAAGGCATCCAGCCGTCCGTCATCAAGGATATCGGTCGCGCCATCCGCTACCTGCGGCAGCGCGGCGACCTGGCGATCCTGCTGGTCGAGCAGTATCTCGACTTCGCCCGCGAGCTTGCCGACGACTATGCCGTGATGGACCGCGGCGAGATCGTGCTGGCGGGTACCGGCGAGACCATGGATGCCACCGCCGTGCGGGCTCACATGACGGTCTGAGGACCGCGCACCAGCCGACCGGGCCGCTCGCCGGTGGCGGCGTCGTCGCGCAGAGTCTCGACCCCTGCCACGAACACATGGGCGTAGCCGCGCGCGTGCTGCACCAGGCGCCGGCCGCCGGCCGGCAGGTCGTACACCACCTCGGGGCGCGCGAGCGCCAGTGCGTCGAAGTCGATCACCGCGATGTCGGCGCGATGGCCCGGCGCCAGCAAACCGCGATCGGCGAGGCCATAGGCGAGCGCGGTGCCGCGCGTTTGCTTGGCGACCAGAAACTCCAGCGACAGGCCCGGACCGCGCGTGCGGTCGCGGCCCCAATGCGTCAGCAACGAGGTCGGCGAGCTCGCGTCGCAGATGGTGCCAACATGCGCGCCGCCGTCAGCCACGCCTAGCACCGTCGCGTCGTCGGCGATCATCTCGCGCACCACGTCGAGGTTCCCGCCCGAGTAGTTCTCGAACGGCAGCAGCAACAGGCCCTTGCCGTCGTGCGCCATCATCTCCTCAAGCGCGAGTTCGCGCGGCGCGCGACCTTCCCGCTGCGCGCGGGCCGCGATCGAGTTTGTCGGATCAGGTTCGTAGTCAGGTCGATCGCCGATCGCGTACATGCGATGCAGCGCGTCCGTCATAGCAGCGCGCGGTGAGGTGGACGGCGGCGAGGCGATCAGTCGTGCCCGCAGGGCCGCATCGTCACGCAGCCGTGCGAAGCGGGCGGCCGGCGCGAGGTCGGAGATCTCGCGCCACACCGGGCTCGCCACGAACGGGTGTACGGTCGTCTCCAGTCCCATCAGGACCCCGATCGGACGCGAGCCGACCTGGGCATTGGCGGCCCGCCCGGCCCGCCGCACGCCGTGGATCTGGCCCAGCGTCTCGCGCCAGAGATCGGGCGCGGCGTCCACCTGCACCAGCAGGCACGACAGCGGTCGCCCGGCGATCTCCGCCGCGGCGGCCATCGCCTCGAACTCGCCCGGTCCGAAGTCCGAGTTGACCTGCAGGACGCCCGTTCCGGCGCGCCGCATGCCGCGCGCGATGCCGAACAGCTCCACCTCGCGGGCACTGAGCGAGGGCGTGTAGCGGCCGTCGCGGGCGCGATGCTTGGTCGTGCGCGAGGTCGTGACGCCGAGCGCTCCGGCCCGCAGCGCCTGCTCCGCCAACCGTGCCATCTCCTCGATCTCCGCGTCGGTCGGCACTGCCGCATGATCCGCGCCGCGATCACCCATGACGTAGAAGCGAAGCGCGCCGTGAGGCAGTTGCGCTGCGACGTCGACAGCGCGGTTCATCGAGGCGAGGGCGTCGAGATACTGCGGAAACGACTCCCACGCGAAGCTCACGCCCTCCGACAGAACGCTGCCGGGAATATCCTCGACGCCCTCCATCAGGTTGATGAGGTAGCCGGACTGGCCGGGCCGGACCGGCGCGAAGCCGACGCCGCAATTGCCGAACACGGTCGTCGTGACGCCATGCCACGACGAGGGCGTCACGAACGGATCCCAGGTCGCCTGGCCGTCATAGTGCGTGTGGATGTCGACGAAGCCCGGTACGACAAGCCGGCCTGCGGCGTCGACCGTTCGTCTTGCCTGTCCCAGGTTCGAGCCGACAGCCGCGATGCGGCCATCCTGCACTGCAACATCGGCATGACGGCGCGGCGCACCGCTGCCATCGATCACGGTTCCGTTTCGGATGACGAGGTCGAACATTCAAACAGCATAGAGCGGAATGGGATCAGGTGGAACCGCATGCGGTTCCACCTGATCCCATTCGCGTGCACTATCGGTGTGTGTTGCCGGAGGCACTCTGAGTTCAGTTGATTCCAACTGAACTTAGAGTGCTCTAGGCGCGCCGAGCCGCCCCGGTCTATGGTCGGCTCTCTCGTTGGAGGAATGGCCGTCTTGTCCAAACCGCTGCTTTTCACGCCCCTGACCCTGCGTGGGGTCGTCGCGCCTAACCGCGCCGTGGTCTCGCCGATGGTGCAGTTCCGCGCCACCGACGGGGTGGTGAACGACTTCCATCTGGTCCATCTCGGGAAGTTCGCGCTGGGGAAGTTCGGCATCGTGTTCACGGAGAATTGCGCGGTCGAACCGCGCGGGCGGGTAACGCAGGGCGATCTAGGCCTGTGGGACGACGGCCAGGTCGAGAGCCACCGTCGGCTCACCCGGTTCATCCATCAGGAAGGCGCGCTCGCGGCGACCCAGATCACCCATTCCGGCCGAAAGGGCTCGACCGCCCGCGTGTTCGACAAGCGTGGCCAGTTTGGGCCCGACGGCGCCGGCTGGAAGAAGTGGGAGGTCGTCGGACCGACCGACAAGCCTGCCGCAGACGGCTGGTTGGTGCCGCGGGCGCTGTCGGTCGAGGAGATCGAGGGGTTGGTGGCCAAGTTCGCCGCCGCGGCGCGTCGCGCCGATGCGGCGGGCTACGACGTCCTCGAGATCCACGCCGCCCACGGCTATCTGCTGGCGCAGTTTCTCTCGCCGCTCAGCAACACACGCAACGATCTCTATGGCGGCGATCGCGCCGGCCGGATGCGCTTCCCGCTTGCCGTGGCGCGTGCGGTTCGCGCGGCCTGGCCGTCGCACAAGCCGCTCTTCGTGCGCGTATCGGCGGTCGATGGCGGCGGCGGCTGGGACGTGCCGGACACCGTGGCGTTCGCGCAGGAGCTGAAGGCGCTCGGGGTAGACGTGGTCGATTGCTCCTCCGGTGGCATCGCGGGCGCGGCGACCGCAGCCGGCGTGAAGCGCGGTCTCGGCTTCCAGGTTCCGTTCGCCGCCGAGGTCAAGCGCGCGGCTGGCATCGCGACCATGGCCGTCGGACTGATCCTCGACGGGCCGCAGGCCGAGGCGATCCTTCAGGCGGGTGACGCGGACCTGATCGCGATCGGACGTCAGGCGCTCTACGAGCCGTTCTGGCCGGTCCATGCCGCGCAGGCGCTGGGATGCGATCGCGACTTCGAGATGTGGCCACCGGAATATGGCTGGTGGCTGGAGAAGCGCGAGTACACGCTGGGGCGGCGCTGAGCCATGCCGGGAATCCTCGATGGTTTGCGCATCGTCGAGGGATCGGCCTTCATCGCGGCGCCGCTGGGCGGCATGACGCTGGCCCAGCTTGGTGCTGATGTCATCCGCTTCGACGATATGCGGGGTGGCCTCGACACCGACCGCTGGCCAGTGACGACGACCGGCCAGAGCCTCTACTGGGCGGGTCTCAACAAGGGCAAACGATCGATCGCGGTCGATCTGCGCAACCCGCGGGGTCGTGAGCTGCTGACGGCGCTGATCGCCGCACCGGGCGAGGGCGGCGGCATCTTCACCACCAACATGCCCGCGCGCGGCTGGCTGTCCTACGAGGCGCTCTCGGCGCGGCGTGCCGACCTGATTGCCCTCAACATCGTCGGCACGCGCACAGGCACCGCGCAAGTCGACTATACGGTGAATGCGCTCTCCGGGTTCCCCATGACGACGGGCCCGGTGGGGCATGACGGGCCGGTGAACAACGTGACGCCGGCCTGGGACATCGCCACCGCCTATGCCGGCGCGATGGCGATCCTGGCTGCCGAGCGGCACCGCCGCCTCACCGGACGAGGCCAACGCATCGTGCTTCCGTTGCAGGACATGGCGCTCGCGGCGGTGTCGGCGCTGGGCTACCTCGGTGAGGCCGCGATCAACGGAGTGGATCGCCCGCGCTACGGCAACGAGATTTTCGGCACGTTCGGCCGCGACTTTCGCACAAGCGACGGACGCTGGGTGATGATCTGCATCTTCTCCGATCGCCACCTTGCGGCGCTCGCCGAGGCCGGCGGCTTCGAGGCGGCGTTCGCGGCGATCGAGCGCGAGCTGGGCGTCGATCTCAAGGACGAGGCGCACCGGTGGCGCGCGCGCGAGCGGTTGTGCGCCGTCCTGGAGCCATGGGTCGCCGCCCGGACGGCCGATGAGGTCGCCACGGTCCTGCGCAGTGCCGGTGCGCTGTGGGCACCCTATCGGACCTTCCGCGAATTGCTGGCCGATCGGGATGCGGTCGCGGACAATCCGCTCTTCACGGTGCTGGATCAGCCCGGGATCGGGGCCTACCCCGTCGCGGCCTCGCCGCTGCAGTTCGGCGCTGTCGAGCGAACCGCGGCCAGACGCGCGCCCCGGCTCGGCGAGCACACGGTCGAGATCCTGAGCGGTGTCCTCGGCCTGCCGGACGGTGAGATCGCCCGGTTGCACGACGAGGGCGTCGTCGCCTCGGCACGAAAGAGAGGGTGATCGTGTCTCTGCCGATCCTGATCGCGGGCGGCGGAATCGGCGGCCTGGCTGCCGCGCTGGGATTGGCGACCAAGGGCCGGAACGTGGCTGTGCTGGAGCGGGCGTCGCGTTTCGGCGAGATCGGGGCGGGCATCCAGCTCGGCCCCAACGCGTTTCACGCGTTCGACCGGCTGGGGGTCGGGACGACCGCACGCCAGATGGCGGTCTATGTCGAGCGGTTGCGTCTGATGGACTCGCTTACGGCGGAGGAGATCTGCCGCATCGAGCTGGGCGACGCCTTTCGCGCGCGGTTCGGGAATCCCTACGCCGTCGTGCATCGCGGCGACCTGCATGGCGTGCTGCTGAAAGCCTGCGAGGCAAATCCGCTGATTGCTCTCCACACGGCAAGCGAAGTGGTGGGCTACGACCAGGACGACACGCGGGTTCGCGCCACACTCGCTGACGGCAAGGCGGTCGAGGGATCGGGGCTGATCGGGGCGGACGGACTGTGGTCGGCCGTGCGCCGGCAGGTGGCGGGCGATGGCCCGCCCCAAGTCAGCGGCCATACGACCTATCGCTCGGTGATCCCGACCGATCGCATGCCCGAGGATTTCCGCTGGAACGCCGCCACGCTCTGGGCCGGACCGAAGAGCCACATCGTGCATTACCCGCTGTCGGACTGGCGGGTGTTCAATCTTGTGGCGACCTATCACAACGATGCGCCGGAGCCGGTCGCGGGCAAGCCGGTCGAGGATGCCGAAGTGCATCGCGGCTTCGCCCACTTGCACCAGCAGCCGCGCTCGATCGTGGCACAGGGCAAGGAATGGCGGCTCTGGGTGCTGTGCGATCGCGACCCAACGGATCGCTGGGTCGATGGCCGCGTGGCGCTCCTGGGCGATGCCGCCCACCCCATGCTGCAGTATCTGGCCCAGGGCGCCTGCATGGCACTGGAAGACGCGGTCGCGCTCTCGGACTGTGTCGCGAACCACCCCGACTCGCTGGAGCGCGGCCTCGTCGCCTATCGCGAGCGGCGGATGCTGCGCACCGCGCGGGTCCAGCTCACCTCGCGGGCCATGGGCGATCACGTTTATCACCCGGCGGGGCCGCACGCGGCGCTGCGCAACGCGATCATGTCGGCCAAGAGCCAGGACCAGTGGCTCGACACCATCGCCTGGCTCTATGGCGGATGGGACGCGACCTATTGAGGGCGGTTCACGCGCCGCCGCGCTCCCGCAGCCGCTCGAAGTAGAGAAGATCGAGCTCCGGTGCGGCGTCGCGTCCGCCCAGCGCGGTCAGCAGTCCGTGCGCCTGGCCGCGATGGTGGGTCTGGTGATTGAAGAAGTGGGCGAGCGCGCGATGGAGCGGCTGCACCACGTCGTCGGGTGCCGTCACTCGACGGTACCGGATCATGCCCGCAAGATCGCCCTCGCCGAGCCCGTCGATCCAGCGGGCGATCCGATCGTCCTCCGCCTCGCGGGCGGCCCGCAGATCGTCGAGCCGGTCGTGCAGGATGGCATCCAGCTGCGTCGGCGCGTCTCCGGTACCAGTGAATCGGCGCATCCAGACGCGGTCGGCGACAAGGAGGTGATTCAGGGTCCCGTGCAGCGAGCCGAAAAACGCGCCGCGATCCTGCCTGTATAGAGCGTCGGGCAGCCGCGCGGCGGCGGCATAAAGGAGTCGGTTGGCCCAGGAATTGTAGGCGGCAAAGGTGGCGTAGTGCTCTTTCATCGCTGTCCCCCTCCTTCGAGTTTGCCACGTCGTGTCTGGATTGTGCCAATCAACCCTCGCCCATGAGCATCGGGCAGCGTGGCGGGCGTGGGTGTTCGGATCCGACTGATTCCGGCCGCGTCGGAAAGACGGTAGGGTCCGGCATGGATTTCGAATTCTCCAGCGAGCACAAGGCCCTTCGCGACACCGTCCGGCGATTCATGCATGAGGAGGCCGAACCTCTGGTGCGCGAAGCCGATGAGACCGAACGCTTCCCGCGCGGATTGTTCCGGCGCTGGGGCGATCTCGGCCTGATCGGCGCGCGCTATCCCGAGGCCGACGGCGGCAGCGGCATGGACAAGATCGCCGACTGCATCGTGCGCGAGGAGATTGGCCGGGTGAGCCAGGCCTTCTGCGCGGCCTTTTCGGCGCACTCCCATCTCGGCATCTGGCCGATCTGGAAGATTGGGACGGCGGAGCAGAAGGCGCGGTTCTTCACTCCGGCCGTGCGCGGTGAGGTGGTCGCCTGCTTCGGGCTCTCCGAGCCCGAGGGGGGGTCGAACATCCGCGCGATGCGCACCAAGGCACGCAAGGTTGACGGCGGATGGCGCATTTCGGGCGCCAAGATGTACATCACGAACGCACCCTGCGCCGACTTCATGATGCTGGCGGCCCGTACGGCGCCGGAGCTCACGGCGTCGTCGGTGAGTCTCTTCATCGTGCCGCTGCCTGACCCGGCGGTGCGAATCGACCATCTGCGCAAGGAGGGGCTGCGCGGATCGGAAACCGGCCTGCTTGCGATCGAGGACCTGTTCGTGCCGGACTCAGGGCTTCTGGGCGGCCGTGTCGGCACCTATCCGGTGATCCTGGACTCACTCGCCGAGAACCGCGTCGGCGTCGCGGCCTCGATCCTCGGGGTCGCACGCGGCGCCTTCGACGAAGCTCGGCGCTTTGCCCGGCAGCGCGAGGTTGGTGGTCGGGCGATCGTGGAGTACCAGGCCATCGCCCATCGGTTGGCGGACATGGCGGCCGCCATCGAGGCCGCGCATTGGATGGTCTACTACGGCGCGTGGCGCGTGGATCGCGGCGACCTCGACATGTCGACCGCGTCGAAGGTGAAGCTGGTCGCCTCCGAGAACGCGCTCAAGGTCACGGAGGACGCGATCCGCATCCTGGGTGGCGCAGGCATCATGCGCGACCATCGTGTCGGGATGCACCACCGCGATGCGCTGGTGTACGTGATCGGCGAAGGCACCTCGGACATCCAGCGCAACATCATCGCGCGCGCGCTGGGCGAAGACTAGAGCCGATGATCGGGGCGACTCTGTCGGATCGGAAACACGACGGCGACGGCCGCGTGTGCGTTGACTCTATCCCCGCCGCACGCTCGCGCCGCCATCGACCGGCAGCGTCACGCCAGTAATGAAGTTGGCCTCGTCCGAGGCGAGGAAGAGGGCCGCGTGGGCGACGTCCCAGCCGGTGCCCATCTTGCGGCGCAACGGAACCTTGGAATCCCGCTCGGCCTCGATTTCGGCGCGGCTCTTGCCGAATTCGCGGGCGCGCGTGTCGACCGCCATCGGCGTGTTCATCAGACCGGGCAGGATCACGTTGGCGCGGATGCCGTATTGGGCGTTCTGGTAGGCGAGCTGTTCGGTGAAGGCCACCATCGCCGCCTTGGTGGCCTTGTAGGCGACGTAAGGGTACGTCGTGATCACGGCCATCGAGGAAATGTTGATGATGACGCCCGAACCCTGCCGGCGCATCGCGGGAAGCGCATGGCGGGCGGCGAAGATGCAGCTCTTGAGATTGATCGCCGTGCAGCGGTCGAATGCGGCTTCGGTAATGTCGGCCAACTCGGCATCGCCGCCCGAGAGTGAGACACCAACATTGTTGTGAAGGATGTCGAGGCGGCCCCAGTGGGTCAGAGCGGCATCGATCATGGCGCGTACGCCAGCCTCGCGGGTGACGTCGACCTCGAACGCCTCTGCGACGCCGCCTTGCGCACGCACCATGGCGACGGTCTCCACCGCGCTCGCGGCATTGACGTCGGCGCAAAGCACGCGGGCGCCTTCGCGTGCGAAGACCAGCGCCGTCGCGCGGCCGTTGCCCATGCCCTCGCCCGGACTCTGGCCGGCACCGACCACGATCGCGACCTTGTCCTTGAGGCGCATGTCAGCTCACTCCCGGAATCGGATACTGCTTCAGCACTTCCTTGTAGGCAGGCTCGTTGTCCATCTTCATGGTCGCCAGCACCCGCACCACGGCGCAATAGAAGGCGATGGTCACCACCAGATCGACCATATGCTCATCGCTCAGCGCCGCCTTGATCTCGGCGAAGGTGGCGTCGGTCATGGCGAGATCGCGGGTCATCTCGCGCGCGCCGCGCAGGACGGCCCGCGCCAGCGGTTCGAGGGTGGATGGCCGGCCCGCGGTTTCAGCCATCAGGCCTTCGATATCGGCGTCGGTGACCCCGAACTCGCGCCCGATCTTCACGTGATGGGTGAATTCGTACTCCGACTTCTCGAGCCAACCCACCTGCAGGATGGCGAGCTCTCGCAGCCTGGGATCGAGCTTGCTCCGGTTGCGGATGTAGCCGCCAAGCCCGTTGAAGGCCCGGGCCATGTGCGGGCTGTTGACCAGCAGTTTGTGGAGATTGGTGTTGCGCGCGAGCATATCGCGGAACTCGGGCGCGACCTGGTCGGGTTCAAGGTAGGGCAGGCGGGCCATGGCGTCTCCTTCAGCGGGCGCGGCGCCCGGTCAGTGGTCTTCGCTCTCGCGCTCCGGCGCTTGCAGCGTCACGCCGCCATCCACCACCAGCGTGTGGCCGGTGATGTAGCGGGCCTGGCTGCTCAACAGGAAGCGGACGGCGTGGCCGACATCCCAGCCGGTTCCTTCCGTGCGCAGCACCGAGGCGCGGGCGCGCTGGGCGCGGGCCTTTTCGCTCATGCCTCGGGCATAGACCATCGGGGTATAGACGGGGCCCGGCGCCACGCAATTCACGCGCACGCCGTCGCGGCCATGATCGACAGCCATCGCGCGGGTGAGGGCGATCACCGCCCCCTTGGAGGCGCTGTAGGGCGTGAGGCCGCGGGGCCGCAGCGCCGAGATTGACGAGACGTTGACGATCGCGCCCCCGCCGCCGCGCACCATCACGGGCACCGCGTGCCGCGAGACCAGGTACATGCTGTCGACGTTCACGTGCATGACCCGGCGCCAGTCTGCCGGTGACACATCCGCCACCGTGCCGCGCCCGCCGATGCCGACATTGTTGTCGAGCACGTCGAGTCGGCCCCAGTGATCGAGCACCGCCTCGATCACCCCGCGCGCGCCGGCGTCGTCGGCGACATCGGCGGCGTGGGCCTTGGCGGTACCGCCCTCGGCGCTGATCATCTCGACCGTGCGCTGGGCGAGCAGCGGATCGCGGTCGACAACCAGCACCTTGGCGCCAGCGCGGGCAAGCAGGATCGCGGCGGCGCGCCCGTTGCCGATGCCGTCGCCCGCCGCGCCGCCGCCCGTCACGACCGCGACCTTGCCCTGGAGACCGTACTCGTCGCTCATGGCAGTCCCGCTCCCGGCACATCGACCCGCGCAATCTCGATCCGGCCATCGCGTTTCGCGGCGATCGCCGGGCCACTGCCCGAGTTGGTCACGATGAAGAGCGTGCGCCGGTCGGCACCTCCCAGCATACAGGCGTAGGCAGAGCGGGGCCCGAAGTCGATTTCGTGGGTCACGGCGCCGCCCTCGCGCACACGCACCATCTTGCCGGTGAAGGCACCGGTCACCCAGACGGCGCCTTCGGCGTCGAGGCAGATGCCGTCGGGAGCGCAGGAGGGCGTTTCTGCCCAGACACGCCTGTTGGAGAGCGTGCCATCGGGCGCGAGATCAAAGGCCGTGAGCCGCTTGGCGAGCGTCTCGCCCACGATCAGCGTGCGCCCGTCCGGTGTGATCACGGTGCCGTTGGGAAACATCAGATCGCCGGCCGCCTTGTGTACCGAGCCATCGAGATCGACGCGGATCAGCACTGCCGGTCGCGGTGCTTCGCCAGCGTGGCGGTCGAAGCCGAAATTGCCGACATAGGCACGCCCCGCGGCGTCAACGATCATGTCATTGCAGTGGCCGGTGGCGAGCCCGCCAAGCTCCGCCTCGATCTGCAGGCGACCCTTCGCAAACCGCATCAGGCGGCGGTCCGTCATGCTCACGATCAGGAAGGTGCCGTCGGGTCGCCAACCCAGTCCTGATGGTCGGCCCGGTACTTCGACAATGGTTTCGGCATGTCCGGCCACATCGACGGTGCGGACCTGATGCACATAGAAATCCGAAAACCAGAGCTTGTCCTCGCGCCAGCGCGGTCCTTCGCCGAAGGAGAGGCCCGCCAGCAGGACCTCGGTCTTCACGACTGCTCGTCCCACTCGATACGGAATGCGTCCCGCTCGGGCCGGATGTAGCCCGCGTTGGCGCCGGGGAAGTGGGCCGGACAGAGAAGCGCGTTCGCCTCGACGCAGTCCTCCAGGAGCTTGCGGCGACTGACCGCCGACATCTCGGCATCCCAGCAGAATTGGCTCGACCAGTCGGGATGATAGACCTGGATCGGGTGATGCATGATGTCGCCCGAAAAGCACGCTTGATGGCCGCCGCCCGCGAGATTGATGGC
>Ga0169931_10006415_pt1 | contig 17729 bp, 15 predicted proteins | sample Kivu_15m_20L_FD_129675 | JGI IMG/M metagenome (GOLD analysis project Ga0169931, IMG submission 129675) | Freshwater microbial communities from Lake Kivu, Western Province, Rwanda to study Microbial Dark Matter (Phase II) - Kivu_15m_20L... | ecosystem: Environmental > Aquatic > Freshwater > Lake...
AACTGAGTTTTGAGGCCACTGCCGCCCTGCGCAAAATGCGCCGCCGACCATCAATCATCGCTGCTTGCTTTACTCAGGCAGAACTTTGGCCTTGATGTATCCTTATTACGCGAGTCTCAATAGGAAGGCGTTGCGACCATTCATAGCGCTTCGCGGGCAGAAGAAGATCCATCAGCGGCGTCAGCAGTGAACACGCTGCCAGCGACCACAGCAATCCGTTCGTGCCATACAGTCGAAACTGCCACCACCAGCCGCCCACGGCCACCAGGAGGGCAAAAAGCACGCGTCCGGCCCGCGAATCCGGCGTGGTGCGCGGGTCGGAGATCATGAAGAACGTGAACAGCAGCAGCGCACCGTTTTGCAGCCGATGCAGCGGGATCGTCATCGGCTCGTGCAGCCACAGCGAGCGCCCCACCAGGAGCGCCACCCACGCGGCGAGAAACGTCAGCGTCACATCAGTCCTCCCGGCGCGCATCACGACGAGCCCGCCGAGGCAGGCCATCAGAAACGCAAAAAACGCCACATTACCCCACTGCCCCGGACTCACCCACACCGCGCCGTCCGTCATCAGCATGAGCAGCACGAGCGCGAAGTTGGTGGGATTGAACAGATGCTTCCCGCGCCAGCACAGGAGGAACTTCGATCCGATCGCGATCCCCGCGGCCAGCACCGCCAGCCACCACGCATTCGTACGGCAGAGCAGGCAGAGCGACAGCCCGGAAATGAGCGCGCTGCGCCATTCAAAACGTGTCTTGCACAGCATGGAACCCAGGGCCTGGCAGAGAATCACGGAACACAAAATCAGCCCCGCCCGCCCGGCCGTCACCTCCAAACCCAGGCCCCAGATGCCGTAAATCAGCAAGGAGCCGAGAACAGCAATCTGGTAGTGGCGCGGGTCAAATCGCATGATGCTGTGAATTGCATCACAAGCGCCGCGTTTTGTAAATGGGCCTCTTTCCACCCATTGCAAAAGCCCCTCGCTGAACGATAGCCACCGACCGTGCCCACCACACCCGACACCTCCGCCTTGGACCGCGCCCGGGGCAAAGCCTACTGGCGGCTGCTGCCGCTGCTCTTTGTCTGCTACGTCATCGCGTATGTGGACCGCGCGAATGTGAGCCTGGCGAAGCTCACAATGTCGAAGGATCTGCCGGAGTTTGACAATGCGGTCATCGGCTTCGGCGCGGGGATGTTCTTCTGGGGCTACATTTTGCTCGAAGTGCCCGGCACGTTGCTCGTCGAGCGCTGGAGTGCGCGACGCATGATGTCGCGCATCATGGTCACGTGGGGCATTCTGGCCGCGCTGACCGCGGCGGTGACGACGCCGATGCAGTTCTACTGCGTGCGCTTCGCTCTCGGGCTGGCGGAGGCGGGATTTTTCCCCGGCGTGCTCGTTTTCCTCACGCACTGGTTCCCGAACCAGGACCGCTCACGCGCCGTCGCGTGGTTTTTGATCGCCACACCGGTCGCGCAGATCGTGAGCCCGAAAATCTCGAACCTCCTGCTGCAAATCGGCACCGATGAAGTCATCAACGGCGTCACCGTACATCATCCCGAGATCCTCGGCCTCGAAGGCTGGCAGTGGATGTACATCTTCTGGGGCGCGCCAGCGGTCGTGCTCGGCTTCGTGGTGCTTTTCATGCTGCCAGATCGGCCGAGCGAGGCGAAATGGCTCACCGATGAAGAACGCACCGCCTTGGAGCAGCAACTCCACCTCGAAAAGGAACGCCGCTCGAAAGGCAAGCGCATGACCTTGGGCGAGGCGTTTCGAAATCCGAAGGTGCTGCTGCTCGCGCTGGCCTTCTGCTGCAGCGTCACCGCGAACTACGGCTACGAGTTCTTCTTCCCGAGCATCTTGAAGGATTGGTACAAGCTCGAGCTCAATCAAATCACCTGGCTGGTCATTCTGCCGCCTTGTCTCGCACTCGGGAGCCAGTTGTTCATCGGCTGGAACTCTGACCGCACGGGCGAGCGACGCTGCCACGCGGCATTCTCGATCATCATCGGCCTCACCGCGCTCGCACTCGCACCGCTGACGAAAGGCAACCTCGCGCTCACCATCGTCTGCTTCATGATCTTCTTCGCAGGCGTCAAAGGCTACCAACCGGCCTTCTGGGCGCTGCCGAGCCTCTTTCTCACCGAATCCGCCGCGGCGGCGAGCATCGGCTTCATCAATTCCATCGGCCAGATCGGCGGTTTCATGGGCCCTTACCTCCTGGGAAGCATCGAAAAGAGCACCGGCTCCTTCACCACCGGCATCTACGTGCTCGCCGCGTCGATGAGCGTGAGCGCGATCATCATTCTCACCCTCGGTCTTGGCCACCGGCCATCGCAGGATGAATCCAAGTGACCACCACCGCCGATGAACCCCGAAGACGAAATCATGCACGTCGTGCCCGTCGAACGGCACAATGCGATCATCGCCGCCGCATATCGCGCACGAGGCTATGACGAGGACGAGACGCAATCCGCCGTGCGCATCGCACAAAGCGCCTCGTGGCATGGCGTGCGCACGCACAACGGCATCAAGGCCGTGAGCCTCGACGATCACTTTGGCTCCAAAGTCGGCGGCTGCGTGCCGCGTGCCGTGATTGAAAAAATTCCAGGGCGTTTCGCCGCCACCGAAGTGTGGAATGCCAACCGCAAACTCGGCCAGCCCGTCGCCGAGCAGGCCATCGAGACCTGCATCGCGCTCGCAGATCGCTACGGCATCGGCCAGGTGTCCGTGGACAACGCGTTTCATTACCTCTGGGGCGGCGGCTACGTCATGGAGGCCGCGCGACGTGGCTACGTGGCCTACACCAACTGCACCTCCGCCAAGACCGGCGTCGTGCCCTTCGGTGGCAAACACGCCACGCTAGGCACGAATCCACACTCGTGGGGCTTTCCCACCACCGAAGCCGTCGGCTTTCCCATCGTCATCGACTGGGCCACGTCCGTCATCGCGCTCGGACGCGTGCAGCAGCTCGCACGCGAAGGCAAATCGCTCCCGCCCGACCTCGCGCTCGACCAAGGCGGTCGCATGACCACCGATCCATCGAAGGTGGCCGCGCTCCTGCCCTTCGGCCAGCACAAGGGCTACGGCCTCGCGCTCGCGGACGAATTGTTCGCCGCCCTCATCGGCGGCTCGCTGCCCACCATCCGCGGCCGCGAGCCCGTTCCCGGCGCCAAGCAAACACCTTGCTTTTATTTTCAGGTTATCCATCCCGAGGCCCTCTCCGGCGGCGCCTTCGCCAGCGGACTCTCCCAAGCCGACAACGTCAAAGCCGTCCTCGCCGACATTCTCTCCCACGGCAACGAACACTGCCTCCTCCCCGGCGAACTCGAAGCCCGTTGGGCCAAGAAATGCGCCCGCAACAACGGCCTCCTCTTCTCCCGCCACGAGATCCGCCAGCTCAATCAAATCGCCACCGCGTGTGGTGAGCCAGAGTTGGAAATCGATGCGTTTCCAGAGGCGGACATGACGTGAACGTCCCCTCACGCAAACCGGTCCGGTGACATCAAATCGAGCTTCACACTCGATTTCTCACCCAAGAGCAACTCACTCACGATTCTCCCCGTCGCCGGAGCCAGCGACAAGCCCATCATCGCATGACCGGTGGCCACGGTGAGGTTTTTCCAGCGCTGCGTGCGGCCGATGTAAGGCATGCCATCCGGCGAAACAGGTCGCAGACCGCTCCATGGCTTCACTTCGGCGAAGTCCGCCTCTTCAAACGCCGGGAAATACTGCGGAAAGGCCCGCGTGATACCGCGCACGCGGCGTTGCGTGATCGATTCGTCGATGCCCGCCATCTCCATCGTGCCGCCGACGCGCAACGCGCCCTCCATCGGCGTCACCGCGAGCCGTGCCTCGGTGCAGATGCTGCACAGATCGGGAAGCTGCTTCGGATTCGCCAGCGTGAGGCTGTAGCCTTTGCCCGCCTGCATCGGCAGCTTCAAATCGAGCTCCTTCGCGAGCTGCGCCGACCACACACCACCACACAGCAGCACCTCTTGACCCTCCACCTGACCTCTTGACGTCTTGACGGCGCGTAGCGCCTGCCCTTCCACTTCAAACCCACTCACCTCCGTCTCCCAGAGAAACGTCACACCGAGCCGCACGAGCTCCGCCTCCATCGCAGAGATGAAGCTTCCTGGCGCGAGATGGCAGTCCTTCGGGAAAAACACGCTGCCGCAGATGTCCATCGTCACCGCGGGATCGAGCGCTGCCGTCGCTTTCGCATCCAGCACCTCCGCGGGGATGCCGAGCGCCTTCGCCTTCTCGGCCATGTGCGCCTCCTCATCGAGCGTCTGCTGCTTTTTGCACAGCATGAGCAAACCACGTTTCACGAGTCCAAAATCGAGCCCCAGCGTCTCAAAGCATTCGCGGCTCAGCAGGCTCAAATCGCGCAAAACAGGCGCGGCGGCCTCGACACGGGCCTTCGTGGCCGCTTTCCAGAAATGCAGGCCCCAGCTCATCAAATCGACGTCCAGCCGCGGTTTGATGTAAAACGGCGATTCCGGGTTCCACATCCATTTCAGGCCCAAAGCGACCATTCCCGGCGCCGCGAGCGGGATGAAGTGACTCGGCACGATCATCCCCGCATTCCCAAACGAGCATCCATCGCGCTGACGCGGCTTTTGGTCGATGATCGTCACCCGCATGCCGCGTCGGGCGCAGTAAAGCGCCGTGCTCAGGCCGATGACGCCCGCGCCGAGAATGGTGACTGATTTGCTCATGTGAGCGCGAAGCATGGCACGCCGTCGCCGGGCATCTTGGATGCTTTGGCGGTCCACACCGCGATTTTTGCCAATCGCCACCGCTGGACGCCTCGCGCACGCTCGCTAAGCCTCCGCGCATGGATCAAACTTGGACAGACAAAATCGTGATCGTCACCGGCGGTGGCGGTGGTATGGGACAGGCAGCAGCGAAGCGCTTCGCAGACGCCGGAGCGAAGACTTTCATCTTCGGCCGCACGCTCGAATCGCTTCAAGAAACCGCCACTCTCTCGAAAAACATCATTCCGGTTGTCTGCGATGTGGCTGACACCACAAGCGTGGCCACCGCGCTCGATGAAGTGCTCAAACACGGCGTCCCCGATGCGCTCATCCACACCGCCGGCATCAACACGCCGGATCGTTTCATGGCCCACGCCGATCCCGCACGCATCGCCGGCGAGGAAAGCTGGCGCAAGGTCATGGACATTAATGTCCTCGGCGTGGTGAACATGATCCAAGCCGTCGCCAAGCCGATGGCCGCCAATGGCGGCGGTCGCATCGTTGTGGTCTCATCCACCGCCGGTCACGGTTACGATTCCTATGCCGGCGTGCCTTACACCGCCAGCAAGTGGGCCGTGCATGGCCTGCTCTTCACCGCCCGCATGCAGCTCAACGCCCGCGGCGTCATCCTCTCCGAATACGCCCCCGGCGAGGCGCTGACCCCACTCGTCAAACTGCGCCCCGTGCAGCCCACCGAGGAGCACAAAGCCAAAATGATCACCACCACCGATTGCGGCGACACCTTGTTCTTCATTGCCAGCCAGCCACACAGCATGAGCGTCATCCAGCTTCCGGGTTATCAACCCTTCGGCGGCATGCCGCCTGCGATCACTGCGCCGTGGTTGAGTGGTCTGGAGATTAAACAGCGATAAGCCAGCGCTTCACAGCTTTGGCTTAAAGTTCTGCACAGCCGCTTCCACGTCCGGCAGGATGATCTTCTCGTTTTTTTCGTCGATCACACTGACGATCACGAAAGTCTGGCCGGACTCCGCGATCACCCACTGACGCCAAGTGGCTCCTGGGCGTGGTGTGGGCGTCTTGAAATGCAATGCTTCAAGGTTGCCCACTTTCACGTGACTCATCTCATTCAGCGAGACCTCTTTCTTGAACCTTGTTGCGAACATCATCGCGGTTGCCTCACGCATTTTTGCCGCCAGCTCCTTGTCTTCTGGATCACTCGAAAACTCGGCCATCACATACACATCCATACCCACTGGCGCGTCGGGCGGCTTGCAATACAGATAGTTTCCGCGCTCTTCGCTCTGCCAGCCTTTCGCCAGTGTCACCGTGAATGGCATGGGCAGCTGAGGCTTCGCAAACACCCAAAAGGCGCGCTTCTCATCGTAGGACCACGAGGTGGCTGTTTGCCGTGCGATCGCATTAAACAGCTCCGTGTGAGTTGGTTTGTAGAATTTCGGAAATGGACTGAGGAGCGTCTTTTTCCCGGTCTCAGCTTCGTCGGTATGCAAGATGACCTCATTCATCGCATACATCAGGCTCGCGTAACTGTTGAAGGAGCCAACCATGCTGCCACCAGTCCTTTTTTCCAGCAGGGCCTTCTGCTGCTCCTCGGTGAGTGGTCTGAGCTTCACCGGCTTGCCCGTGCTTTTGGATGGATCAGGAGCTTCGGCGGCGTGCGCAGCACGCATCCAGAAACACACGACTGATGAAGAGATCAGGATGAAGGACTTCATGACGGGCATCCTGCTGGAAGGATGGAAATTTGGCAATAGAGAACACCTAACGGCTGCTACTTCAGCTCATGAATCGTCCCGTGCAGCACGCGGTCGCCGATTTTGAGTTCGTAGCACCACGTTGGGGCCAGATCGGGGATGTCGAGGGTGATCGTTTTCTTGTCCTCACTCAGCTTCACGCTTCGAATCGCCAGTTCGTGCTCATCATGGTGTTTCGAGCCGTAGTTCTTCGTCCGCTTCAACGACCAGACTCTCATCGCGCAGTCAATTCGGTCAATAGGGTCACTAAAAGTCACGCTCATCGTTCCCTTAGCCGCCTTCACCGCCAGCGGCACCTGTGCTGGCTGTGCACCACGGCGGATGCGGTGGAAGCCGCCGGGTGAGGTGGCATTCCCAGCCCACGCAAACATGCCGCAGGTGTAAAGGGCTCCGTCATTGCCAAAACGACCGCGCATGATGCCGGTGGCGAAGGCGGGCATGGGCAGCTCACACACAGCGCCCTGCCATTGGCCGTTCACTTCTTCGTGCGGGATGATGAAGGCTCGGCCGGTGCCGTAGCTGAGATTGAGCAACGAGCCACCGAGATTGCCCCACGCATTCTTCGGCACCCAGATGAGCTCGGCGGGGCTGCGGTCTTTGTCGTTGGTCACCCAGACGAGCGGCTGCTCCATCGCGGAGTCGGATTCGTCGGTGACGCTGGTGTAGCCAAACATGTTTCCGTAGAAGCCGCCGACTTTGACGCGGTTGATGCGATTCTTAGGTGTCCAGAAGCCTTCTTGGTCGGTGACGAAGAAGGTGCCGTCGTCGTTGAGGCACACGCCGTTCGCGGCGCGGAAGCCGGTGGCGAGGATGTCGGTCTTTGAGCCATCGGCGCTGACCTTCAACAACGTGCCGTGCTGCGGAATGACGCTGTCGAGCGCGTGGCGGCCGGACTTCGCATAGTAGAAATTGCCCGCGTCATCGGTTTGCAGACCCATGGCGAACTCGTGGAAGTGCTCGGTGACCTGCGCATCGTCGTTGAAGCACTCGATGAAGTCCGTTTCGCCGTCCGCGTTCAAATCGACGAGCTTGGCGAGTTGATCGCGGCACAGCACAAACAGTTCAGCCTCGCGAAACTTCACGCCGAGCGGTTGAAAAAGCCCGCTGGCGATGCGTCGCCAAGTCAATGTGGCAGGCGCTTTCGCCATCAAGCCATCGACACGCCACACATCGCCATTCCACATCGCAACGATGGCCGCTTTGCCATCCGGCGTGAAATCGAAGCCACCGGGACGCATCCAGCTTTGGAATGGATTCTCGATTGGTAGCGAAAAGTCATCGGCGATGAACGCGGCATCGTCTTTGCCGGCCACGGAGGTCGTGGTGACGGTTTGCGGCCATTGCGCAGGTGCGCCGCGTGTCAGCGGAGTCAGATCGAGCGGCGCACCGAAGTTTTTTGCCATCGTGTCGAGCGATGCCGGATCGACGCGAGAGATGAAAAGTCGCGTTTGAACTCCCGAGGCCAGTTTGGCGACCCAAAAGCCGTTTTCGCGCTTCAACTCGCCTTCACCCTTCAAAACGACATTCACGCTATCAGGTGCCACGCGAAGGAAAAGCGGCTGTTTGGCCTCGGCGACGTTCAAAGTGCGCACGAGGATCGGCGTGGAGCCATAATCCATCCATGCGGGCGATTCGAGCACGCGCGTGCCGTGGATGCTCGCGGCGATCACGCTTTGGTTTTGATGCTTGTAGAGGCCGAGGAAACGCAAACCAGCCACGGGGCCGTATTTTTTGCCGTCTTTGGCCTCGGTGCGTGTGTCTTCAAAACTACCGCTGAGGCTCCAGCCGGGCTCGACGGGCAACACGAACTGTTTTTCGCCGATGAGGCTCGTGTGCGTGCCGTGGCTGCCATCAAAGGCGATGCCTTTCCAGTCCACAAACGCGCCGGTGCTCGCGGCGGCCACGCGCATTGTGTCGTGATCGTAAACCATCCACGCGCGGCCTTTCGTCACGCCGCCGGGGCCGTCATCGAGTCGGATGGCGATGCCTTTTTGCGCGATGTTGTCCGCGGCGACCTCCAGCGTCCAAAACAACGCGTTGCCGAGTTCCATGCGTTGATACGGCGGCAGCGTGGTGTCGATCTTCTCCATCTCAGCGCGGGCGAGACCGCGTGGCAACGAGGCGAGGTCGATGTCTTTGAGTTGCGATGGATTGTGCGGGCGCAGGAAGGTTTCGCGGATGTAATGGATGACCGCATACTTCTGCGCGGTGGTGTATTGCGGCTGCGGCACCATCTGGCCGAAGCCCTTGGTGAGCGTGAGATACATCGAGAAGGGATCGCTGCCGTTTTTGAACTGACCTTCGGCAAATCGCAGCGCGGTGGGCAGCGAGCCGGGTTGCTCCTTCGTGCCGTGGCAGACGACGCAGAGCGTTTTGTAGATCGTCGCGCCTTCTTCGAGCGTCTTCGCATCCCATCCGCCAACGATCTCCGCGTGATCGCTGCGCTCCAGCGCCTGCACCCACCCGCTGCCGCCTTCGATGACCGGTTTGCCGCTCGCCTCCGGCGTGTGCGTGAAATCCGGCGTGTTCGCGCCCGCGCCGCTGTCTTTGAAGAGCAATGCGATCTCTTTCCGTGGCAGCGCCCACTTCCAAACCTTCACCACGCTGATTTTGCCATTGGTGAAATCGCCAGCGAAGTTCGGCGCGGCGCGTCCCACTTTGAAAACATGCCCTTGTTGATCCGGTTTCGTGAAGTCGGCCTTCTCTGCGACCTCTTTGCCATCCAGCCACAACTTCGCGGTGCCGCCGCTGACGCTCAGCACGGCGGTGTGCGGCTTGCCGTCGTTCACCTTCGGACCGGAGTTAATCGCGCCGAGCCAGCCGATGTCATACACCAGCCTGCCGCCACGAATGAATAGCGCCTTGGCATCCGGCGACCACTTGCCCTCAGGTGCGCACATCGCGAACAGCGTGCCTTGCCCCGTCGATTCAAACTGCGCCATTGCCGTGAAGTCCGCGCCGAGATCGAGCCCCGCGTCCGGAAAGTCCTGCGCCCCCGTTTTTGCCAACGCCGGCACATCTTCCGGCCCACGCACGAGTTTGCCACCGCTCCACACGCGCAGCACCGGTGCTCCTTGTGCCGGATGCTCCACCGCGATGTCATGCGGGCCTTTCGCATCGAGCGAGAGTGTCAGTTCATCGCTGAGCTTCACTTTCGCCGCGCCTTCGAGGTGCAGACGATAATTGAGCGGCCATTCCGGCGCATCGAGGGGCAGCGCATCGCGTGGTGCGGCCTGAGAATGGCCGCCAAAGAACGCAGAGATCGCAAAGAGAGTGAGGAGGAGCTTCATGGAGACGGAATCTAAAAGCACCAGACCCTGCTGGTTATCAATCCAGCATCATCATCGGCCATGAATCTACCCTGCCCCATCCACCACGCCCCGTCTTGGCGCGATTGACCGCAAGGAGCAGGCAATCAGGCACAGCCAGTGTGGTGCAGTCCTCTGGACGGCTTCACAAAGTGGCTTCGGCTTTAGCCGAATCAGGGGCCATCGGCGCGGCTAAAGCCGCAGCCACATTTCCCAAGCCACACTTACCGTCGCAGCGCATTGATCAGCTCATCGAGCTTGTCGAAGAGCATCTGCATCTGCCACTGCTGGTAGCTGCCATCGGCGCTTTGGCCCATGGTGCTCACGCCGTTGCTGTTGTTGCTCGTTTGGGCCAGCGCATTCGCGATGGCATTATTGAGATCGTTGATCGTCGCCCGCTGCTGGATGTCGGCGTTGAGCGAGGTGAGTTGGCTGCGCATCTCCGCGCTGGAGGCAGGCGAGTTGTTCGCCGGTTTGGTGGGATCGAAGGGCATTGGCGTAGCGCGAGTTTTCCAACTCGCGGGGTTTGAGGTTTGAAAGTAACCGGGGCATTTCTGCCCCGGCTTTGCAAAGGCGGGCCAGGAATGGCCCGGTTACGGACTCACCGTCACCTTCACCACATCGGTCCAGTCGCCATTCGGGGTGCCTTTGTCCCAGAAACGCATGCGGTATTCGCGGACCTCGGGCGTGCCGGCGGCCAGCAGCGGGCACTCGTCGATGTAGGGGCTTTCGGTGTCGATGGCGAGAAACTCCCACGCGCCCGTGCCGCGACGGCCTTCGATATACACGCCCATGTGGTTGTATTTGTAGAACGTGAGCTTCACGCACTGGCAGCCTGAGCCTTGCAGCATCTCAGTGATGAACTTTGGCACGGTTTTCTCGGTCGCTTCGGAGCCGACGATGCCGAGGTCGGTGGCGATGGCTTCGGTCATGGCGGAGGAGAGCTTCATCTTGGCGATGAGGGCAAAGATGCGTGTCAACGTTCCGGGCAGTGCGGCGGTCACGCCTGCGGGCAGGGCAGGAGCGGTGAAAGTGGGCAGCACCATCGCCACGGTGCCTGCGCCAGTGAGCACGTCGTCCACGGCATCGGTGGTGCTCGGCGAGAAGTTGCGCACGGCGCTGAGCCAGGTGCCGAGGACGTAGTTGGCGTATTTCGCGTCATTCACGCTGGCGGTGATGTCGCCTGCGATGACACCGAGGGTGGGGCCGTGGATGGGGAGTTTCACAGCGTAGTTGTCGAGCCAGTTCACTTGGTCGCCGATGCGGCTGGGGTAGTAGTTGGTGCGTTTCATTTTAGTGCGGTTGTTGAGTTTGGGTTGAGGTGAAAAGTAGTCGGACGGCTGGTCCCAAGTGCCGCTGTCCCAGGTTCCTGTGTCCCAGTTCATGCGGGCAGAGTTCTTGGTTCGGAGTTCCTGGTTCTTGGTTGGCGGGCGGGCGTAGGCGCACTTGCCAAAGTGCGGATCTCGAGCCTTCGCGTTCTGGCGAACGCGCCTACATTAGCGGCGGGGTGTCCACTCGCGGTGGCGGGGTGCTCACTGGCGCAGCCGGGGTGCGCGATGCCTGCGGCGGGGGCTTCCATGACCGCGCCGGGGTGTTCCCTCCGGGAAATGGGGAACCGCCCCGAATGGCCGATGGGCCATCCCGCGCCGGAGATGGAGCACCCCGGCTGGCGGACCTGCGTCCATGAGCGGGCCGTGGAGCATCCCGCGCCGCCGATGGGCCACCCCGAGCGGCGGAGCAGCCACCCCGAGGCGTTCATGGAGCACCCCGGGCGAAATGGGGTGGCGGTTTTCCGGGGGAAAAGCGCCATTCCGGGCCGGAAAGCGGTCCCTGGAGGCAAAATGGGGCGATTTGGGCGGGAGAATGGGTTCATCGCGGGCGTCGGGTGGTATGGCCGTGATTGGAGCACAGGCCCCGCGAGGAGCGTTAGTCCGACATTCAGGACGGCCCTTGGTCGTCCTCGATGCCGCCGAAGAACTTCTCCAGCGTGGCACCCACACCCCATGCGAGCCGCGCCAGCACATGCACTCCCGGAATCGTATCACCAGCCTCGACGCGGCTGATCGTGTCCCGCGACACACCACATTTCCGCCACAGGGCATACATGCTCAGGCTCTCCGCCTCACGCAGCTCCTGCAAACGACGCGGCAGCCGCTCGCGGATGCGCTCGGCGTAGTCGTGGGCGTCGTGGTTGTCCGGCGCGGTAGGCATGGCGGTATATCAGCACACTTGGCAGCGTCATCATTCCTGCCGCTGAAGGACCATGCTGAGAAAATAGCCGCTATCACTGTCGATAGGGTCTGCTCGCAGATTCAGCGAGAGCATCGCGTCGCCGGCATTGCCGATGGATATGCTGGCGGCCTGTCCAGGAAGGGTTAGAACTGTGGGTATGGCGAGCATGTCGGCACTTCGGGTGCTTTCGAGTTTGCTTTGCACCTCACGGAGCCGCTGCGGGTCGATGGCGCTATAGTTCTCGAAGTCGAAGAGGTCGGGGAACAAATCTTGGGCATCGGCGTAGGCGACCGCTTCATCGGGCATTTGCAGCAGTTTGACCGCCATCTTGACGTGTCCTTCGGGCGTGGTCTCGGGTGTGACGATGGCCATGCCGTTCATGCCGGGAACGGTTTCCCAGTAGCCGATCACGGCGGATTCGCCGGGTTTGAGTCGCACTTTGCCCGTGGAGGTGATGTGGAGCTTTTTGCGGGGTTCTGGTGCATTTTGGGTGTTGGGTTGCGAAGGAGACAAAACCCTGGGTTTTGGTGTGGTTGGCGCAGACTGGGCAACCGTCGTGGGTTCGGGCTGAAGGGCCGTCCAAGAGAACCAGAGGGCGAGTAGGCATAGAAACACGCAAAAGGTGAGAATGGCTTTTTTCATGGTTAGCATCGTGGGGGGCGGGCCTATCGGCAGTTTGGGGGGCGCATTTGTCTCGAAGGTCTATTTGCCTGGGGGTTTCTTCGATTTCTGCCCTTCGAGCCACTCGATGCCTTGGCGGATGTCTCCAAAGATGTTGCCGCGCCAGCCGTGGCCGCCTTCGTAGGTCTGGAGTTCCACGGTTGCTCCTGCCTTTTGCAGCGCATCGCGGGCAGCCTGAGCTTGTGCGATAGGAATGAAATCCTGCGGTGAATGATAAAGAAAGTAAGGGTGACCTTTCGCAGCGGCCAGCGACGGTAGCGCACCTGGATGGAAGACAGACATGGCGACAAAGGTGCCGGTGACGCCAGCTTTTGGCAGCAGGGAGAGAGCGTAGCCGCTCATGCCGCTGGATGACCAAGTGAGCGTGAAGCTATAGCGCGTATCGAGCTTGTGGGCTTTTCCCACCTCGGCACGCACGGCGAGGAAGAAATCAGTGGTGCTGAACTTCATCTCGGGCACGCCGGACTGGTCATTGGGCCAGACGATGTCACGGGCCTGCGCCGCCGTCCAGACGGGTGCCACGAGTTGCACGACGAGATAGCCTTCCGGCAGCGCATTCTTGGCGATGCGGGTCACAAAGGGCTGAAACTGCGCATCGCCGGAGCCACCGGGCAGCACAAAGAGCGTGCGCCATCCTTGATCGGGCGGCGGTGTGGGCTTGTGGATGACGAAAAAGCGTTTCTTTTCATCGCCCCCGGCACGCAAGTCGTGGACTTGCATGTCCGCAATGTCGGGTGGCACATCGGTGGCGCGTATGGACGATGCCGCAGACGCTAAGAGTATCGCCGCTGTGAGGAGAGCGCTGGTGGCTGAGTTCATAAAAAATTGAGGTTCAGGACGGTATTTGGTCCTCGAATGGCTCGTCACGCCGTGGCTCCGTGCCCAGCCAGAGGATGTTTCCGTCGAGATCTTCAAACTTCATTTCATAGGCCCAGGTGCAGTTCCTGGGTGCCTGCCGAACCTTCACTCCATTCGATCTCCAAGTCTCGAACAGCGATTCATCTTCACAGCCGATCCATACCCGCGCAGGTTCGGCAATCGTGTCGTGCTGTGAAAGCATGATGGCGCACCCGTCTCTCGAAACAGAGCAGATGCGGGAACCTTCCCCGCTTCCCCAGTCGAGTTTGAAGCCGAGCGTTCCGGCATAAAACGCCACGCTGCGTGCGAGATCGCGGACGGGCAGGATGGGGATAGTGCATTCGATCTGGCGTGTGGAGGTGTTCATAAAAGTATGATTGGATGAAGAACTCAGTTCGCAGGTGAGATGACCACGTCGTCGATCCACAGGCGGTAGTCGGTGGAGGCTGGCTGGCTGCCGCCATGGTAGAAGTGGAACCAGGCATTGCGAATCTTGAGCGTGTCCACATCGCGAAAGCGGATGTCACGCTTTTCAAAGACCTGACGGCCATTCAGCCAGCCGCGCAGGAGGCCGTTGGCGCGGCCTTTGCCGCCGGGCTTGGATGCGGGTGTGTTGAGTTTGATGTAGAGCCTGATGTCGTGCCATTTGCCGCGTTCGAGCGCCTTGGAGAAATACCAAGTGTCGCCAAAGTCGCTCTTCATGTCAGCGTGATAGACATAGAAGCCGATGGGGATGTCTCCCTTGGCATCCGGCTTCCAATAAGCACCACGGGCGGACCACGAGTCGCTGCCGTTGACACGCTTGCCTGCGGCACCGGCATCGCTGCTGTAAATGCCGCCAAAGCCGGGCAGCTTGCCACCCTGCACGGCCTCGGCATTGAAGTCGTGAGCAAAACAGAGCTTGTAGGATAAGACGGCCTCCTCCGGCTCCGCGACAGTTTGCGCGGCAAAATCGAAGCCGAAGTCCGCGCCGTAGTGCGTGCCTTGCTTGAGAGTGATGGCGAGCGCGTTGCCAGCGGAAGGTTTGCCCCCTCCGCTCAGTGGCGGCGGTGTGTCAGGCCCGTAGTGCGGTTTGACTGGTCCTGTGGTTCGATGCGGCACGATGGCGAGGTTTCTCGGCAGGTTGGGATTGCCCATGTTCCAACCCGACTGCCAGTCCGGTTTCTCAAAGTCGCAGGTGAACCATGGGCCTTTGGGTTCGAGGGCTGAAAGCTGCGAGGCCACCGTGAGAAGCGCGAAGAATGTAAATGTCTTCATGAAGAAGTTGAGAGCTGATTGTTGTTACTTCACCACGCGGAAAGGCATCACGCTCGGAGCGTGCGGTTGTTCATTCTCCTGGCAGGCTGAGATGGCCTGGGAGATAAGTTCGATTTGTTCAACTGTTCCGCCGACGGCGAGGCAGTTGGTTTGATTGTGCAGACCGAAGGTGGGCCGGGGCTGTTCGCAGCCCGCCATGATGAGAGTAGTGTCGAATAAGCTCATCAGCGAGTCCCAGCATTCGGCACGCGCCTTCTTGCCTGACTCATCGCCTTCTCGCGGCACGGGACCAAGGATGGCCTTGACCGCATAGATGCGAACAACTTGTTTGACGCTCGCTTCTGGTTTGGCGGCGGCAGCCGAGGTTGCCTGTCGGGGTTCAAACCCCTCGCCATGGAGAGGACCCAGCGAGCCAAGCGAGATGGCTAGGAGGAGAAGAGTTCGTGTTTTCATAGATGGTTGATGGATCGAGTGCGTGTGTATCGAAATTGAAACCGAAGGCTTCAGGGCTTGCTCTTGTTTGGTTACTGGTTCGTGGCGCTCTCCTGCTCCGGGTCGGCTTCATCGCCACGAATCAGTTGTGCCACTGCCCCTGGATCGCGTGCTGCATCAAGCTTGGGGAAAAAGCGGAACTGCTCGACGGTGCCGTCATCCCGCAGCACGAGCACGCGGCCTTGGCGCAAATCGTAGGGCGTTCCATTGATGTGCAGTTCGTGGGGAAACAACGCCTCGCGCCGGTAGCCAAACGAGCGCCCGTTATTCAACTTCACCACGCCTTCATCCATCCAAGTGTTGGTCGCGAGGTTTTGTGTGCCGGAGGAGGTGGTGCCGAAATCGCCTTCGTGGAAGAGCACATAGTGTAGCGCATTCAACGCCTGATCATGCGTCACCAGCACTGAGTGACCATCGCGGCTGATATGTGCGCCAGTGGGAAAACCGGCCCGCCGCACTTCCAGTTTCACGGAAATAGGAACAGGCTTTCCGTTTTCAGGCAGGAACTCTCCGATCACATATGCGCCATCGGAATCGGGGGCGGGGGTGCCTGGATGAAAGGCAAGTTTGCCGGGCATCGTGCCCGTCGGACATTCCAGTTGATAGGTCCAGCGAATGCCGCGTCTGGGCGTGATATTCCAACGCGCACCGGGATCGAAGCCACCCGACGTGAGTGTGACTTCGAACATCGCATCCAGATAGAGTGACTTCGGCGTCCACCGTGCCGGTGCATTTCCGAAGAGGAATATGAGGCCCGCATCCTTGGGGCCATGCGCCAGGACGGTCGCTTGCTCGCTGGTGACATCCACTCGTCCGATTTCGGCGACGGTCGCATTGTTAGCGGAGGGGGTCAGGCGAACGATAAGCGGGGACGTCCATATCGCGGTGATGGCCAGCATCGCTGTTGCCAGCACGACCAAAAACAACCAACACCTGCCCCGGCTCCACCGGCGAACCGACATCGCGAGTTTTAAGCGACGGCGCACGGTAGCACGTCCCATCAGCAGAACGCCCGCGATCACGGCGGCATGAACCCCACAGAGAAAGGACGGGACGCGCGGATTCCACGCCAACGCACGGACGATGCGTCCCGGACTGACATGCTGTGGATATACAATCAACCAAGGCTGCGAAAGTCCGATGGTGAACGTGGATTCCGTATTGCTGCCCAATCGGGTGACATGGGGAGCGGCGAAGTTCAGCAGGAAAACGAAGAATGCCACGCCCAGAATCAGGCGAAGCCACAACGGAAACAGAAGGTTCGCTTCCATCTCCTGCCGTGCCTTTGACAAGGGAGTGGTTGGAGCACCTGACACACCGGCCTTGGGGTGATGTCCAGGCATGAAAATGAAAATAAGCGACGGAATCATGACGCCGGGAATCGCGGCCGCAGCCATCATCACAGGCAGTTCCCGTCCCGAGACACCTCCACGCGAGAAAGCCATCAGCGCCAGGCCCAAAAGGGTGACTGCAGGAAATGCGATGATCAGGACGATCCAGAAACTGCGTGGGATTGATGAATGCTTGTGAGTCTGCACTGGCATCGCGGGCGGGACTGATGGATCACCATCATCTGTCACGGCTTCCACCTGCGTGCGAAACTCCGCCGCCGTGGCGAAGCGCAGCTCAGGTGTCTTCTCCAGCGCACGCAGCACGATCTCATCAATGCGGATGTCCACCTGCACACGCTTCGACGGCGGCGTGATGTTCTCCTTGGGCCGCTCGCCCGTGAGCATCTCGTAAAGCACCACGCCGAGGCTGTAGATGTCCGCACGGTGATCAGTAGTGACGGTGTTGTCGTGTTGTTCGGGCGCAGCGTAGTCGGGCGTGCCGAAGGGCATGGTCGCCGCATCGTGAGGCGAAGCGCCCTGCTCATCTCGCGGAGCAAGATGGCTACTATGGATGATCTTGGCGATGCCGAAGTCGGCGATCTTCATCGTGCCTGCTTTGTCGATGAGCAGGTTCTCCGGCTTGATGTCACGATGCACTATGCCGTGGTCGTGCGCGCATTGCAGCGCGTCACACACGGGCGGCACGATGCTGAGTGCTTCTTTTGGAGTGAGTCGCTTGCTTTGCAGCAACTGGCGGAGATTCACGCCATCCACGAACTCCATGAGCAGGAAGTAGAAGCCACCCGCCTGACCGAAGTCATGCACGCCGACGAGGTTCGGGTGATTCAGCGCCGCGAGCGCATGAGCTTCCTTTTCAAAGCGTGCCGCGAACTGCGGATCGTCCGCTCGCTCCGGCGCGAGCAGCTTCAGCGCGACGAGGCGGTTCAGCGACTTCTGCCGCGCCTTGTAAACGACGCCCATGCCACCGCGACCAAGGCACTCCAGGATTTCGAGCTGCGGGAAGTGCGGGGCGAGTTCCTCGGGAGTGAGTGCGGGAATGGGCGGTGCGGTTTCACCTG